>JAEEGL010317031.1_pt1 | contig 10496 bp, 13 predicted proteins | sample 9134231 | NCBI WGS metagenome assembly JAEEGL01 (sample SAMN16246548, study PRJNA631951) | gut metagenome | biome: gut microbiome; feature: rumen; material: fiber-attached | host: Bos | place: Iran: Karaj | collected 2018-10 | reverse complement strand
ATTTCAACATTTTCAATTATTTTTTCTTTTAAAATCTTTTGTCCTTCTGGTTCACCATGAACTAAGAATATGTGCTTTGGTTTTTGTATAAATGAATAAACAAAATTTAGAAGCCATTCTTGATCTGCATGTCCTGAATATCCTTCTATATATTCTATTCTAGCATTTACCGCCATTTCTTCTCCAAATATTTTAACTTTCTTTTCTCCACTTACTATTCTTTCTCCAAGTGTTCCTGGTGCTTGATATCCAACAAATAGTATTGTACAATTTGGATTCCAAATATTATGTTTTAAATGGTGTTTAATTCTTCCGAACTTCGCACATACCACTTGCAGAAATAATTATTGAAGGTTCTTTTGATTCATTAAGTGCCATTGATTCTTCTGCTGTTCTTGTAAATCTTAATCCTGGAAACTCTAATACATTATCTCCACTTTCTATTTGTTTTCTGACTTCTTCATCAAATAAATTTGTATTTTGCTTAAATATTTCTGTTGCAGAAATTGCGAGTGGGCTATCCACATATACAGGTGCTTTCATCAATTTATCATATTTTTCTAAAAATAATTCATCTGTACTATGCTCTTTTAAATTGTTTAATTCATAAAGAATTTCTTGTGTTCTACCAACTGCAAATGAAGGTATTATTACATTTCCACCTTTATCTAATGTTTCTGCGACAATATCTAGAAACATTTTAGCTTTTTCATCATTTCTCATGTGTAGTCTTCCACCATATGTTGATTCCATTACTAAAAAATCTGCATTATCTATCATTGTTGGTGAATCTAAAAGTGGTAAATCATTATTTCCTAAATCTCCAGTAAATACTATTTTCTTTTCTTCTCCATCTTCGGTTACCCAAACTTCAATAATACTAGATCCGAAGCATATGACCTGCATCATTAAATCTTACATGGATTTCTGGAGAAAGTTCAATTATCTCATCATAATTTACGGGTCTAAATATCTCCAAACATTTTATAGCCTCTTCTGCAGTATATAGTGGTGGAAGTATAGGTTTTCCCTGTCTTGCTCTTTTTTTATTTCTCCATTCATTTTCTTGTTCTTGAATATGTCCACTATCTGGAAGCATTATTGTACATAAATCACAAGTTGCTTTTGTTGCTATTACCTCATTTCTATATCCATCATTATATAGTTTTGGAATTCTTCCTGAGTGATCTATATGCGCATGTGTTAATAGCACATAATCAATAGACCTTACATCAAATGCAAAGTCATCATAATTTTCTCTTTCTTCTGCTGCCTTTCCTTGATACATTCCGGCAATCTATTAATATTTTCTTTCCCGCTGCTTCTAATAAAAAATTTGAACCTGTAACAGTTTTTGCTGCTCCTAAAAATGTAATTTCCATTATGCTATTCATCCTTTCATTTAAACCATTCTATTTTATAAACAATTTTATTTTTCTGTTTAATCTTACATTTAAATCAATAATATCATTATATTCTATTGTATTATCAATAACATTATCATCATAAATATTTAATACAATTTTATTATCTGTTTTAATCTTTTTAAATAAAATAGAAATTTTTTCTAAATCAATTATTTTAGATTCTAATATGTTAGACATTAATCTATAGTTTTCAGTAACTATACCAGATAAAAGTGGCAATACTTTTAATTTGCATCCTCTTGTATATAAAAGTGTTTCTGTTTCAATTAAATCTTCTTGTAAATCTTTAATATCCATTATCTTTTTCTTACCTAAAGGAAGTAATTTATAGTATCTAATTTTATATATTAAATCTATTATTTCTTTTTTTGTTCTTGCTCTTGTAATTCTAATATTTACTGCTTTTAGAAATAATTTTTGAAGCATTATTATTTTTGTTCTTAAATCTTTTTTTATATCATAACCTTCTTTTTTAATATCTTTTAAAATTTCTATTTTTTCTTTTAAATCTTCTTTTCCTCTTACATAATTTGAAGGTTTCATAAGATTGCTATTTACTTCATATTCATTTATTAATTCTTTTCTTTCATTTTGTAATTTTTCTACAAAATCACTTACACTAAATATTTTATTCTTTTCATTTAATTTTTCATTATACTTTAAAAATTCTCTTTTTAATGATTTATTGTTACTTAATGTTTCATCTATTTGTCTAATTCTTCTTCCTATTACTTTTTTTGATTCTGCTAAATTTTGTAAGTACTCTTTTTTATTCTCCATTTTTCTAACTTCATCTTGCATAAGTTTTCTTGTTCTTATTATTGAATTGATTTTATTTGTATCATTAAGTAATTCTTTTAATACGCAAATCTTGCACACTAAAAGTATAATTCTTTTTGCTATTTCTTCATCATATTTAAATTTCAAATTGTTTTCCATCGTTTTCATTATATCTCGTCTTGAAAGAATATTTATCTCCAAGAAATTTTCACCTAGCAACATATTTAAGCCTTGATAAATTAAATTACTTGTCATATCATCTATTTGATCTTTTTCAATATTCCAAGTCCATCCATCAAAATCTCTAATGATTTCGCATTTCGCATTTTGCCATCCATTATTAAGCATCTTTTCTAATGGTTTATTTACAATTTCATAGCTTTTATTTATTCTATATTTTTTATGAGACATCTCATATAATGCAAACATTAATATATTTGCATTAGGGAAAACCGCTATTCTATTTTTTTCTCTGTTTATTTTGTATTTTCTATCATTTATATCTCTATCAATTTTAGGCCTCAAAAGTTCAATTTTATTGCAATCATTTTTTATAATATCTAATAATTCTTCTACTATTTCTCTTTTTGAAAGAGTTTCATTTTTAACTTTATTATAGTCAGAATAAGCTATATCTATTTTATACAAAATATCAAGTAATAGATTTTTTACATCTTCACTAAAATCTTTTTTGTCTAAAATTCTTTCAAATTCTTTACTGTAATCTTTTATATTTAATTTAGAAAAAATTTCTTCTTTTCCCAAATTTTAAACCTTCTTTCAATTATTCTTCCTCATTTGTGTTATTACCATTTTCTGATGTTTGAGTCATTTTAAGCTCTTCCCATCTTTCTTTTGAAATTAAAACTTGTCTTGGTTTGCTTCCTTCATAACCAGATATTATTCCTCTTGCTTCCATTTGATCTATTATTCTTCCTGCTCTTGCATATCCAACTTTAAATCTTCTTTGTATAAATGATGCTGATGCCTGTCCAATTCCAACTACTGCATCAATTGCATCTACTAAAAATGGATCTGTATCATCATCATCTTCTTCATCTAATTCTTTATCAGTTGAATTTGATTTTTCTATTTTTTCAATTATATCTTCACTGTATGATGGTCCGCCATTTTCTTTCAAGAAGTTTATAATCTTTTCAATTTCTCCATCAGATATATATGCTCCTTGCATTCTTATAGGCTTTAAAACTCCTGTTGGGAAGAAAAGCATATCACCTTTGCCAAGTAATTTTTCAGCACCTGCAGAATCTAAAATTGTTCTTGAATCAACTTGTGATGTAACTGCAAATGAAATTCTACTTGCTATGTTTGCTTTAATTATACCTGTAATTACATCAACAGATGGTCTTTGTGTTGCAATTACTAAATGCATACCTGCAGCCCTTGCCATTTGTGCCAATCTACAAATTGCATCTTCAACATCATTTTTTGCAACCATCATTAAATCTGCAAGCTCATCTATAATTATTACTATTTGTGGAAGTTTTCCTTCTGTTCCTTCTTTTTCAACTGCTTCGTTATATCCTTCTATATTTCTAACTTTCTTTTGAGCAAATAAATTATATCTGTTTACCATTTCTTGTACTGCCCAAGCAAGTGCACCTGCTGCTTTTTTAGGATCTGTAACTACTGGTATTAATAAATGTGGTATTCCATTATACACAGAAAGTTCAACAACTTTTGGGTCTACCATTAAAAGTTTAACCTCACTTGGTTTTGCTTTGTATATAATACTTGTAATTAATGTATTTATACATACACTCTTACCAGATCCTGTGCTACCTGCAATTAAAACGTGTGGCATTTTTGCAATATCAGTAACTACGATTTCTCCAGAAGAATCTTTACCAAGTGCAAATGATACCTTTGATTTTGCTTTATAAAATTCATCACTATCTATTATGTCACGAAGCATTACTGTTTCTTTTTCTGTATTTGGAATTTCAATTCCAACTGCTTGTTTTCCTGGTATTGGAGCTTCAATTCTTATTGTTTCAGCAGCTAAATTCAATGCTATATCTTCTGCTAAATTTGCTATTTTACTTACCCTTACACCTTCTGCAGGTTTTAGCTCATAACGTGTAATTGTTGGTCCAACAGAAGCATGTTCAACTTTTGCAGATACACCAAAACTATATAGTGTTTTTTGAAGTTTATTTGCCATATCTGTAACTGCTTTTTTAGAGCTTTTTGTTCCACCTTTTCCCGGTTTTAAAAAGTTAATTGGTGGAAACTCATAGTTTTCATCTTGAGTAGTTAGTGTATGCTCCAATGTTAAAACTTGTTTTGATTTATCTATTTCTTCAGTTTCTTGTTTTTTAAATAAAGAATTTTGGTCTTCTGCTATTTTTTCACTACCCATTTTTATTTTTATTTGATCTTCCATTATTTCTGGAAGTTTATCATCTTTCTTAAGTGCTTCTTGTTTTTCTTCTTTTTTAGATCTTCTTGATTTATCCTCTTTTGCTATAATTTCAGCATTTTGTTCACGTCTTAATTCTTTTTGTTCTTTTCTGTTTTCTAAATAATTCTTTATTAATTCAGCTGGTCTTATTCCAAATATGAATATTGAAATAACTATTGCTATACCAATAAATAAAATTACTGATGCAGTTTTACCAATTAAACTAACTAAAGGATATGCAAATACCATACCAGATGCTCCGCCACCTACATTTGTTTTGCCCTTTTCAAAAGCCATTTTTACCATATCTTCAAATCCAGTTGTAATTTTATTTTGTTCCATTGGTATTTGATTTATTGCAATTATTGTAGATAAACATATAACAAATGCTAAATATTTAATTAATTTTTTTGTTATAAATTCTTTATCATTATTACATGCAACATATATTGCTATTGCAAATGTTCCAAAAGGCATAACATATTTAATCCATCCAAATAGTCCCCCTAAGAATGGGCTTAAATTTTCACCAATATACCCTGAATTTGAAAATATTAAAATAGCAAGTATAATACTTATAACTATTAAAATAACAACTTCTATATCTACATTTGATTTTTTTTGTTTTGCTTTGGCTCTTTTACCTCTTGGCATAATTTATCCTCCATTATTTAAAATAAAAAAAGTCAGAAAATTGGAAATCAATTTTAAATTTGATTTTCTGACTTCCATTAAAATTCCTGACTTCCACTTTTATTTTAATTCTTTTCTGTTGTTTTCGATTGTTCTTATTGCTTCATTAATTGTAACACTAACATTGTTAATTGTTGTTTCTAGATTTGCTAATATGCTATCTGCATAATCTTTTGTTCCTTTAGAAATTTCTCTAGACATTTCGTTTGCTGTTTCAATTATTTCTGCTTTTTGTTCATAAGCTTTTCTTGTAATTTCATGTTCATCGATCATTGCAATTATTCTATTTTCAGCTTCTTTAACAATACCATCAGCTTCTTTTCCAGCTTCTTCTAAGATACGTCCTCTTTCTTCTTTAATCCATTTAGCTTGTTTAAGTTCATCTGGAAGTTTTAGTCTAATTTCTTTAATAATTTCTAATACTTCTTCTTTATCAACTATTCCTTTTGCTGTAAATGGTATTCCTTTACTTCTTTCCATTATGTCCTCTAATGTTTCTAATAATGTAAAAATTTCCATGTTTTTTTACCCCTTTCGAATAAACATGATATATGCTATTCCATATCTTCTTTTATCATAAATTTTTATACTTTTATTTAAAATAATATCATTCTCTTTATCTTTATTGTCAGTTTCAAATATTATTATTCCATCATCTGAAAGTAAATCATAATCTATTATTTTATCTATTGCCTTTTTTCCATAATCTGTATCATATGGCGGATCCAAAAAGATAATATCAAATTTTTCTTTTTTATCCTTTAATTCAGCAAGCGCATCTAGATAATCATTATTAATTACATATGACTTGTCCTTTAAGTTTGTATCAATAATATTTTTATTTATAATCTTTATTGCATCTTTAGATTTGTCACAAAATATAGCTTTTTTAGCGCCTCTACTTAATGACTCTAATCCAAGTGCGCCACATCCTCCAAACAAATCTAAAATAATACGATCTTTAATATTAAATTGTATAATATTAAAAACAGATTCTTTTACTCTATCAAGGGTTGGTCTTGTAGAAAGGCCTTCTAATGTACTTAATTTTTTTCCTCTTAATGTTCCTCCTATTATCCTCATAAAAACTTATACCCCTTTATAGATATATATATTTTATTTCATTATTAAAATATGTCAATAGAATTAATCTAAATGTAATAAATATATAATATTTCTGTAACATTATATATTAACTTTTTGATTTTGGCAAGTTTTTATGTCTATTTATTTATTTTTTTGTCTAAAATATTATTTTCCCATAATTCTTCTATATCAACAATTTTCTGTTTCTTTTTAATATGACTTGATGTTTCTTTTGTTGCTCCATAATCTTTCTTTATTATTGATGCAAATAGCAATAAAAGAAATACAGTACTAAAAGCAATAAATACTGATATTATTCGTTCTTTACTAGTTACAAAAAACATATATTTATCCTCCTTGTGTATTTATATTTATAATTAAATATATTCAGGTTGAGTATTTTTTATTTCTAAAGATTTATATAATTATTTTTATTTATATTTTATTATTATTGTATATATTGATATTTTTTTGGAAACATTATACATATAGGTGGTGATTAAATTATGACAAGCAAAGAACTTTTATACGTCCAAGATGCTCTAGGTCATGAAAAATTTTTAAAAACATGTGCTCAAGATGCATCAAGCAAATTGCAAGATTCTGTTTTAAAAACCTGTATAAAGGATTTTGAAGCAAAACACAATGAATTATATAACAATTTTTTAAATTTATTATAGGAGGGAATTATTATGACTGATCAAGAGATAATGGAAAACGAATTACAGGTTATAAAAGGTGTCTGTGATTTATATATGCATGGGTCATTAGAAAGTGTAACTGCTGAAGTACATGATGTATTCAAAAATGCTTTAAACGAGACTTTAAATATTCAAAACAAAATTTATAATTTAATGTCAGAAAGAGGTTGGTATAAAACAGAGCCTGCAGATCAAGCGAAAATAGAGCAAACAAATCAAAAATATATGACTAATAATTGTTAAAAATAAAAATAAGACGTGCATTTTAGCACGTCTTTGCTTATTTATTAATTCTAAAAGAAGCTTGATCCTAAGATTGCATACATTGATAAATCAGAGTAAATAAGTTTTCCTTTATATGTAACAAATTTATATGTATCTGTTTTATCTACATCTTTTGTATCTTTATCTTTGAACTTTGTTAAAATATCTAATTTAACTTCTATTGCGCAGATTCCGCCTTTTAATTTTTTAGCATTTTTAACTTTATTAATTTTAATTTTGCATGATTTAACTTTGTCTTTCATTTCGTCAAATGAATCTTCAAGATATTTTTCAGCCTCTTCTTTAGCTTCTTTTAAATCATCTTTATCTACATCTTTATATGCATCTTTGAATTCATTAAAATCATCTTTATCGAAATCTTTAACAAAATCATCATAGCTGTCAAATTTACTTGCAATTTTTGTAAATGCTTCTTCTCCAGCAAAATCAATTACGCTTAGTACCTTTTTAGCATTACCCTTTGCCATTGCATTAATATATTTCTTTACTGGACCCATTTTTGCTCCAGATGCAATTGCAATTATAATGATTATAGCAACTATAGCTGCTACTGCTGCTGCGAATAATTTCCATTTTGCAACAACAAAATTAATTGCTTTAGTAAAGAAATTACCACTTGATTCTTTAACTGGTTCTTCTTTTATTTCTTGAACAACTTCTTCCTTAACTTCTTCTACTGCTGGTTGTTCAATTTCTTCGTTTTTATTTTCTTCGTCCACTTCAAAATCCCCCTTTTATTTATTTTCTACATAATATATCATTATTAATTTTTTTGCAATAGTTTTTTTTAAATTTTATATATTATTTATATAAATTAATATAAAAAAAAAGAGCGAACATTCTAGTCCGCTATTTTTTATATTAAACTAATTTTAAAATAACTTTTTCAGCACTGTCTCCTCTTCTTGCACCAATTTTAATTATTTGTGTATATCCTCCAACTCTATCTTTGTAGTTTTCAGCAATTTCACCAAATAATTTAGCTGGTATATCAATGTTATTTCCTTCTTGATCTTTAACTTTGTTAACTTTAGCCATTATTTTTCTTCTGGCATTTAATCTAGATGGCATATCTTTTTGTCTTTTTTCCATTCTAACTTCTTTAACAACTTTTAGATATTCTTTACCATTTTTGCTAGTTACTTTTTCTGTTTCTTTATTACCTTTGCTATCTAATTTTGCTTTAACAACTTTTACTTCTACTTCTTCAAAGTTATCTTTTTCTTTTATTGCTAAGGCAATTAAAGAATCAGCTATAGCTTTAACTTCTTTAGCTCTGCTTTCTGTTGTTTCAATTTTTCCATGAACTAATAAATCAGTTGTTTGATTTTTAAGCATTGCTAATCTTTGATCAGTTGGTCTTCCAAGTTTTCTATTTATAGCCAATTTATTCATCCTCCTTCACAAAATCTAGTCCTAATGAATGTAATTTATTTGTTACTTCATCAAATGATTTTTTACCTAGATTTCTTACTTTCATCATATCAGCTTCTGTTTTGCTTGCTAAGTCTTCAACTGTAGCAATACCTGCTCTTTTTAAGCAGTTATATGATCTTACAGATAATTCTAATTCTTCTATAAGCATTTCTAGTACTTTTTCTTTCTTAGATTCTTCTTTTTCAACCATTATTTGTGTATTTTTAGCTGTTTCTGATAAATCAACAAATAATTCTAAATGTCCAGTCATAACTTTAGCTGCTAAGCTTAATGCTTCATAAGCTTTTAAGCTACCATCTGTCCATACTTCTATTGTTAGCTTGTCATAATCAACCATTTGACCTACTCTAGTATTTTGTACTGAATAGTTTACTTTTTTTACTGGTGTAAATATTGAATCTATTGGAAGAACATCTATTGCTTGATTTGCTTCTTTGTTTTTCTCTGCTACATTATATCCTCTTCCTCTGTCTGCTGTCATTTCCACTTTTAAATGTCCGCCACTTGCTACTGTTGCAATATGTAAGTCTTTATTTAAAACTTCAACTGAAGAATCTGTTATTATATCACCTGCTGTAACTTCTCCTTCTTTATTGAAATCTATGCTTAAAAACTTTCTTTCATTGTCATGTGCTCTTAATCTTACACTTTTTAAATTTACTATAAGTTCTGGCACATCTTCTACAACACCTGGTATAGTTGAAAATTCATGTACTACACCATCTATTTTTATGCTCGTTATTGCTGTTCCTGGTAATGATGATAATAAAATTCTTCTTAAAGAATTTCCTATTGTCATTCCATAACCTCTTTCTAATGGTTCACATACAAATTTAGCATAATCTTCTTCATTATTTGTTGCTAGACATTCTATATTTGGTTTTTCAAATTCAATCATTTATTTATTAACCTCCTATTTAGATGTTAGTTTTCTAACTTCTAATTTTTAATTACTATTTAGAATATAACTCAACAATTAAATGCTCTTCTACTGGTAAGTCTACATCTTCTCTTGATGCTAGTCTTAACACTTTTATTTCTAGCTTTTCACTATTCTTCTCTAACCATTCTGGTACTGGTCTTGACTCACTTGCTTCTACATTTTCTTTTAACATTTTACTGTCTTTTTTGTTTTCTCTAACTGTAATTACATCTCCTGGTTTTACTAGATAAGATGCTATATCTGTTTTTATTCCATTTACATCAAAATGACCATGGTTTACAAGTTGTCTTGCTTGAGCTCTAGATGCTCCAAATCCTACTCTGTATATTACATTATCTAATCTACTTTCTAATATTTGTAGTAAAACTTCACCTGTAATTCCTTTTTTAGTTTCTGCCATTTCAAAATATTTTCTAAATTGTCTTTCTTGTACTCCATAGAAAGATTTTGTTTTTTGTTTTTCTCTTAATTGTGTACCGTATTCAGAAAGTTTTTTCTTACCTTGTCCATGTTCTCCTGGTGCGTAGTTTCTTCTTGTTATACTACATTTATCAGAATAACATCTAGAACCTTTTAAGAACAATTTTTGTCCTTCTCTACGGCATATACGACATTGTTCGTCTTTATATCTTGACATTATTATTTTCTCCTTTCTCTAATTATACTCTTCTTCTTTTTGGTGGTCTACAACCATTGTGTGGTATTGGTGTTACATCTTT
>JAEEGL016615930.1_pt1 | contig 10497 bp, 10 predicted proteins | sample 9134231 | NCBI WGS metagenome assembly JAEEGL01 (sample SAMN16246548, study PRJNA631951) | gut metagenome | biome: gut microbiome; feature: rumen; material: fiber-attached | host: Bos | place: Iran: Karaj | collected 2018-10 | reverse complement strand
TCCTCACTACACCATGAAGCGCCAGTTGGACGACTACTACGAGAAGTTCTACAACAAGGAGGCAAAGCGCTTCAAGGAGATTTCAAAGAACAACAACCAGTTGGCTAAGGAAATTGCCCAGTGGAAGGAGACCGTTGCTGAGCGTTGGGATGCTATCAGCGTGGTATCTTCCGAGTGCACCATTCCTGCTACAGGTCTTCTTACAGGTCAGAAGTACATTCTCCGCTACGTTATCAACGAGCAGGGTCTTGACGATGCTGTAGGTCTGGAGAAGATCAATGTGTACACCAATGATAAGGGCGAAGATGCCATCTACAGCATCGAGCCGTTGAAGATGGTTGCCCGCAATGGCAATAACTTCACCTTCGAGGCAGAACTCGCACCACAGCAGGCTGGTAACTATAAGAGTGTTGTACGTATGTACCCGAAGAACAAGAACCTGCCTCACCGTCAGGATTTCTGTTATGTGAAGTGGCTGGAATTGCCTGCTTCTAATTAAGGTACAGATTTTCGCATAAGAATTGCACGGATTGGGCTACATTTCCCAATTCGTGCATCTTTTATTTTTGGCAAACAAATTTGTTCATTTCGCAAAAAAAACGTACCTTTGCACCGCATTTACATTTTATACTAAATTAATAGAAAAAGAAAATGAAAGCATTTGTATTCCCTGGACAGGGAGCACAGTTCGTAGGTATGGGTAAGGATCTCTACGACAACAACCCCAAAGCAAAAGAACTTTTCGAGAAAGCCAACGAGATTCTGGGTTACAGAATCACCGATATCATGTTCGAAGGCACCGACGACGACCTGAAGCAGACGAAGGTGACACAGCCTGCCGTCTTCCTCCACTCGGTCATCTCGGCCATCTGCATGGGCGACGCCTTCGACCCGAAGATGACCGCCGGCCACTCGCTGGGCGAGTTTTCGGCGCTGGTTGCTGCCGGTGCGCTCTCGTTTGAGGATGGCCTGCGACTGGTCTATGCCCGTGCCATGGCCATGCAGAAAGCTTGTGAGGCCGCTCCCTCGACGATGGCTGCTATCATCGGACTGCCCGACGAGAAGGTAGAGGAGGTCTGCGCTGCCATCAACCGCGAAGGTAACGTGGTCGTCTGCGCCAACTATAACAATCCCGGTCAGCTGGTCATCAGCGGTAACGTTGAGGCTATCAACGAGGCTTGCGAGCAGCTGAAGGCTGCCGGTGCCAAGCGTGCCCTGCCCCTGAAGGTGGGCGGCGCATTCCACTCGCCCCTGATGCAGCCCGCCAAGGACGAATTGCAGGCCGCCATCGAGAAGACCGAGTTCCAGACGCCGAAATGCCCCGTCTATCAGAATGTTGACGGCAAGCCCCATACGGACCCCGCAGAAATCAAGCAGAACCTCATCGCTCAGTTGACTAGCTCGGTACGCTGGACACAATGTGTGCAGTCGATGATTGCCGACGGTGCCACCGACTTCACGGAGTGCGGCCCGGGCAAGGCTCTTCAGGGCATGATAGCTAAGATTAACCGCGATGTCACGGCTCACGGTATAGAAGCATGAAAGAGAAAATAGTCATCTATCAGATATTTACCCGTCTCTATGGTAATGGTTGCGTAAACCGAAAGGAGAACGGCAGCATAGAAGAGAACGGTTGTGGAAAACTGAACGACTTCACGCCCACGGTACTGAAAAGACTCAGTGCCATGGGCGTGAGTCATGTTTGGTATACCGGTGTCATACGCCACGCTACGCAGACAGACTATTCTGCCTACGGCATTCCGCGCAACCATCCGGCCATCGTGAAGGGAAAGGCCGGCTCGCCCTATGCCATCACCGACTACTACGACATCGACCCCGACCTGGCCGTCAACGTCGCAGAGCGTATGCAGGAGTTTGAGCAGCTGGTGGAGCGTAGTCATCAGGCGGGACTGAAGGTCGTCATCGACTTCGTGCCCAACCATGTGGCACGTCAGTATCACAGTATCTGTAAGCCGGCGGGCGTCAAGGACCTCGGCGAAGGTGACAACCCGCAGAATGGCTTCGACCCTCAGAACAACTTCTACTACTGTCCCGGGCAGCGCTTCACTCCGTACTTCGACCTCTATCAGGGCGAGACGGAACCTTATACTGAGGAGCCGGCCAAGGCCACGGGCAACGACTGCTTCCACAACGCTCCAGGCAAGAACGACTGGTACGAGACCGTGAAGCTGAACTATGGCGTAGACTACTATGCCGGCGGTGTAGGCTATTTCGACCCTGTACCCTCGACATGGAAGAAGATGCTCGACATCCTAATGTTCTGGGCTGACAAGGGCATCGACGCCTTCCGCTGCGACATGGCCGAGATGGTGCCTGCCGCCTTCTGGGGATGGGCCACCAGCCAGGTGAAGAAGAAGTACAAGCATATCGTGTTTATCGGCGAGGTCTACAACCCCAGTGAGTACCGCAACTACATCGCCAACGGCTTCGACTATCTCTATGACAAGGTGGGAATGTATGATACCGTGCGCGACGTTATCTGCAACCATCGCTCTACACACGACATCAGCGGCGCCTGGCAACAGACGGACGACATCCGCGACCACATGCTCTACTTCCTCGAGAACCACGACGAGCAGCGCATAGCCAGCGACTTCTTTGCTGGAGACCCTGTCAAGGCTGTGCCTGCGATGGCTGTTCTGGCCCTGCTTCAGCAGAATCCGCTGATGGTTTACGCCGGGCAGGAGTATGGCGAACGTGGTATGGACAAGGAGGGCTTTAGTGGCTGCGACGGTCGCACGACCATCTTCGACTATTGGTCTGTCGATACGCTGGTGCGGGCTGCCCAGAAGAAACTGACCACGGCAGAGAAGAGGCTGAAAGCCGTGTACGACCAGCTGCTCGTGATTGCCCGTCGAGAGAAGGCGGTCAGCGAAGGACTGATGTTCGACCTGATGTATGCCAATCCTCACCTGCAGCGCCAGTATGCCTTCCTGCGCAAGAAGGGCCGTGAGACGCTTCTTGTGGTTGCCAATTTCGACACGGCTGAGGCTGCAACTGCCGTTACGATACCCCAACATGCCTTCGATTACCTGAAGCTGCGCCAGCACGCTGCCATTGAGGCCCGTGACCTGCTGACGGACGCGCCCATTAGCCTGTCACTCAAGGCTGACACGCCGATTTCGCTGACGGTACCCTCATGTTCAGCGCTGGTGCTGAAGTTTTAGTTTCTCCGTTCAATAACGATAGCGATGACCATGGCAACAGACTACGTACTGAATGAACACAACAAGGATGAGTTCCCGCCGGCACATACGGCGGAACACCTCTTGAACCAGACAATGATACAATTGTTCGGCTGTGAACGGTCGTTCAATGCCCATATTGAGAGGAAGAAGAGCAAGATGAGCTTTCATCTTGACCACAAGCCTTCGCGTCAGGAAGAGAAGGAGATTGAACGGCGTATGAACGAACTGATTGACGAGAATCTTCCTGTGACGTTCGAATTTGTGACACGCGACAGCCTGCCTGAGGGCGTGAGTGGCGACCGCCTTCCTGATGACGCCTCGGAGACGATACGGTTAGTGCGTATCGGTGACTATGACGTCTGTCCCTGCATCGGCCGCCACGTGCGTTCGACGAGCCAGATAGGGCGCTTCGAACTACTTGGCACCAACTGGGACGAGCAGGAACGTTCGTTCCGTGTTCGCTTCAAGATTGTTTGATACAGTCGTTATAACGAAGACTGACGTTATAGCGGCTGATGATTAGATTTCCAGCTTCATAAACACGGGATAGTGGTCGGAGTAGGTCAGATCGTGCTTGTAGTAGTCAAGACCCTTTAGCGACTTGCTGTGGAAGATGTAGTCGATGCGTACCATCTTCTTTCCGCCGCGGAAGGTGTACATCAAGCCATGGCCGCACTCCTTGAAACCGTCGACGAGATCGCCGAGCATGGTGTTGTAGACGTAGGAGTAGGGCACGTCGTTGAAGTCGCCGCAGACGATGACGGGATTGCGTGATTTCCGAATCTCCTGCGCCACGATTTCTGCTTGTCCCGAGCGAATAATCATGCCCATGGTATAGTTGCCGTAGATGGCTTTGAGTACGCTATTCTTCTCAACTTGGAATCCCTGCATCTCCAGCTTGGCAGCAGCGTGGAGTGTGCCGTTCAGACCAGTTGTCTCCAGGTGGGCGTTGAAGACGCGGACAATCTGTCCGTTTAAGTCGACATCGGCCCACATGGCGCTGTTGTTGGTCAGTTCGAAGTCAATGGTCTTGCTCTTCATGATGGGGTGGCGGCTGAAGATCATCATGTCGTCGCGACCCTTGGCCATGTAGGGGAAATAGTCTTTATAGTTTTCCGAGTTAATCTGGTCACCGCTACGTGGGTTGTACTCCTGTATGCAGAGTATTTCCACCTTCTGGCGGCGCATCTCGGCGAGAATGTCCTGGGCAATGAATCCTGTCGTCTCGCGGCCGAACATAGCCACGTTGTAGCTCGCAATCTTGACGCCGGCCTTAGCGTCGACACTCTTGTCCTGAGAACCGAACTGGAAGAGCGTTCCCATGTAGGGAATACAGCAGAGCAGAGTCAGGAACGGTATGGCAGCCCAGTGCCAGCGGCGACGTATCAGCCAGTATGCCAGCATGACGACATTGGCCAGGATGAACAGCGGGAGTACAAAGACGAGAAGTGCCCTTGCCGAGTTTCCTGCGGGATGGACGTTGCCACCAAAGAGTCCGAAGAGTGTAAAACCCGTGATGGTGAAAGTGGCAATGAGGAACAGGAATGAAAAATATTTGTAAATGGCCAGCTTACCCATAGTATCAGTATGATGTGCGTATTAGGTTATTTACTTGATGTATTTGGCGCAAATCTCTATCAGGTCTTCTACCTTGAACGGCTTGGCCATGAATTCGTCGCAGCCGGCAGCTTTCGCCTCATTGATGTTCTCTTCGAAGGCGTAGGCGCTAAGGGCTATGACAGGGGTGTTGTGATTGACCTCCTTGATGATGCGCGTGGCGTCGAGACCATTCATCTCCGGCATTCGTATATCCATGAGAATCAGGTCGGGATGCTCGTCTTCATTGATGGTGACAGCCTCAATACCGTTGTGTGCACGCAGCAGGCGATAGCGCTTCTGCAGTACGATGCGTACGAGCTCGTAGTTGCTCTCTTCGTCCTCAGCCACGAGAATGGTCTTCATGTTCTGTTCGTCGGGACGTGTGCTGACGCGCAGAGTGCGGACGCCTGTCGTAGTACGGCTGCTGGTAGCCATGCCGCCGATGGTGCCGTGGAAAGGCATGGAGAAAGTGAAGGTAGAGCCCTTGCCGAGTTCTGACTCTACTCTGATGGAGCCTCCCATCTTTTCGACGATAATGCGGCAGAGAGCCAGTCCGAGACCGAAGCCTTTCTGCTGTTCGGCATCCTGTGATGTGTAGGTCTCGAAGATGTGGTCGATAAATTCGGGGGCGATGCCCGAGCCGGTATCGCTAACGTAGAACTCGATGTTCAGTCCTTCGTCAATGATGCGGTAGCCGTATCTGATGGAGCCGCGCGTCGTGTGCTTGAGAGCGTTGCTGATGAGGTTGGAGAAGATCTGCGTCAGACGGTTCTCGTCGGTATTCATCGTGATGGGCATGTCGGGTTCCGTCCACGTCAACTCAACCGTTGACGGGCAGCGGAACTTGAATATCTGCTTAATGTCGCTGCAGAGTTTCTTTAAGTCGATGGGGGCTTTCTTGATGGAAATCTCGCCTGCCTCGACGCGCGAGAGGTCGAGAATCTCGTTGATGAGACTCAGCAGGCGCCCGTTGTTGCTCTCGATGATTTCCAGATAGTTCATTCGCTCTTCAGGCGAATCGGTCTCTGCCATGATTCTTGAGAAACCCTCGATGGCGTTCAGTGGCGTTCTGATTTCATGACTCATATTGGCCAGGAACAGCGATTTCATGCGGCTTGCGTTTTCAGCCTTCGTCGCCTTTTCCTCGTATTCCTTCAGACGGGCGTTTGCCTGCTCCAACTGCTCCTTAGCCGCCATGAGCTGGCGGTTGGCATCGGCAAACTTGTTGAGCAATATATCTCTCTCGTTCTGTTCCATGAATACTTGGCTCTTAGAAACTTTGGTGCAAAGTTATGAAAAAAAAATCAGACAAACGAATAATCTGCCAATTATTTTATCCTCTTTTTGCTTTTTCCCATGTACCGCTATGTCTGTGAGTCCTCAAATAGTTGATTCCGCGGAATACGTTGAGGTTCATGAAGACGAAATAGTATGGAACATTCATCAGTCGGCTGTATTGTCCGCGGCGTGCCTTCAGCCAGCCTCCCAGGGCGGCGGCGTAGAAGATGGCCTGGAGAGCGAGGATGGTCCAGTAGAGTGGGGTGCCTGTGAGACAGACCAGGGCGATGTTCAGCGGTATGAGGACGGCGAGACAGAGGGGCGCGAGGCTCCAGCGCAGCACGCGGTGGCTGACGAACTGGAAGGCGACAACGGGACGGCGCAGCGGGTTCATCAGCTGCCGTAGCCACCAGATGCTCTGCAGGCCGCCGGCTGCGATGCGCCGTTTGCGTTTTGACTCTTCGGTCATGTTGGCCGAGCCATATTCCATGGCGTAAGCTTGGTCTGTGTAGGCGATGCGGTGGCCGTCGGCCAGTATGAACATCGACATCATGAAGTCGTCGAGCAGGGCGGTGGCGGGTGCCTCGCGGTAGTCGCTCATGCGCACGGCGAAGAGTTCGCCGGCAGCACCCATGGCCGAGTACAGTTCGCTGTCCCAGCGTTTCAGCGTGCTTTCGTATTTCCAGTAGAGTCCTTCTCCTTCTGCGGCAGCTTCTCCGGCTTCTCTGGCGGCTACTCTTTTCTCTCCAGAGACGCAGCCGACATCGTCTTTCTGGAATTGTCGAGCGATTTCTCTTATAGCGTTGACATTCAACATTGTATTGGCATCCGTGAATATCACAAAAGGTGCTTTGTTCTCGCTGAGTCCATGGTGTATGGCGGCCGCCTTTCCACGCCGTTCAGGCGAGTAGACGAGTGTCACTTCCGGGTACTCGTGGAGCATGTCGTTGGAGTGGTCGTTGGAGCCGTCGGTAACCCACATGACGCATAGTTTTTCGCGTGGATAGTCCAACTGTCGGATGTTCTCCATCTTCTCGCGGATGATGTCCTCTTCGTTATAGGCACAGATCATGAGTGTCATCATCGGCAGTTCGTCGTCGTTGACGGCAAGCTCCTCCTTCCGCCTCTTAAAGAGTCGTTTCAGCTGTATGAGGAGATAGAGCAGTATGCCGTAGCCGATATAGGTATAGAATACGACGAACAGGCAGGTCCAGAAAGCGATTTTTAGTATTGTCATAGCTTGTGAGAAGGTTAAAAAGGGAACACGGAGGTGTGTTCCCTATTATTTGGTCTCGATTTCCTCTTTCATATCGATAAACTGGCGCTTCATGTCGTAGAATTCGTATTGCAGGAAAGCCAGTTTCTGTGAGGGTACGATTCTGACGCCCAGTCCGTACTTCATCTGCCATCGGCGTTTCAGGCTGATGACGCCTTGGTTGATGTAGGCAGCAACGTAGGGGTGGACGTGCAGGTAGAATCTCTTGATGCCAATCTTGTTGACCAGGTTGTCAATTTTGCTCTCTAATTGGTCGGTGAACAGGATGCTCGACTTGATTTTTCCTTTTCCGAAGCAGGTGGGACAGTCTTCCTCGACGCTAACGTCCATAACGGGGCGTACACGCTGGCGGGTTATCTGCATGAGTCCGAACTTCGACAGCGGCAGGATGTTGTGGCGGGCGCGGTCTTTCTGCATGTTCTTGCACATGCGCTCGTAGAGCAATTGACGGTCCTCGGCCAGGTTCATATCGACGAAATCGACGATAATGATGCCGCCCATGTCGCGCAGTCGCAGCTGGCGTGCCAGCTCGTCGGCTGCTCCGAGGTTGGTCTCCAGGGCGTTGGCCTCCTGTCCGTTCTCTTTCTTGACGCGTGTGCCGCTGTTGACGTCAACGACGTGCATGGCTTCGGTATGCTCGATGATGAGGTAGGCGCCGTGCTTGTAGTTGACGGTCTTGCCGAAGCCCGACTTCAGCTGCTTGGTAACGTTGAAGTTGTCGAAGATGGGCACTACGCCCGTGTACTGCTTCACGATGTCCTTTTTTTCGGGTGCAATCATCGTGACGTAGTCCTTCACCTGCTGGAAAATCTCGGGATCGTTGATGTGGATGCCGTCGTAGGTGGGGTTGAACAGGTCGCGTAGCAAGGCTACAGCCCGGCTCTGTTCTTCGAATACGAGTTGCGGGCGCTCTGTGGTTCGTTGTACCTTGGTAATGGCGTCTTCCCATCGTTTGAGCAGTACTTTGAGTTCCTGGTCGAGCTCTGCCGCACGTTTGCCTTCGGCGACGGTGCGGACGATGACGCCGAAGTTCTTCGGCTTCATGCTCTGCACCAGTTGTTTCAGACGGCTTCTCTCTTCTCCGCGTTTGATTTTCGATGATACTGAAACTTTATCGTAGAAGGGCATGAGCACCATGTATCGTCCGGCGAAGCTCAGTTCGCAGGTCAGTCGCGGACCTTTTGTCGAGATGGGCTCTTTCACCACTTGTACCAGTACTTCCTGTCCCACCTTCAGCATGTTCTGTATGCTGCCGTCCTTGGGCAGGTCGGGTAGGTGGTTGGCCTTCTGTATGGGATAGAGTTTCTTCCTGTCGCTCTGTACCTGCTTGAGGTACTTTTCGTAGGAGCTGAATTGAGTGCCAAGGTCAAGATAGTGCAAGAAGGCATCGCGTTCGTAGCCGACGTCGACGAAACAGGCGTTGAGTCCCGGCATCAGCTTTCGCACTTTGGCGACATAGATGTTGCCCACGGCGAACGATGCCGATCTTGGCTCGTTCTGGTATTCCACTAGCTCCTTGTCTTCCAACAGGGCGATGGAAATGTCCTTGGGCTGTACATCAATGATTACTTCACTTGTCATGAGCTTGTTGCTTCTCTCTTGATACACTTGGATGTTAATACCAAAAAGGGTGTGCCGCGAAGTCCCGCGTACACACTCCCTTCATTTCTTTCTTTGTGTCGTCAGATGGGCTTACTTGCTCTTGTGACGATTCTTGCGCAGTCTCTTCTTACGCTTGTGGGTAGCCATCTTGTGGCCCTTTTTCTTTTTTCCGTTAGGCATAATTCTAATGAGTTAATTATTTGTTGTGTTTTGTTGTTACTTCATTTTCTCGACAAAGCTCTTGGCCGGCTTGAAGGCGGGGTAGTCGTGAGCGTCGATGACCAGCGTAGTGTTCTTCGAGATGTTGCGTGCCGTCTTCTTAGCGCGATGCTTGACAATGAAGCTGCCGAAGCCGCGCAGATAGATGTTTTCCTTCTGCTGTGACAGGTTGACGCGGATTTCTTCCATGAAGGCCTCTACGGTGGCTGCCACGTCTTTCTTGGCAATACCCGTCTGGTCTGAAATTCTGTTGATGATATCTGCCTTAGTCATTTCTCTGATATTTTTATTACATTTGTACGTTGTTTCCGAACGTTGCTTTCAATTTCGGACTGCAAAGATACTGTTTTTCAGCGAGATATGGAAATAATATTATGTTTTTTTTAGAAAAAAGTGCATTTACACCGGTATTTTCTCTATTCTTTTCTGGTGGCGGCCGCCTTCAAACTCAGTTGTGAAGTACTCGTCCATGATTTTGCGTGCCATGTCCTCGTCGATGAATCGGCCGGGCATTACGAGCACGTTGGCGTTGTTGTGCTGACGGATGAGGTGGGCTATTTCGGGAATCCAGCACAGTCCAGCGCGTATCGACTGGTGCTTGTTGAGCGTCATGTTGATGCCCTCGCCGCTACCGCAGATGGCGATGCCGGGGAACACCTCGCCAGCCTCGATGCCGCGGGCCAGGGCATGGCCGAAGTCGCTATAGTCGCATGAGTCCTCCGTGTAGGTGCCGTAGTCCTTGTACTCGTATCCCTTCTCCTCGAGATACTTCTTCACAAACTGTTTCAGCGCGTAGCCGGCATGGTCGCTGGCTATGCCTATCGTCTTTACTTCCATGATTTTGAGCTTTTTATGTTACAGTTCGCAAAGTTACGAATAATCTCGCGTTTACGCAAGAAATCGGCTCATCTTTTTCTGTTACCGCCTCAAATCGTTGGTCTTCGTCACTCTCCCTCGCGTACCTTATATTATTATGTAAGACAATTGAGGGAGACTCTCGCCGTGAGAGCCTCCCTCAGCTTATGGGTTGACTGCGGGCTTATGCTAGCAGCTTCTTCACCTGCTCATAGACGTTCTGTCCGGTGAAGCCGAGCTTCTCGTCGAGCACCTTGTAGGGAGCTGAGAAGCCAAACGACTCGAGACCCCAGACGGTACCGTCGGCACCTACCAGGCCTTCGAGGTTGACGGGCAGACCGGCGGTCAGACCGAACTTCTTCTTGCCACAGGGCAGCACGCTCTGCTGGTACTCCTTCGGCTGGCTGCGGAAAAGACCCTCGGAAGGAACGCTCACCACACGTGTCTTGATGCCGTCCT
>JAEEGL015391839.1_pt1 | contig 10497 bp, 11 predicted proteins | sample 9134231 | NCBI WGS metagenome assembly JAEEGL01 (sample SAMN16246548, study PRJNA631951) | gut metagenome | biome: gut microbiome; feature: rumen; material: fiber-attached | host: Bos | place: Iran: Karaj | collected 2018-10 | reverse complement strand
GAGAAGGGACTGGAATACTGCGGTGATGCGGAGGATTATGTTTTTGCTCTGCAGACATACGCAGAATCCGTGGAGGACAAGGCAGCGGCACTTGAAGAAGCTCTTAAAGAGGACCGGACGGATGACTATGTTCTGATCGTCCATTCGTTAAAGAGCATGTCCAAATCCATCGGAGCACAGCGTCTGTATGAGCAGGCCAAGGTACTGGAAGAGGCCGGAAGAGAAGGCAGGACCGATACGATAAATGAGGGCACGGAAGCTTTTGTCAGTGAATACAGAGCATTAGGCGCGAAGCTCAGTAAAGAACTTTTATGAAGGAGATCACCTGCGAAGAATTAAATATACTTCCCAAGGACTCCTACGCATTGATAGATATCAGAGATGAGGGACTCAGAGACTATGGCATGATCCCCGGCTCGACGGCACTCGGATTGGAGAGTCCGGATGAAGAGATAATCGGCAGGATAGCAAAGATACCTGACCATAAGAAACTGATCTTTTACTGTGAGATAGGCAGAAAGACCAGAGAAATGGATGCGGATGTACTGTTTCCCGGACGTGATTGCTACAGTCTGGAGGGCGGTTATATCGGATATGTCAGGTATTCGATGGCGAACGGAAGCGATTCCGGAGAAAAGCAGAAAAAAGCGGAAGAAAGCATACAAAAGAAATACCATAAGCAACTCTTTACCCCTTTTGCAAAAGCATGCAAGACATACAAACTGATAGAAGAGGGTGACCGTATAGCCGTATGTATCTCGGGTGGCAAAGATTCGATGCTCATGGCCAAACTGTTTCAGGAGATACAGAAGCACAGACAGTGTAACTTCGAGCTTAAATATCTGGTCATGGATCCCGGCTATAATCCGGATAACAGAGCTCTCATAGAGAGCAACGCAAAGAGCCTTGGGATACCGGTCACCATATTTGAGAGCGATATATTTGATGCAGTGGATAACATAGAGAAGAATCCTTGCTATATATGCGCCAGAATGCGCAGAGGATATCTGTATAGCAAGGCAAAAGAACTTGGGTGCAACAAGATTGCTCTGGGGCATCATTATGATGACGTGATAGAGACGATCCTGATGGGCATGTTGCAGGGGGCACAGATACAGACCATGATGCCCAAGCTGCACAGTACCAATTTCGAGGGTATGGAACTCATCCGCCCGATGTATCTGGTCAGGGAAAGCGATATCTGCGCATGGCGTGACTATAATGATCTGCACTTTCTCCAGTGCGCATGTCATTTCACCGATACTTGTTCAACCTGTCATGAAGATGGTACTACATCTTCTAAACGGCTGGAGACCAAGAAACTTATAGCCTCACTGAAAAAAGACAATCCCTATATCGAATCCAATATATTCAAGAGTGTTGAAAACGTAAATCTGGACACCGTTATTGCATATAAAAAGGACGGGGTGCGTCATCATTTCCTGGATGAATACTAAGCGATCGTTTTGATCATATCTTCCGGAAGACAGGCTCTGTCATCGATATAGTAATCACAGGTTATCTTTCTTGAATTATTCCCGTATAAAGACACGATCTCCGGGAGATTATCATTTATTGCATCAAATTCCAGACCGTATTCCTTACACCATGAAATAGCATTTTCCAGCGGATCACCTGCACGGCAGGTCCATAAAATGAGCTTATTCCCCTGCTTCTTCCATTCCTTCAGATAGGATATCAGGACAGAGTTCGGATCGCCAAGCTCCGGCCAGTTACTGAAGCATAGTGTGCCATCGAAATCAACAGCGATAATCTTAAAATCGATCATACCCAAACCTCCTGTCTTTTTGTACTATAATCATAGAACAGATGTTCGTATTTTGCAACCGCAAGATATTGAGACAAGCTATGATCAGAACGCATGTTCTTGTTGACAATATGTTGCGCGCAATATAATATAACAAAAGCTAAAGTCATAAGTCCAAAGGGGGAAAGAATTATGAACGAGACACTGAAGGTACTTAAAACACGTAGAAGCTGCAGAAACTTCAAACCTGATATGGTAAAGGAAGATGAGCTGAAAGCCATCATCGAAGCAGGAACATATGCAGCAACCGGTATGGGCAAGCAGAGTCCCATAATCATAGCGGTAACCGATAAGGAGCTCAGAGACAGGATATCCGAAGAAAACCGTAAGATCGGTGGATGGCAGGAAGGATTTGATCCTTTTTACGGAGCACCTGCTATCCTGATAGTGCTTGCAAATAAAGAAGTTCCTACTTATATATATGATGGTTCTCTTGTTATGGGGAATCTCATGAATGCGGCAGAGAGTCTGGGAGTTGCCAGTATCTGGATCCACAGAGCAAAAGAGGAGTTTGACTCGGATTTTGGCAGGGAGATCCTTAAGAAACTTGGGATTGAAGGAGCGTATGAAGGCATAGGTCACTGTGCTCTCGGATATGCTGCAGAACCTGCAAACGATCCTGCTCCCCGCAAAGAGAATTATGTGTATTGCATCTGATAACAACCTTCGGTCATCACATAATTGATCGTTAGTACTTGGAATGTGAAAAATGGCAAGAATACTCAATCTCGCGATCGTAATACTGGAACTGATTGCTTTTGTACGGGTTCGTAAAAACAGAAGTCTTAAAGAAAGCCTGATATTCTATACTCAGATTTCCAATATACTGACCCTGTTTTCATCTGTTTTGCTGGTGATCCTTGGACAACGGTATTTCGTAGAAGTATTCAGATTTCTTTCGGTATGTATGCTTGTCATGACTTTTTTTGTTACAGCCTGTATTCTGGTTCCTTTATCCGGAAGAGGCAGGGAATTGCTCTTTTCCGGAAGCGGATTGTTCCACCATCTGATCATACCCGTACTGTCTGCTATTTCATTCCTGTTTGCCGAAGACAGGGTATCCCTTGTCTGGATATGGCTTCCTGTGACCGTAACTCTTATCTACGGCCTTATAATGCTTTATCTGAATGCGTCAGGGGTCATTGACGGGCCGTATCCTTTCTTCCGGATCAAAAAGCTCGGAGTACGGTTGACGGTTTTGTATATGGCGGGATTGATGATAGCAGTCGGCTTTTTTTCTATAGCAATGGGATTTCGCAGGAGTTCACAAACAGACACAAAATATATTTTTGTTCACGGACTGGCCGGCTGGGGCAGTTACGATACAATTAATGAATTTATGCCATACTGGGGACTCACGGGAGGAAGTATCATCAGATACCTGAATAACCGGGGATTTGAAAGCTATGCAGCTTCGGTTGATCCCACCGGGAGCGCCTGGGACCGGGCTTGTGAACTGTATGCTCAACTTGCAGGGACCAGAGTTGATTACGGAGCAGTACATTCTCAGAAGGCGGGACATGAGCGATTCGGAACAGACTATACCGGACGAGCACTTATAAATGATTTTGACTCATCAAGGTTTGCCCTTATTGGGCACTCATTTGGGGGAGCGACTATACGGCTCTTTTCGGAAATATTTAAAAACGGTTCGGAAGAGGAACGTGCCGGCACGGATGAATCGGATATTTCACCGTTTTTTATGGGTGGAAAGGGGGATAATCTTGTAGCTGTTGTAACACTGGCTGCACCTACGAACGGAACCACCGCATATGATATGTATGAGGACGATACTTTTGATCTGAGTGCGATCAGTATTCCGGAAGAATATGAGAAAAACAGCGATGCCGTGTCAAAGGGGACCAAACCTGACCTGGACGGAAGAGCTGACTATGACTATGCTTCATATGATATGCATATAGATAATGCACTTGCGTTAAATGAAAAAATATCAACATTTGACGATGTGTACTACTTTGCGTATCCATGTTCGTCCTCTATAGAAGATGCGGATGGAAATCAGACTCCCGATCCGGCCATCACTGAAAACATGTTCATGAAAGGTGCCATATATATGAGTAGATACACTGGCACAACAAAGGGTGGTTTTGTGATAGACCAGTCCTGGCAGTCGAACGACGGTCTGGTCAACGAGATTTCTGCCGGAGCACCCTTCGGAGCTCCGCAGGAAAAATATGAAGCAAATTCACCGGCTTTGCCCGGACGGTGGTATGTAATGCCTACATTCACAGGAGATCATATGTCATTACAGGGTGGACTAACGAAAAGAATAAATATAAAGCCGTTTTATCTCACCCTTGCAAACCTCATAGCTGAGATCTCGGTAGAATAATTTTCTCAAACACTTGAAATGATCATCGTATAAAGGTCATAATCTGATATATGTATACAGAATCGTTTTCAAGAACACAGTTATTGTATGGAAAAGAAGCAATGGATAAACTTGCTTCTTCACGTGTTGCCGTATTCGGGATTGGCGGAGTAGGCGGATATGTGGTCGAGGCTCTTGCAAGAAGCGGAATAGGGGCTCTGGACCTGATAGACAACGATAAAGTCTGTCTTACAAATATTAATCGCCAGATAATCGCTACGACAAAAACCATCGGGCATTATAAGGTGGATGCGGCGGAAGAACGTGTACATGACATCAACCCCGACTGTAAGGTCAGAACATATAAAACCTTCTTTCTGCCCGAAACACAGGATCAGTTCGATTTTCATGATTATGACTATGTGGTAGATGCGATCGACACCGTTACCGGGAAACTTGCGATCATCGAGAAAGCAAAGCAGGCGAATGTTCCGGTCATATCCTCCATGGGGGCGGGTAATAAAGTACATGCCACCGGTTTCGAGGTCGCCGATATCTATCAGACATCCGAGTGTCCCCTTTCAAAAGTGATGAGACACGAATGCAGGAAGCGGGGAATAGAATCACTTAAGGTTGTTTATTCAAAGGAAAAACCTGTGAAACCGCTTGAGAACATATCGGAAAAAGAACATATACAACGAAGATCTGTTCCGGGCTCAACTGCATTCGTACCTTCTGTAGCCGGTCTGATCATAGCCGGTGAAGTCATTAACGATATTACCGGGAGCTGATAACTATATCATTGGCGGTACTGCTTTGTTCATGATACTATATGATATATGACGACACCGATAATCGGGGTTTGCTGATCATCAACTGAAGGGATGAAGACACATGGACGCTAATGGTTTAAGCCCAGAACAACAGGCTTTACTTGCAAGTATTATGGGAAAATCACCACAGGCCGGCGGTGGGGCTGCATTCAGCGCAGCCAGTGTTACTCCTGCCCCTGCTCCTGTAATGTCTCCTGCACCTGCAGCTGCACCTGCTCCTGTCCCTGCTGATCCCGGACGGATGCTTTCTCAGGCAGAGATCGATGCTCTTATCGCATCGATGACCTGATAAAAGAGACATACAATGATAGTTCATTATGCGGTAGTATCAACATGGTGCTACTGCTTTTTTGTCGGATAACAGGGTTATGCACCCGAAAAACAGCCGTTTGCAACTGCCGGTTGACAGATTGAAAGGCCTGCTTTATGGAATGCAACCGTTCAATATACTATAGTCAGCTTGTTCGAACAGCACAGCAGACACTTTGTTTAGAGAAACTGACACATCCCGGTCAACGTACATAGCAGATGTAAAGTTTCGGAAAGGAAGAATATGATACTCGCAGATAAGATCATCAATGAAAGAAAGAAAAACGGCTGGTCGCAGGAAGAGCTGGCAGATATGCTCGGTGTTTCCAGGCAGTCCGTATCCAAATGGGAGAGTGCGCAGAGCATCCCGGATCTTCAGAAAATCCTGAAAATGGCAGAAGTTTTCAACGTGAGCACCGATTACTTACTAAAAGAGGAGATGGAGCCTGCCTCAAATGAGCCCATCTCTTATAATGAACATCCAGATACCTTCTCCTCGTTAAGAAGAGTATCTATGGAAGAAGCTTCCGAGTATATTGCTCTCAGAAAGGCTGTTCTTCCAAAGGTTGGGTTAGGCGTATTCTTATGTATTACGTGTCCCGTTATCCTCATCATGCTTGCCGGTCTGCAAAGTGCACACGTCATAAATACCAGAGAGAATATCGTTGCTGCAATCGGCCTGCTATTCCTTTTTGCCCAGATTGGCACTGCCGTATGGCTCTTTATATCTCAAGGCGGCAAGCTTGGAAAATATGCATTCCTTGAGCAGGAATCATTTGATACGGAATATGGTGTAGACGGCATGGCAAGAGAAAGATTATCTGCTTCAGAGCCCTACAGCACCAGAGCCCTTACCATAGGTGTGCTGCTCTGTGTACTGGGATGCGTTCCTCTGGTCATCACATGCGTTCTCCAGGCTCCGAGCGTAGTGATCGTCGCCATGGTAGATTTACTGCTCCTGGCAATAGGCTGTGCCGTATATATGTTCATCGCGGTATGCGGTGTGAACAGTTCGTATAAGATATTGCTCCAGACTGACGATTATACTGCCGAGCAAAAGAAGAAAAACAAGAAACTGGAACCGCTTAGCCGGATCTACTGGCTTTTCATCACTGTGGTATATCTGGCTGTAAGCTTTATTACCGGACGCTGGGATATAACCTGGATCATCTGGGCCGTATCAGGCGTATTATTTGCACTGATCCGCATAATCGGAGAATCACTTATCAATACCCGGGACTAATCGCTAAAACAGCTGTATTATAACAGGTTATTTCGCAATGAAAAGCGTTTATCTGATTATCAGCATATAGTACGCTTAATACATAAAGAGGAGATAAGTCCTCCCAAATGTTATGATCAGTCCCTCCGGCGGGTACAGCCGGGAAAGGAATTGCGTATGTTAATACTTATATGCTGTATGGCTCTTATATGGGCAATCTGGAGAGTGACGTTTGTCGGTATCAGACTTGCCTGGGGAATAACAAAAATCCTGTTTTCCGTCATCTTTCTGCCTGTGATCGTAATCGGGCTCCTGCTCGCAGGACTTGCTTATATAGCATTGCCGGCAGTGATCATCATAGGCCTGATAACCTTATTTACAGGTAAAGCAGCTGTCTAGAGAATACATGGGAAGCAATAAATGAAACACGCTTTTATAATGGTATTGATGGTTGTGATCATGATGATTTCTTTATCCGGGTGCGGAATAACAGATCAGAAACCGGACGGAGATGACATGGTTACAGAACCCTTTTCTGCACAGATATCACAGGATGACGCGGGTTACAATTCCGGAGACAAAACCGCATCTATCAGTTTCGACTCCTTTGACGGCGGTGGACCGGAGTTTAATGTTGTGGTCGCTGATGAAACCATAGTATCTTATGGCACTAAGGTAAAATACAGTGATCCGGATCATGAGAAAATGAATGGTGCCGGTTATGATGAGATCATAACTTTCACCGGAGTAAGGCCGGGCGAAACAACAGTGATCATAGAGGAAAGGTCGCCTATAGCAGATAATCTTGATCACAAATACAGGATAACAGTGGATGATGATCTTAATGTACAGATCGAGCAACTGTCTGTGAAAGATATAAATGAAGAAGCGGGGGAAGGTATGATCCTTAAGATTAACGGCGATGAGTATCCGGTCGAGTGGGAAGACAACGAATCGGTGGAGTCATTAAAAGAACTGTGTCCGCTGACTGTAGAAATGTCAATGTATGGTGGATTTGAGCAGGTTGGATCCTTAGGGAGAAGCCTGCCGGAAAATGATGAACGGATCACAACAGATTACGGAGACATCGTTTTGTATTCCGGCGATCAGATAGTTGTCTTCTATGGGGCCAATACATGGGCATACACCAGACTGGGACATATCCTTGCAGATAAGGAGATCATGGAAGAGGCTCTGGCAAACGGAGACGTAACGATAGAACTGGTCAGCGAATGATGAGGGTATGATATGAGCATTCTGATCAAGGACACTACGAAAGAAGAGCGCGAACGCATAGTTGCTGAATCCATTGGTAATATCAACGGAAGTTGTGATGGCTGTATGAGCAGTCTGGCTGATATGTATCAGGATTATATCGATGGCAAACGTGAGATCAGGGATATTAACATGGACTTCAAGGCGCATTATGAGTCCGGTGAGGACAGACCGGTCAGATCAGGATGTGAGTGGCAGATATGAGAGTGTGATCCGGTTCGGTAACTATGATCAGTTCCGGGTCACACACTCTGGCCATTGATAAACATGATGCCTGCAAGTATCACGCCCACAACATAAGTCATGATCTCAACTATTCCGATCACCAAAAATATGAGGGAGCGTCTGCTTCCTTCTTTCAGGGCTTTAGCGGCAAATACCGTCCCTGCTACAGATATCACCAGACATGGTAACGGTGACAGAAAAATACTCAGTATACCTATCAAAGCAACGATCGAATAGATCGTACCTCTGCCTGTAGGCCCTTCAAGTATCATCGCAAAACCCATACATATTACCGTAACCGCAAAAACAATGATCGGGATAAGTATAAGTATCTTTGCAATCTTGTGATTTCTGTTATCCATATGTTTATTCTTATTTATCCAGCACCTTCATGAGGCAAGGGAAGCAGAAAGAAACATAGAACAGTCTGATAAAGCACGAGAGAAGAGTTCCTGCTGCTCCGGGCACATAATCTTTGATAAGTGTTGCAATGATCAGGCTGACTACATAATAACTGAACACACCCGTGACAACTCTAACTACTCTCTGCATCATTGTCACATCTGTATTGAACTTCACAAATCTTCTTTCCAGAAACCATCCGAATAAGAATCCGAGACAGTATCCCACTCCCTTAAAAGTATCGTTGGCCATCTTGGCGCCGTCAACGATGAGCTTGCCGTCAATATAATCCTCGGGATATGATTTTACTCCGGCATATATAGCTACAGCAACAGCGATTATTACTCCGATCAGTAAAACCATCCAGTCTTTTCCGGGATTGGCATCAATCCACTTCATGAGCATAGCTGCCAGACACATCACCAAAACTCCGCTTATCAGTCCGACAACCACATCCTGCGGAGTATGAACCCCCAGGAAGTTACGACTGAATCCTATCAGGATCATTATCACAATCGCAAAACCACGCAGTATCTTCGGCACTTCCTTTTTGATCGCAATACCACCGAAAAGCGCGGCTCCGTTAGTAGAGTGGCCGCTCGGGAAAGAGTATCCGGTCGCGGTGGTCATGGAATCTCCATAGGGGACTATACGGGGATCACGTATCCACGGTCTGTAAATACATGCTGTTATCTTAAGAAACCCATTCATTATCCTGCTTCCGCTCCAACCCATAAGAAGATATGTTCCGAAATCCTTATTCACTGCCCAATATATTATTGCAAGAATAATGATAATGGTATTCAATTCGCCGAAGTAGGTCATCTTAAGAAAAAAATCTGCCAGAAATGATCCCGCTCCGTCTCTGAAATCCTGTAACGCCAAGAGATAACTGATATCCATAATATTCTCCCTTAATCAAACTTGATTGCCGTTTCACATATCATTATATTACAGTTCATGTAAAAAGAGAGAAAAAGAGCATCTTTCCGTTAAATGTTGATTTTCCTCACCAATAGGTATAAAATGATATTATAAGCTTGATAATTCTAATAAGGAGCCATAAATGAGCCACGAATATCGCAATGAGCTGGACAAGCGAAATAATGACATAATTAATGAATTACTTATCGAAATGCCGGACTTCATTGAGGAATACTATGACCATCTGGTAGCTAAAGGCCGATCGACAAATACGATCAAAAGCTACCTGTATGAAGTGAATGTATTTCTTCGATATGTGGCGACTATAACCAGGAAGGAATCCGTTAAACAGATTCCGGTCACTGATCTCGATAAGATCAGGCTTCCACAGATAGAAAGGTATATTGCAGTATCAGAATCGGGATCTCCGCTTGAAAATACCGCCAAAAGACGGCGTTTATCAGTGATTAAATCAATATACAAGTATTATTTTTCAACCGGGTCAATATCGACCAATCCGGTCATTCAGCTGGAAGGAGCGAAAATTGAAGAAAAAGAGATAATCAAGCTCAATGAAAACCAGGTTAAAGCATTGGTCGATTGCATAATCAGTCAGAACGGAGTTACAGAGCATTCAAAAGTATATTCTGAAAAACTCGTGTATCGGGATCTGGCTATCATCATGGTGCTGTTAGGCACCGGTATGCGCGTATCTGAGCTTGTGGGATTAAACGTCGGCGATTATGATCTGACTACTCCGGACAATCCACGTTTTCATATAATAAGGAAGGGATCCGATGAAGACGTAGTATATTTTGTCCCGGCCGTCAGATCCTCTGTAGATGACTACCTGACATATACCAGGCCAATGTTGACCGATTCAGACGATGAAAACGCTCTGTTTCTATCAACACAGAAGAAACGGATGGGAGTAAGTTCCGTAGAGAAGATGGTCAAGAAATACTGCAGGGCTGCTGGTCTCCCATCCAATATATCACCGCACAAACTCAGAGCGACCTTTGCAACTACCGTATATAAACAAACGAAGGACATCTATGCTGTCAAAGATGCCCTCCATCATAAATCTATAGATACTTCCAAACATTACATCGGCGATAAGGAAGAACGTAAGCAGGCCGCTGCCGCT
>JAEEGL015379505.1_pt1 | contig 10497 bp, 6 predicted proteins | sample 9134231 | NCBI WGS metagenome assembly JAEEGL01 (sample SAMN16246548, study PRJNA631951) | gut metagenome | biome: gut microbiome; feature: rumen; material: fiber-attached | host: Bos | place: Iran: Karaj | collected 2018-10 | reverse complement strand
TCAGTGCTTGATATCATGATAGTGCTCTCGAAGAGGGCGTTGCCGTTTTTGAGCACTCGCGATGCCGAGTGGACTATCGGTATCCTTGCTTCCATGAGGGCAGCGGAGATATCGTAGACCAGTCCCACGCGGTCGGTAGCAACGACCTCGAAGCTGGTCTGGAGCTGTGAAAGGCTGTTTTCAGACCATACGATATCGTACCAGCGGTCCATTTCCTCGGGGACGTTTCTCTGCTTTGCGGCGAGGTAATTCGAGCAGCGTGTGGTATGCACCGAAAGACCGTATCCGCGCGTAACGAAGCCGACAATCTCATCTCCGGGGAGCGGATTGCAGCACTGTGCGAACTTTACAGCCATGTCGGTTATCTGGTCGAGGACGATGCTGCTCCTGCCGTTGGGCTTGAGCTTGATGATGCGCGGGTCGTCCTGGTCCTCCTTGTCGCCGTAGAGCTTGTTATACTTGTCCTTGAAGCGGGGTATCATCTTCTCGAGGCTGATTCCTCCGTAGCCGATAGAGGCGAAGAAATCATCGAGATTCTCGCAGTTGTGACGCTTGAAGTCGTCCTGCAGGAACGAGCCGAGGTCTTCCTCGGGGACGTTGATATGGTAGCGCTTGAATGTGCGCTGGAGCTCTGCCTTGCCCTCGACGATGTTCTCGTCGCGGCGCTCCTTTTTGAACCATGAACGTATCTTTGACCTTGCGTCGTTGGTCTGGACGATGTTGAGCCACGAGCGGTTAGGTCCCTTATCGGGGTCCTTGGTAGTGATTATCTCGCATATCTGACCGGTCTGGAGCTTGTAATCCAGCGGCACTATCCTGCCGTCGACCTTGGCGCCGATGGTCTTGTGACCGATCTCGGTGTGGATTCGGTATGCGAAGTCGATGACAGTGGAATCCATAGGCAGGTCGATCGACTTGCCCTTGGGCGTCATGACAACTATGTCCTCGGGGGCAATATCGGTCTTGATTATACGGACTATCTCCTCGACGTCGTCGGAGGTCTGCTGAGCCTCGATTACCTGACGCACCCATGCGAGACGGCTCTCCATTTTATCCTTGCCGCGAATGCCTTCCTTGTATTTCCAGTGGGCAGCGATACCGTATTCAGCGGTCTCGTGCATATCCCATGTACGAATCTGCACCTCGAAGGGGATACCCTCGGTGCCGAGTACGGTCGTATGCAGCGACTGGTACATATTCGCCTTCGGAGTTGAGATATAGTCCTTGAAGCGGTTGGGCAGCGGACGGAACATATCGTGGATAAGTCCGAGCACGTTGTAGCATTCGGCGATAGTGGTGACGATTATTCTTACGGCATATTTGTCGTATATCTCGTCGATGTTCTTGTGGTTGAGGAATATCTTCTTGTAGATGCTGTAGATGCTCTTTACACGACCCTCTATCATGGGGGGCTCAGTGAAGTCCTCCTGATTGAAGCGGCGGGCGATGCGTTCCTGAATCGTGACGATGAACTGCTCGCGCTCTTCTTTTTTGGTCTCGAGGATATGGTCTATCTCGGAGTATGCGAACGGGTCGAGGAAGCGGAATGAGAGGTCCTCGAGCTCTTCCTGTATTGTCCTGATTCCGAGACGGTGGGCGATAGGAGCGTAGATGTTCATGGTCTCGAGGGCAGTAGCGCGCTGCTTCTCGAGAGGGCGGTATTTGAGCGTTCTCATGTTGTGGAGGCGGTCGGCGAGCTTGATTATCATGACGCGGATATCCTGCGACATCGCGAGGAGTATCTTACGGATATTCTCAGCCTGCTGCTCCTCCTTGGTGTTGGTAGGTATCTTGCTCAGCTTTGTTACGCCGTCAACGAGCATGGCAACGTCCTGACCGAAGCGCTTTTTTAGGTCGTCGAGCGTAGCGGGAGTGTCCTCGACAACGTCGTGCAGAAGCGCCGCGCAGATAGTATCGGTGTCCATGCCTATTTCAAGGAGGATATACGATACAGCGAGCGGATGGATTATGTAGTCCTGACCGGAGGAACGCTTCTGACCCTCATGAGCCTTTGCCGCGAATTCGTATGCGGATATTATTTTGCTCATGTCGTACTGCTTGTCGTCCTTGAGTATCTTCTGTATGACCTTTTCTATGGTGAAGTTGTCGTCGTAATCGGGGATAGAGTCGATTATCTCGCGTGCCACCTCAGCGGAGCCTGTATCCGGTATCGGTATGCCTACTTCTTTGAACAATTCGTTGGTATTAGCATCAGTCATTGTGAACGTCCTCCTTCTTTTCTGACAGCACACAGCTCGTCGAGTTTATGCCTCAGCTTCGCGAGAATCGGAGCTGAATCAAGCTGTACTTTTTCCGCATTTTCGACACGTCTGAGTATCGAGCCTGCCGGGGCAACGGTTATCAGCCCGAGCTGGCGAAGCGCCTCTGCCGCTGTACAGAACCGGCAGAAATTTATCTTGGGGTCGGAAAGCTTGAGATATAGCGTATCAGCGGGAATGCCCTCTGGCGGTATCCCTGTATATATTTTAGCCGCGCATTCGCGTGAGGGGTACATGGCGGGGTAGTAGTTGGCTGGGAGCTCCTCTCCGCGGGTGAAGGCTTCAAATGTGTTCAGAGCGGCGAAGTATCTGCTCTGCTCGAAGCCGTGGAGCCGGATATCGCTGACGATGAGCGAAACTGAGACATTCCCCCTGAATTCGTTTATCCCGGGCGAGACTATCATGTCGCAGCAGTCGCCCTTGCGGACAGTGAGCTCGCGGGGATTTTTCCGGAATACAAGTGCCTCGGCGGAGGCAAATCCGAACTTTATTTTCAGCTTGGTGTGAGCGCCTTCCTTGAGAGGTATGACCTCGGTTATGACAGCGTTTTCGATGTAGAAGAGCGGCTTTTCGTTTCCTGCGCCGAATGGCTCGAGGGCGTTCAGACCCTCCACGTTTTCGATAGTCAGCTCAGCCGGCGTCAGAGGAGCGTCCGCTCTGAGCTCAGCCGGAGGCATTACCGGAAAGTTTTCGGCTGCGTATTTTTCAAGCATTGCCCGGAAATCACCGGCTCTGCCTTTTTTTATGGTGAAGCCGCCGGCTCCGGGGTGACCGCCGAACTTGTCGAGCGCATCTGCGGCAGCGGAAAGAGCTCCGAATACGGAGAAAGCTCCGAACGAACGCGCTGAGCCGCGTATCTCGCCGTTTTCCTCGGAGGCGATGAAGCAGGGCTTGCCGAACAGCTCCATGATGCGCGAGGCGACAATGCCGATAACTCCGTGGTGCCAGCCCTTTCCGCAGAGGAAGATGACTCTTCCGCGGGTGAGTGAGGGGTCGGAGGCGGTCATGGAAAGTATCTCGGAAATGATAGTGTTTTCAGTTTCCTTGCGTTCTGTATTTAGACTGTCGAGCTCAGATGCGATTGCCCGTGCTTCCTCTATGTCCTCGCATAGCAGGAGCTCCATAGCCCGGCGCGGCGAGCCGAATCTGCCGGAGGCGTTTATCCTCGGAGCTATGCCGAAGCCGATAGACTGCGTATCGCAGGTCTTACCGGAGATGCCGGATATCTCTTTCAGCGCCATTACAGCGGGGCGGTCGGAGTTGTTTATCAGCTCCATGCCGTATGAGACGATGAACCTGTTCTCGCCTGTGAGCTCGACTATATCCGCGACAGTTGCTATCGCGGCGAGGTCTGCGAACTGCTCGAGCGCCATTGTGTAGTCTCCGCCGTCGAGAGCGGCTACGAGCTTGAGAGCTATGACAGCTCCGCAGGCGTACTTGAAAGGGGAGAAGCAGTCGTGCCTGTGCGGGTCGACTACAGCCTCAGCCCGCGGGAGCGTATCTCCCTGCTGGTGGTGGTCGGTGATAACGAGCTCCATGCCGAGCTCGTAGATGTATTCAGCTTCGTCAATGGCGGAAATGCCGTTGTCCACGGTCACTATCAGCTCTGCGCCGTCGGCGTGTATGCGGTCTATGGTAGCTTTGTTCAGACCGTAGCCCTCCGAGCGTTCGGGGATATAGTATGTAACGTCGGCGCCTATCTCCGATAGGTAGGTATAGAGTATGGCAGTAGCCATTATGCCGTCGCAGTCGTAATCTCCGTATACGCAGATGCGTCTGCCCTCGTCGGCGGCAGAGTTGACAGCCTCGGCGGCAGCCTGCATATCCTTTATAAGAAACGGGTCGGACAGTCCCTCCGCATTCAGCTTCTCAGCTACCTGCTCGGGTGATGTATAGCCCTTTGCCGCGAGAGCTGCCGCAGTCAGCGAGGTCACTCCGCAGCCGAGCATAAGCTTTGACACAGCGGCTCTGTCCGGCGAGCTGATGTTCCATTTTCTCATTAAAAAAGCTCCTTACAAGTGAAACATAAGTATAGTTATACATCTTATATTATATCACTTATGGGAGCTTTTTTCAATAGCGGCGGCAAAAATCGTCATATTATCCTAAAACGTGGAGAAAACTTTGATAAGGCGTTTCAGCATATGCTTTCGAGCTTTACACGGAGCTTTTGTATTATTCTTTTTTCAAGGCGGGATATGTATGACTGCGAGATCCCTATAGCATCGGCGACTTCTTTCTGTGTCATTTCCTTTCCGCTGCGGAGCCCGAACCGGAGCTCCATTATCTCGCGTTCCCTGTCGCCGAGCTCGGCGACTGCGCCGCGGAGCATCTCGCGCTCTGCTTCAGTCTCGATGCCCTTGTTGACAATGTCGTCATCGGTGCCGAGCACGTCCGACAGCAGGAGCTCGTTTCCGTCGTAATCGACGTTGAGGGGCTCGTCGATGGAGATATCGCCCCTGTACTGCGAGGATTTGCGCAGGAACATGAGTATCTCGTTTTCGATGCAGCGTGAGGCATAAGTCGCGAGCTTGATATTCCTGTCGGGACGGAATGTGTTCACGGCTTTGATAAGTCCGATAGTGCCGATAGAGACGAGGTCCTCGATGCCGATTCCGGTGGATTCAAACTTTTTCGCGATATAAACCACAAGACGCAGATTATGCACGATTAGCTTTTTTCGCGCGGCAGTATCGTTCTCGGTGAGGCGGGCGAATACCTCCTCCTCTTCTATGCGCGAGAGCGGCGGAGGAAGCGTATCTGCGCCGTTTACGTAGTAGACCTCCCTTCCGAAAAGGCGTTTCAGCTTTGATAATAAAGATTGCAGTATGACCATGTTTTTCTCCTTTCAGTATTTCAGTATCTTCGGGTCGTAGACAGCTCTGCCGGAGCATTTTCCGAGTCCTATCATGACGTCTACGGGCTTCTTTTCGCCTGTGATGCGGTTCACGATGACTACCTCGTCCGGACGGAATACCGGTATTACTCCCGTATCCGAGACCGTAGAGCAGGGGATAAGTCTCACTCTTGCCGGTATATCGCCGATATCCTCGCGCGAGCATATCATCACGGGTCTGCCGGTGAAGCAGTCGATGAGGGCGTTGCCGGTGTCGGCGAGCCCCTCTATCGCCGAGACCTTACCTCCGCAGCGTATCATCACCTGAGTATCGTCAAAGCAGGGCGGAGCGGTGAATCTCCGGAAGAGGCATACAGCTCCGTACAGCACGGCAGTTACGGTCACGAGGAGCAGGAGCGAGAAGTTTATGTAGAAGCACGAGTTCGAGAAGTGCATGAACTGCGGCTTCAGCCACGAATACACCGCGTATATCACTCCGGCGAAGATGAAGTTGACCGCGAAGAACGTGAAGGTGTTCTTCATGAGCCGGCGTGAGCCGTGAACTCCGAATGCGGCGATGACTATCGTGAATGCGCCGGCAGTTTTTATCCCGAGCGATAGCAGTACAGGCAGCTTCGGTGCAAGTATCATCAGCGAGAAAAGGCTCCCGTAGAATGAAGCCGCGATACATCGCCATATCCGCAGCGGAGAACGGTTCAGCTTAGCGGTTGTCCGCAGCAGAAAATAGTTCACATAGACGTTGAGTATGATGAGGACATCGACATAAATGGTCAGAGCGTTCACCTCCCTATGTGATAATTATAATGCGCGGGAGGCGCGGAATATGTCGATACGGCAGGGGAAAAACAGACAAAAATTCTGCCGCATAAGCAAAAAAGCCGTAAAGAAGAGCATCTTCCTTACGGCTTTTGATTTCAGGTCATACTTTATCTGATAAACGGCATTATCACAGCTCCGGCAATCATGATACCTGCGAGTGCGAGAATGATTATCCTCATCCATGTTTTCTTATTTGAGCCCATTTTTATCACCTCTTAGTGTCTTTTTTTCATGCGCTTTTTGCGGTTGGGGATATAGTCGCCGAAGATGTCGTTCTTCTGCTTTCCCTTGTATGCGGACTTTCTGCGGTCGGGTCTGCCCGAGCCCTTGCGGAATGGCTTTTCCCTGCGGTCGCTCTTGTGGTCGCTGCCGGTGTAGAGTCTGACCTCGACCGGATGACCGTTTATCTTCATCGGGTTTGTGCTGTCGAGGATATAGTCGGTCTCGGCTTCGGGGACTTCAACGGTAGTGTGGCTGTCGTAGATGTCAATTTTGCCGAAATCCTGACCGGACATTCCTGTTGCGTCGACGAGTGCTCCGAGGATAAAATTCGGAGCTATACGCTTGTTTCTGCCGATGCTGAGGTCTATGCGGACCGTTTTTGCGCCGCTTCTGCTGCCCTTTTTGAGAGGACGCGGCATATCGAATTCGGGGAGATGAGCGAGCTCTGAGCTGAGCTTTGCTCCGATGAGCCTTGCGGCTATCTCGCGCGGGTCAATGCCCTTGCCGGCGAGCCTGTCGATTATTTCGTAGGCGGAGTGGTCGGGACGCTCTTCCATATTTGCTATCTCGCGCATGAGAGCGTCGGTCTTGAGCTTGGCGATGTCAGACTTGTTCGGGAGCGGGAGCTCGTTTATCTCAGCCTTGGTGTAGCGGGCGATGTCCTTGAGGTCGTACATCTGGCGTCTGCCGGTGATGAGAGTGTAAGCCTTGCCCTCGAGACCGGCTCTTCCGGTACGTCCTATGCGGTGGATATAGTATTCGTTGTCCTGCGGGAGGTCATAGTTGAAGACCATGTCGATGCCGCTCACGTCGATACCTCGGGCGGCGACGTCAGTTGCAACGAGAATGGCTGTAGTGCGGTTCTTGAAGCTGTTCATCACCTGAGTACGCTGTATCTGCTTGAGGTCTCCGTGGATTCCGGCGGCGCGGAAACCGCTCTTGACGAGCTCTTCAGTGAGTTCGTCGACCATTTTCTTGGTGTTGCAGAAGACCATTGCCGAATCCGGCGAATATGCCGCGAGAAGGAGCTTCAGCGCATCAGTCTTTCTGCCCATTGCGACCTGAAAATAGAACTGCTGTATCAGCTCGACGGTTTTCTGCGAGGACTTTATCTTGATGTGGACGGGGTCATGCTGGAATTTTTCAGTTATCGCCATTATCTCAGGAGGCATCGTAGCCGAGAAAAGCACGGTCTGACGCTCTTCCGGAACGTTTGTGAGGATCTCCTCGATGTCCTCGCGGAAGCCCATGTTGAGCATCTCGTCCGCCTCGTCGAGTATGACTGTGCGGAGGTTATCGAGCCGGAGAGTTTTTCTGCGGATATGGTCCATAACTCTGCCGGGAGTTCCGATTACGATATTTGCGCCGCGTTTGAGCTCTTTTATCTGCTTCTCCATGCTTGCGCCGCCGTAAACTGCGGATATCTTCACGCTCTGCTTGAACTTGGCGAATTTGCGGAGCTCCTCACACGCCTGCATAGCGAGCTCGCGGGTGGGGCAGAGTATGAGCACGGCGGTGGAGCGTTTGTCGTCGTCGGTAATGCTCTCGACCGCGGGAATGCCGAATGCGGCGGTCTTGCCGGTGCCGGTGTTGGAACGTCCAACAACGTCTTTTCCCTGTAAAAGCAGGGGAATGCTCTGCTGCTGTATCTCTGTCATCTCCTCAAAGCCGAGCGCCTCGACCGAGCGGAGTATCTCCTGTGAAAGATTCAATTCGTTAAACTGCATACTTATCCTTTCTCTTGCCTTTTGATTATCCATACAGAATTATCATATCATAAATCTGCTTCTGCGTCAAGGATTATTTCTGCTGCGGGAGAGCGTTCTGCGGCTGAGAGGTGAGGGCTCATTTTAATTAAACGATTATGCGGCTTTGGATGTTTTGCACAAACAACGTTAAAAATACGAGGCGAAACTCGGGGTCAAACCGTAGAAAAATTACCGAAATTTGTCTTTTTGTACAAAAATTATATATAACAGAAAACGATTCTTGCTTTTTTGAAGTAAATATGCTATAATTTTATTGATGTATTCATTTTTTCTTAAAAAACATCGGAGTGATATATATGAAATTGATCAAGTGTCCGGAAGGACATGGCTACGATGCCGAAAAATTCCAGAGCTGTCCTCTCTGCGCTAAAAGCAAACCGGTTCTGAAAAAGGCAAAGATAGTCAAGCTTAAACCAGTTAAACGAGGTCAGCCGGAGGCGAAGCCCGCTCCCGCGCCTGAAAAGGTCGAGAAGAAGCCGGAAGCAAAGGCTGCTCCCGTGCCCGTGAAGGCAGAGACTAAGCTGGAAGCAAAGGCTGCTCCCGCGCCCGAGAAGGCAGAGACTAAGCCGGAAGCAAAGGCTGTTTCCGCGCCCGAGAAGGCAGAGACTAAGCCGGAAGCAAAGGCTGCTCCCGCGCCTGAAAAGGTCGAAAAGAAGCCGGAGAAAAAGCCTGATACAAGGCATTTTCCCGAGCCGAAGAAAAACGACATAATGCCTGATATTCAGCTTTCGCCTGTTCCGGAAAGGTCTGAGAAGAAGCCGGAAGAGAAGCCTGCTCCCGCGGCTGAAAAAGTCGAGAAAAAGCCGGAAGAGAAGCCTGCTCCCGCGGCTGAAAAGGTCGAGAAGAAACCGGAAGCGAAGCCTGCTCCTGCTGCTGAAAAAGTCGAGAAGAAGCCGGAAGAGAAGTCTGCTCCTGCTGCTGAAAAAATGCCTAAGAAGCCGGAAATGAGCCCGGCTCCCCAGCACGATAAAATAGTGAAAAAGCCTGAGCCGAGTCCGGCTCCGGTTCATGAAAAAACTGCCGCAAAGCCGGAGCAAAAGCCTGCTCCTGCGGCTGAGAAAGCTCCTGCAAAGGCGGAGAAGTCCAAGAAAAACGAGCCTAAACACGCTCAGGAAAAGGATAAGAAAATGGAGTCGCGGTTCGTCTACAATAAGCCGGTAGAGCCCGTAGAACAGCAAACTCCAAAGAAAAATAAGTCTACCCTCGCGGAGGAGGTAGTCCACGACACCGAGCTCAGACCTGCCGCAGACCGCCTTAAACCTGCTGAGATAAAGGCTGAGACGATAAAGGAAAACCTCGATAAGAAAAAGGAAGTTAAAAAAGCGGCTGCCGCAAAGCCTGAGAAGGCTCCTTCAAAGGCGGAGAAAGCTCCCGCAAAGTCCAAAAAAGACGAGCTGGAAGAGCCTGAGAAAAAGCTTCAGGAGTTCAAGCCCCAGAGCTTCCGCGACCTCATGTCTAAGAACGACTCTGCTGCTGACGGAGCTAAAAAGGCTCCCGCGAAGAAAACTGCCGCAGAAAAGCCTGTTCCCGTTCCTGAGAGCGGCGATTCGCGTATCGCTGAACTCTACAAGGACCTCGATATCGAGCGCGATGCTACTGCCCGTATCGACGATGTGAACAACATGGCTCTCGGTAAGGACGGAACGCTCCTCATCAAGTATATCGGCACTAACGAGGTCATTCGCATACCGAGCTCTATCACGACTATAGGCAAGTACGCTTTCCGCGGAAACGAGACCGTAAAGAAGATAATCATGTCCGACAGCGTCAGGACTGTTGACAAGTTCGCTTTCGCTCACTGCGTTAACCTTGAGGAGATAAAGCTCTCGAAGAACGTTGAAACGATCGGCGAAAACGCATTCCTCAAATGCCAGCGCCTGAAAGCGATAGACCTCCCGAATTCGCTCAAAACTATCGGCAAGGGAGCCTTTGGCAGGTGCAGCTCTATCCGCAAGCTGACCATTCCGAGCGGTATCCGCAAGATAAGTGAGCTCTGCTTTTATGCCTGCCGCAACCTCAACAGGGTCATCATATCAAGCATGGTCGAGACTATCGGCAACGCCGCATTTTCCGAGTGCTACGGACTGAAAAAGGTCATCATCTCCGAATCTGTAACGTCTATCGGTGAGAGCGCATTCTCGTGGTGCCGCTCGCTCGAGGAAGTGTACATACCTCCCACGGTAAAGACTATCGGAAGCTGGGCATTCTACGGCTGTCAGAAGCTGACAAAGGTGCGCATGAGCCTCCAGACAAAGGATATCCGCGACGACGCATTCTGCGGCTGTGAGAATATCTACGATGTGAATATCATCGAGTTCGACCGTGATGGTCTGAGCATGAACGAGATCAAGAAAGGTCATAAAATGACGATAAAGGTGCTGAAACAGGTCAACCGCAAAAAGGCTGAACGCTATGCGAAGGACCACGGTATCAGTATGCTGTTTATGTAAAATAAAAGCCATAGCAAGGGGATATCCTTTGCTATGGCTTTTGTGTTTCAGGGCTGTTTGATAATGCTTTAATTCGGCTGTCCTACGCGGTGACGGAGGTT
>JAEEGL015333451.1_pt1 | contig 10497 bp, 7 predicted proteins | sample 9134231 | NCBI WGS metagenome assembly JAEEGL01 (sample SAMN16246548, study PRJNA631951) | gut metagenome | biome: gut microbiome; feature: rumen; material: fiber-attached | host: Bos | place: Iran: Karaj | collected 2018-10 | reverse complement strand
GAGGCTATGCAGGTGATCCTGCTTTATCACTACGCGCTGAGTCTGGATGGCAGCCTTATCGGACTGACCATCGGGCGGGTGGATCAGATGCTGGCTCCGTTCTATGAGAATGATATTGCGCAGGGGCGTCTGGACATAGACGGTGCTCAGGAACTGATGGATTGTTTCTTCCTGAAGCTGACCGAGTTCACCATGTCCGGTTCCGTGCCGTTCATGCAGTTCTACGGCGCTTATACAAGCAATCAGCGGCTGACACTGTCGGGACGGAAAAAAGACGGGTCGGATGCGACAAATGAAGTCACCTATCTCTGCCTGCGTTCCGCCGGAAGACTGCAGCTGCATGATCCGACGATCTCCTTATGCGTTCACGGAGATTCTCCCGCGGAACTGATCGAGGCAGGACTCGAGACCAATAAACGGGTCGGCGGGGTCCCCACTTTTGAAAATACGGATCTTATTATCGATGTGCTCCATAAGAGCGGCAGATCCCTGGAGGACGCGCGGAATTTCTGCACGGTCGGATGCGTGGAGCTGAGCAGCTCCGGCTGTGAGTTCGGAAATATTTCCGGACCGTTTTCACGCTCTTTCTTCAACCTCAGCAACCTGCTGCTGCAGGCGATCAACGATGGCGTCAATCCCATGAACGGGAAACAGGCAGGCCTGCGGACCGGCACACTGGCGGATATGCATTCTTTTCAGGACGTGCTGAACGCCTTTGAAAAGCAGTTCCATTTTTTCATGGACTGGCAGAATGCGCTGTTCATTCTTCTGGAAAAGGCAGGAAATGCGCGGATGCCGCTGCCCGCTGCATCGGCTACGATAGACGGTTGCCTGGAATCCGGCATGGATATGGTCTACGGCGGGGCAAAGTATAATTCAACCGGTCTGGCGACTCACGGGATCGGCACGGTGGTCGACAGCCTCCTTGCGATACGGTATCTGGTATTCGATAAGAAAGTTTGTACCGGCAGGGAACTGCTGGATGCTGTCTGCGCTGACTGGAAAGGGGCGGAAGAGCTGCGCCTTGCAGCAGAAAAGAAAGCACCGAAATTCGGAAACGGCGATCCGGATGCTGATGCGCTGGCCGCCTGGGTATCCGATCTGTTTACCCAGCGTGTCAACCGTATGCATGGTCCGCGGGGCCGTTACAGGGCAGGCATATATTCAGCCGGCGGAAATCTGGCCACCGGAAGGGCAACCTGGGCAACGCCAGACGGAAGACACAGTTATGAGGTCGTTTCAGACGGCGCTTCGCCGACTCACGGCGCGGACAAAAACGGTCCTCTGGCCGTTCTTCGAAGTGTAGCGGCCCTGAAACCGGAAAACTATCCGAACGGACTGCAGTTCTGTATCCGGTTCCATACCAGCTGCTTTGAAGGCGCAGGCGGAAACGATAAATTCCGTGCAATGCTTGAGACATTCTTCAGGGAAGGCGGAATGCAGCTGCAGATGAATATTATGGATGCCGCGACCCTGCGTGCAGCGCAGGAGCATCCGGAAAATTATTCAAATCTTGTGGTGAGGGTCGCCGGGTTTTCCGCTTATTTTATCGAACTGCACCGGGAACTTCAAAATGATATAATTCAACGAACGGATCATTCCGTGTGATCCGGCCATTAAGCAGCACCGGGACAGCTCTGAAACAACAGAGAGTTGTCCCGGAGTTTTTTGTATTGTACGCAGACTCCATGATTTGTTATACTGTTTACGACAATTGATTGTTGTTGAATAAAGATAAATCAACAGGAGACTGCGTATGGACATTGAAAAGATTGAGAATTTTCTGATTTTTTCGGATTGCATGAACTTTACGGCGGCAGCGAACAAGGCGTTTCTTGACACATCGGTTTTTTACCGCCAGATTTCCTCTATAGAACATGAATTGAATGTTCAGCTTATCAATCGTGACAGCAGAGCCATGAGCCTGACCCCGGCGGGAGAATCTTTTGCCAAGGGAATGCGGAAGGTCGTGGAGCTTTATCATGCGGAGATCGACAAAGTGATCGGTCTGGATTCCGGAGAATCAGGGATCATTACGATATGCAATGTATTCAATCATTCCATAGAACCCGGACTTGCATCTGCGATCAGCCAGTTCGCGGCGCTTCATCCGGAAATCAAGGTGACCATACTCTCCAAAGGAATGGGAGAAAGCATTTCCCTGCTTCAAAAAGGCGATGTCGATTTCAATATTTCCCGGGCATACGACTATACATATATCGATGATGTTGAGACACTGACTATCGCGAAGATCAATGCCGGCTTTGCCGTGCATGCGGATCTGCTGCCGGAAACATGCAGTGATGAGGAAAGTTTCAGAGAAGATATGCTGGACAGTTATCCGATGCTCTGGTGCAAGGAACTGATGAGCGCAGCCTCAAAGGCATATATTCAGGAACGGAGAGAACGTCTTGGAAATGACTCCGTCATTTTTGTCGATAACAGAGAGGCAACATATACTTACGTAGAATTAAAAAAAGGCTTTACACTCATCAACGATCGGTGCTATTTCCGTTACCAGCCCGGGATCCGTTATTTCGCGAGCGAACGGTTCCCGCCGCATGATCAGAGTGTCAACAGGAAGATGTCCAACAGTAATCCCAGCGCGAAGCTGATGTGGGATTATCTATGCAAATGTTTTCTGCCTAAAAACAGTTGAATGATCCCCGCTTGACAGATATCAGGCGGGGTGTTATATTATCCTTGAAGTATCAGCACTCAGATTAATCGAGTGCTAACAACAAAGGAGGAATTAACATGATCACAATACCTGTTTATAAGAAGCTGATCACGCCTTATTCAGATATATATTTTCAGACTGACACTGTACAGGCTCTGGCGGGGCGTGCTCCGTCGATGAATGAAAGAGTCGTAATAATAGTTGCGAAAGAAGATCTTGTAAGGGAAGAATATACGGACGACAGCTTCTATCCCATAGGCGCAGCGGGCATAGTTACCGAAGTTAACGTGCAGGGATATTTTAAAGTCAAGGTCATGAACCGTGTGAACATAGATATGATCGGTGTCAATCCGGATCACAGCATATCCTTGACCGTTTCAAAGCGCCCGGAAGAGCATGATCTTGACGACACCGAGGCCTTCACAAAGCTTCAGGCGCTTAAGAATGAACTTATAGAAGCCTCGGAAGGATTCCAGTGGTCCGAGTGGATAAAGGCGTACGCCCAGACCCTGGACACGATAGGCGCGCTGGCCTGCGCGCTTTCACCATGGATACCGGCTTCGAATGAAGAAAAATACGCTATCCTTGAGGAGGATTCCGTCGCAAAACGTACAACGATGATAGAGGAGATGGTCTACGAATTCCTCGAGACCACAAAACTCACCGGCGAAGCTACGGCTTCACAGCAGAAGGAATATCAGAACATGTACAGGGAGTCTGCCATTAAAAAGCAGATCAGCTATCTCCAGAAAGAACTGGAGGAGATGCATCCCGAGAATGTGACCGATATACAGCGGTTTGAGCAGAAGATAGCCGATTCCGGCATGAATGATACCGCCCGCAAAGAGGCTGAAAAGGTGCTTAACAGGCTTAAGCAGGAAGGGCAGCAGAGCGCCGAAACGGGTATGCTCTATGATTATCTCGATTTCGTGACCGGCCTTTCCTGGAAAAAGGAAGATACGGAATATATCGATCTGAACGAGGCGGCCAGGATACTGGATGAAGACCATACCGGACTTAAAAAGCCCAAGCAGCGTATCCTGCAGCAGATAGCCGTAATGAATCTGAGAAAACAGCAGCAGGGCTCGATCCTTCTTTTCGTAGGCGCGCCCGGCACCGGAAAGACAAGCATTGGCCGCAGCATTGCCAGGGCCCTGGGACGCAAATACGTTCGCGTAAGCCTGGGCGGCGTCCGTGATGAAGCTGATATCAGAGGACACAGAAGGACGTATATCGGCGCTATGCCCGGAAGGATAATGGACGGAATCTCCAAGGCCGGCGTTTCCAACCCGGTAATGGTTCTCGACGAAGTCGACAAACTGGGCGTTTCATATAACGGAGATCCTTCCAGCGCGCTTCTGGAAGTGCTGGATCCGGAACAGAACAATACATTTACGGATCACTACATGAACGTTCCTTATGATCTTTCGGATGTGATGTTCATCTGCACCGCGAATACGACAGATACGATCCCCGGTCCGCTGCTTGACAGGATGGAGGTCATTAACTTCACCGGATATACCCCCGATGAAAAGCTGCAGATCGCGAAAGAGCACCTGCTTCCGAAATCCATGGAGGCCATGGGAGTCGAAGAAGGGAAGCTGGAAGTCCCGGACGAAACACTGGAAACGGTTATTTCCGATTTTACCATGGAAGCAGGAGTCAGAGGTTTAAGAAAGCGGCTGGATACCCTCTGCCGCGACGCGGCGGTCAGGATCTCAAGAGATAAGACCGATAAAGTCGTTATTGCTCCGGAGGATCTGAGGGAAGCGCTCGATATCCGTCCTGTCCGTCATGATAAGGCGCTGAAGGAAAACAGGCCGGGCATCGTTACCGGGATGGCCTGGACCCAGGTCGGCGGCGAGATCCTTTATATAGAAACGATGTTCACGAAAGGCACCGGACATCTGATCATTACGGGACAGCTCGGAGATGTGATGAAGGAATCAGCGCAGATCGCGGTGAGCCTTGTCAAATCGATGTTTCCGGATAAGGCGGAGCTGTTCAAAAAGAACGATCTGCATATACATGTGCCCGAAGGCGCCGTTCCCAAGGACGGACCCAGCGCAGGCATAACTCTTACTACGGCGCTTGCTTCGCTTGTGACCGGAAAGAAGGTCAGCCCGAAGATCGCCATGACCGGAGAGGTCTCGCTTCGCGGCGTGGTCAGCGCGATAGGCGGTTTACCCGAGAAACTCATGGCAGCCGAGAGGGCGGGGATAGAGAAAGTATTTATTCCGGCTGAGAACGAAGAAGATCTGAAAGACGTCGCTCCGGAGATCCGCGAAAAACTGCAGATCTGCACTGCGGCCGAGGTCATCGACGTGCTCAAAGGTACCGGGATAATGACCGCAGCGCAGGCAAAGAAGGCAAAAGAGAATAAACCTGCAGCGAAAAAGCCCGCCGCGAAAAAAACAGCCGCGGAAAAGACTGCCTGATGAACGGCTGCGGGAAAGATGACTTGAAGAGAGGCAGCAAAAGACTGTCCGGCGGACAGACGCGGAAAAGGGAAGGTGTCATGATATGGACGATCCTCCTGTCCGCTGCCCGGAAAAAATAAAAGAATGATTGCTCCTTATATTTATTACGTTGTATACTTACCGTAATAAGTATAAGGAGCTTTTTCTGCCATGAGTTCTTCAAATCTGAATATTAAAACCGAAAAGACCGCCACTGACATAGCCGGAAGGATACTGCTGCCGGCCGGAGTGGTGTTCATACTGATCGGAGTTCTTGTTGACCCGGCTTCTTTTACTGCCACGCAGCACGCTGCCAATATGTTCATCATAGCCTTCCGCGGCCTGGGAGTCATATTCCTGATCCTCGGTATTGTTTTCATGCTCGGCGGAATGAGCAGGCGCATGAGAGTAATACGCGCTGTTTCAAGCGGACGCTTTGTCCGGGCCGAAATACTGGGAAGCCGTCTTATCAGCTCCGGCGGTAGGAGGATGTATCATGTGGAATGCCGCTTTCAGGATTCATCTACAGGCTACGTCCGCACTTACAGGAGCCGCGGATTCAAAGAAGATCCGATGAAATACATAAAAAGCAGGACCGTGCCGGTATATATCGACCCGGCGAACTACAATAATTACTATGTTGACGTAGACTGCGTGATCCCGAAGAATCACGCAGGGATGAAATGATTATTGTTTTCTTTCGTCTTCGAGATCAAGCGCGGCCCTGAACTGGGTCTCGTAGAGCTCTTTGTATGTGCCGCCCGCTTCCAGAAGCTCATCGTGGCTGCCCTGTTCTTCTATAACACCGTTATTGACCACCAGTATCTTTTCGGCCTTTAATACCGTTGACAGCCTGTGGGCGATCACGATGCTGGTGCGGTTCTTCATAAGTTCCTCGAGCGCTTCGGAAATCGCGCTTTCCGAGATCGAATCAAGCGAGGACGTTGCCTCGTCCAGGATCAGTATTTTCGGGTCTTTTAAAATGACCCTTGCTATGGACACTCTTTGTTTTTCTCCGCCTGAAAGCTTAAGCCCACGGTTGCCAACTATCGTGTTATAGCCGTCCGGCTGAGAGATTATGAAATCGTGGATGTTGGCCGCCTTGCAGGCTTCGATCATCTCTTCTTCAGCCGCTTCGTCCTTCGCATAGAGAAGGTTCTCCTTTATCGTTCCGTTGAAAAGGTAGGTGTCCTGGGTGACAACGCCGATATTCTTTCGCAGATATTCAAGATCGATATCCCTGACGTCGCAGCCGTTTATGGTGACCGAACCGCCGAGCACATCGTAGAGTCTGGGAATGAGGTTGATTATCGTGGATTTTCCGGCACCTGACGGGCCGACTATGGCGTACATTTTTCCGCCCGGCACGGTGAAATTGATATCTTTAAGTATCATGTTTTCGGGCTTGTAGCCGAATCGTACGTGATCGTAAACGATATCCTTGTTTGCGAGATCAGGCTTTTTGCCGTCTTTCGGCGGTTTTATGGTATTTTCCATGTCAAGATATTCGAAGATCCTCGTGAAGAGAGCGAGAGACCTTGTGAATTCCACATGGATATTCAGGAGCGATTCCACCGGCCTGTACAGCCTGTTGATCAAAGCGACCATGGCGGTCACCGTGCCTACGGTAAGGGCGGGATCATAATTCTTTATAATGAACAGACCGCCGAAAAAATAGATGAGCAGCGGACCGACCTGTATGAACATACCCATAACGGCGAAGAACCATCTGCCGCTGCGCGCTTCTTTTACGGCCAGTCTGGAGGCTTCGTCATTTAACTGTACAAAACGGTCATATTCCTTTTTTTCACGGGTGAAAAGCTTGACGAGCATCGAACCGGAAACGGAGAGCGTCTCATTTACGAGCTGGTTGATCTCGTCGTTCTTGGACTGGCTCTCTTTAAGATAATTAAATCTCTGGCGTCCTGCCGTCCGTGTCGGAAGAATAAGGAGCGGCAGGATCGCGATGCCGACTATCGCAAGCTGCCAGCTCATTGTAAACAGAGTAACAAGAGTCGTGACAGCGATCGCGATATTGCTTATGAATGAAGTCAGCGTACCGCTTATTACCGTACTGACTCCGCCGATATCCGTATTCATCCTGGTGATGATATCACCCTGCTTTTCGCTGGTGAAAAACGAATGCGGCATATTTTCAAGATGCAGATACATCTCGTTTTTCATATCGAAGATTATCCGCTGGGATATCCATACATTTATATAGCTTTCGAGCATGCCGATGAGCTGGCTTGCCGTAAGCGCGATCAGCGCGAAGATAAGTAGCTTTACAAGAAGCGCCATGTCCTGTCCGACTAGAGCGTCGTCAACTATCCGCCCGGTTATTATGGACGGCAGCAGCCCGACAAGCGCCGAGGCGATTATCGTGATGAATACAAGCAGAAAGTACCATTTATAGGGCAGAAGATAAGAAAGGATCCTCTTCAAAAGCCCTTTTGTGACTTTCGGGACATTGGACTTTTCCTCTTCAGTTAAAAAACCTCTCGGGCCTAATCCGTGGTAATGAGCGGGCATATCGCTGTTCCTCGTAAAGCGCTGTGAAGATTCCGATGTAAGTATACTTCATCAGATAAAGACAGGGCAAGTTGTTTAAAGGATCATCCCGAACAAGTGAACGATAATAATTTCTACTTTTTTATATTTCATCGTTGACAAATATTCTGCCGGGTGGTACATTATGTTCATGGATATTAGCACTCTGATTAAATGAGTGCTAACAACAGAAAGAAAGAGGTAAGCAATGGATCTTGATGAGAGAAAGCAGAAGATACTGAAGGCTATTATCAAGACGTACCTGGAGACCGGCGAACCGGTTGGTTCAAGAACCATTTCGAAGTATACCGATCTTAATCTGAGTTCGGCTACGATAAGGAACGAAATGGCGGATCTGGAAGAGATGGGCTACATCCTGCAGCCGCATACATCGGCCGGGCGCATACCTTCTGACGCGGGCTACAGACTTTACGTCGATGAGCTCATGAAAGAGAAGGAAACGGAAGTGACACAGATGCAGGAGCTGGTCATCAACAAGACGGACCGTCTTGAAAAGATGCTTAAGCAGGTGGTTAAGTTCCTCGCCAGCAACACGAACTACGCATCGATGATCACAGGGCCGGCGATCCACAAAAATACGCTCAAGTTCATCCAGCTTTCCAGGGTGAGCGAAAGGCAGATCATCGCGGTAGTAGTGGTAGAAGGAAATCTTCTGAAGAACAAGATCATAAATCTGGAAGAAGATATCGACGAAGAAAGCATACTGAAGCTCAACCTCCTTCTTAACAATACGCTCTGCGGAAAAGCGATCGGTGAGATAAATCTGGATATGATCTCGCAGATGAAGCTGCAGGCCGGTATCCATTCCGATGTGGTCAGCGCTGTTGTGGATGCGGTAGCCGAAACGATCCAGCCGGAAGAGGAAGACCGTACGGTATATACCAGCGGAGCGAATAACATATTCAGATATCCGGAACTGGCCGATACACAGGCAGCCAGCGAGCTTATATCGGCGTTCGAGAACAAGACGGAACTGGCCGATATGCTGGACGAGATGCCTGATGACGGAGAAGAAAGCACCGGAATACAGGTTTATATAGGACAGGAAACGTCCATAAAGACCATGAAGGACTGCTCGCTCGTAACGACGAACTACGATCTCGGAAACGGGATGACCGGTACGATCGGAATCATAGGTCCGAAAAGAATGGATTATTCAAAGGTAGTTGATAATTTAAAGACTCTTAAGACCCAGCTCGATTCGGTGTTCAGCGAGGAAGAGACATAGGAACGGGACTATAAAAGGAGCCTTAATAAAAGGAGACGGATAACATGCCGGAAGATAAGAACACAGACAACAAAGAACTGAAAGAAGAAGCCGAAGCAGCTGAGGAAACGCAGAAGACAGCTGAAGAAGCGGAAAAAGAAACTCCGGAATCAGCAGAAACAGCGGAAGCGGAAAGCGCAGATGCGGAAGATACGGCGAATGAAGAAACGGTAAGCGAAGCCGGAGAAGCGGATTCGGAGCCTGAAACGGAAGAAAGCGCAAGCGATGGACCCGGCGGAGAAGAAGCATCGGGAGATCAGGCCCAGGACAAGCCGAAACGGTTCTGGCAGAAGGCCGGAAAGACGCCTAAGAAAGATAAAAGAGACGAACAGATAGCCGAGCTTCAGGATAAGGTGGCGAGACAGCTTGCCGAATTCGATAATTTCAGAAAGCGCACCGAAAAGGAAAAAGCCCAGAATTACGCGATAGGCGCAAGGGATGTGCTGGAAAAACTGCTTCCGGTGCTCGACAATTTCGAAAGAGGCTTGAAGGACGTCGATCTTGAAGATCCGTTCGCTGCGGGAATGGATAAGGTCTACAAGCAGATGGTAACAACGCTTGAAGGACTCGGAGTCACTCCCATAGAAGCCGAGGGCAAGGAATTCGATCCGAACTTCCACAATGCCGTAATGCATGTAGAAGATGAAAATATCGGAGAGAACATAGTTACCCAGGAACTGCAGAAAGGCTATATGTATAAAGACCAGGTACTCAGGTATGCGATGGTCACGGTAGCAAACTGATCCAGGGCTGAACATCCCGGATCTGTAAGCCGGAACAATAAATAATATGACAGTATGAGCGATCATGCTTTTTAAATAAAATAATTACTACATTTCAGATACAGGAGGAACATGTAATGGGTAAGATCATAGGAATCGATTTGGGAACAACAAACAGCTGCGTAGCAGTTATGGAAGGCGGAAAGCCGACAGTTATCACAAATACAGAAGGCAGCAGGACAACACCGTCAGTAGTGGCATTTTCAAAGACAGGTGAAAGGCTTGTGGGCGACCCGGCCAAACGTCAGGCAGTCACCAACTCCGAGAGGACCGTTTCTTCCATCAAAAGACAGATGGGAAGCGACTATAAAGTAGATATCGACGGAAAGAAATATACTCCGCAGGAAATTTCGGCAATGATCCTTACAAAGCTTAAACAGGACGCTGAGAACCACCTCGGAGAAAAGGTCACCGAAGCAGTCATCACCGTACCGGCATATTTCAACGACGCACAGCGTCAGGCTACAAAGGATGCCGGCAGGATCGCAGGTCTTGATGTAAAGCGTATCATCAACGAGCCTACGGCTGCAGCACTTGCATACGGCCTTGACAACGAGAGCGAACAGAAGATCATGGTATATGACCTCGGCGGCGGCACCTTCGATGTATCCATCATCGATATCGGCGACGGCGTTATCGAAGTTCTGGCAACGAACGGCAACAACCGCCTGGGCGGCGACGACTTCGACCAGAAGCTCGTTGAATACATGGTAAATGAATTCAAAAAGACCGAAGGCG
>JAEEGL015188419.1_pt1 | contig 10497 bp, 11 predicted proteins | sample 9134231 | NCBI WGS metagenome assembly JAEEGL01 (sample SAMN16246548, study PRJNA631951) | gut metagenome | biome: gut microbiome; feature: rumen; material: fiber-attached | host: Bos | place: Iran: Karaj | collected 2018-10 | reverse complement strand
TCCGTTCGCCGCGGCCATCATTGCCTCGATCTCTGCCTGCGACATTGGGCGGCCGCCTGCGTCGTCCTCGACCTCCGCTTCCAGAACACCGGAGGAATCCTCCCCTTCGCCAAGGCCGAAGCCGGAGACCATCTCCTTTGCCAGCTCCACGGACATGACGTTCATGAACTCGCTGCTCATCGCGCCTTCGATGCTCAGCTTGAACGAGACGACCACGATGGGGCCCTGCTGCACGGGCAGGTGATCGCGGCGCACATCGTCCATGCTGTCGCAGTTGAAGGTCACGGGCGTCGAGATGTTCACGACACGGCCGAGGAAATCGGAAAGCGCCGTGGACGACGAACCCATCATCTGGTTCATGACCTCGCAGACCGCGCTGAGCGTCAAATCGTTGAGCTCAAACTCCTCCTCCGGCGTTTCCATGCCCATGAGGATGTCGACGATCAGCTTCACGTCGCTCATCTTCAGCAGCATGATGTTGCCGCCGTCCAGTCCCGCAACATAGCGGATTTCCACGCCGATCGCGGGATTCAGTTCGCCGAGCGTGAAGTCCTCCGCGTTGACGACCCTGACAGTCGGCGTCGTGATATCGACGCGGTGATCGAGCAGGTTGGAGACTGCCGTGGCCGATGAACCGAGACTGATGTTCATGATCTCGCCGATGGCGTCTATTTCCATCGGGGTAAAGATTTCATTAGCCATCTTCCTGCAAACTCCCTCCCTCATCAAGCTCCGGCTCAAACACGGACTCGGACCCAAGTTCGTCCTCCGGCAAGCCCTGCGGCTCCTCCGACGACTCGGCTTCCTCCTCCGACGAAGCGCGCGCAAGCGCGAGTTCCGTGTCCAGCTCGCCTTCCACATCCCGGATCTTGACAGCTAAGTGCTTTTCATGCGTTCCCATGAAGCCGGTGAACCACTCGCGCCCGCCGATACGCAGGCTGACGGGCGAATCCCGCTTCATGCCCATGTCGATCACGTCGCCGACGTCTAAATTGTATATGTCGTGCAGTTGAAGCCTTGTGCGCCCCAACTCCGCGATGATCTCCAGCTCACTGGTCTGGAGATGGGAATAAATGTCGTCTGAATGGTCCTCGCGTTCCTTGCGCATGACCGCGTTGCCCTTGTTGATCTCGGCAAATATTTTGCTGAGCACGGCGTCCGGCAAGCAGATATCAAGTCGACCTGAGCTGTTAGAGAACTTTAGGTCAAGGCTCACCAGAATGACCGTCTCTTCAAAGCCGATAAGCTGCACGAGCGTCGGGTTTGCCTCAACACGTCCGAATTCAAACGCAAGGCGGATGTAGTTTTCCCAACTGCCGCCCATGATATTGACAAAGTCCGTCATCAGGTTAATGTAGAGGCTCAGATCAAGGTCGGTATAGGTGTAGTCGGACGGAAGGTCCTCCTCCACGTCGCCGTTTCCGCCCATCAGACGGTCGATAAGGCTGACCATGATGCTCGGCGTCGCCACAATGATGACGGGTGTGTCCTCGCGGTCGCCGTTGATGTTGAGGTAGGCGAGCGTCACGACCTGTCCGTCGATCAGCGCGTTGGAAAACTCGTAGTAACGCTGTTCGTCCACTGTGTCGACCTCCACCTCGCAGGTCGCGCGCGCAAGCGCGTTGATGCGGGTGTTGATGACCTTTGCGTAGTTCTCAAAAACGCCGTTGAGCATCTTCAGACGCTCTTTCGTGTATTTTCGCGGGCTGCGGAAGTCGTACTTCTGGTATTTTTTCTCTTCCTTTTGCTGCGACAGGTCCTGCGTCCCGCTCATCGCTGCGGCTAACAGCGCATCGATTTGACTTTGTGATAATACCTCAGCCATCGGTTCTCTCCCCTGCCGCTTCTAAGCTGTCATGCGTTTTTTCTCAGGTGCCGCTCTCCGCGCCTCCGGCCTCGCCGGACGCGCCCTGCGTATCGCTCCCGCCGTCCGTACGGAACGACGCCTCGCCCGTGCGGATGCTCGTATACTGTTCCAGCGTGTCGCCAAGCTGGCTTTCGATGTCCTTGCCCGTGATCAGAAGCTCCACGCGGCGGTTGTGCGCACGTTCCTCCGGCGTGGCGTTGCCGGCAATCGGCCGCCACTGGCCGTAGCCGACGCTGATGAGGCGCGCGGGGTCGATGCTGCTGTTCTCCTGAAGGTAGATCAGCACGCTCGTCGCGCGGTCCGAGGCGAGCTTGCGGTCGGTGGAAACGCGGTTCGGCGCGTCCGCGCGCGCCTGCGCCGTATGACCCATGACACGCATCTCGTCGATGTAGGGCACAGCGGGCTCCAGCGCCCCGACCACCACGTCGAGGATCGCGGCGCCATCCTTGCGCAGCACCGCGCTGTCGCCGTCGAAGAACACCGCGTCGGCAAACGAAACGAACACATAGCCGTCGCCCCTCGTGATCTCGATCACGTCCTGCATCTCGCTCTCCTGCGTGTACTCCTCAAGCGACTGGAACAGGGCTTCGAGAATGTCCTCGACCTCCGTGGGGCCGAGCTCCAGCTCGCCGAGACCCATGCCGTCCGACGGATCGTCGACGGGGCCGTCGTCGCCCGCGGTCGCCTGTGACTCCTTGATCGCGCTGGGATTGAAGCTCTGCACGATCGCCTTCCACTTATCCTGGCTGATCGTGGACATCGAGTACAAAAGAACGAAGAAGCAAAGGAGCAACGTCACCATGTCGCCATAGGTGTCCATCCAGTTCGCGCCGCCGCCACCGCTGCTTTTCTTTTTCAGTGCCATAGCGGGTCGTTTCCTTTCTTACTCGCCCTTGCCCTTCTTGCCGCCGCCGTCACGGTCCTTCTGGGAAACGAAGGTCAGCAGCCGCTCGCGCAGGAACTTTGGGTTCTCGCCCGCCTGAATGCCGGTGATCCCCTCGACGATGATCTGCTTGCAGATGACCTCCTTCTCGTCCTGCGAACGCAGATGCGTCGCAAGCGGGCCGAAGATCATGTGGGCGAGGATACAGCCGTAGAACGTCGTGATAAGTGCCGTACCCATATCGTTACCGAGGTTCGAGCTGCCCTCCGACATATTCAGGCCCTTGCACATATTCACGAGGCCGCAGAGCGTACCGACCATGCCGAACGCCGGCGCGACCGCGGACGCCTTGTCGTAAAGCGCCGCGCCCGCCTCATGGCGTGCCGACATGTTTTCGATGTCCGTCTCCAGCACCGTGCGCACGCGCTCGGCGTCGCTTCCGTCGACGAGCAGCATGATCGCGGATTTCATGAACGGATCGGTCGCCTCCGCCGCGTTCGCTTCAAGAGACAGTAAGCCGTCCTTTCTTGCCTTGTTGGCAAGCTCCGTGAGCTGGTCGATATAGAGCATCGGGTTAAAGAGCTTCGTGTTCAGGACGATCTTGAAGTGCTTCGGGATCGACTTGAGCGTCGCCGCGGGCATACTGGCCGCCACGATGGCGAAGGTGCATCCCACGACGATCATGACGCTGGGGCCGTCCCAGAAGTTCATGAGCTTATCCATCGAGATCTCGGGGAAGCCCAGCATGCCGAGGAAGATGAAGACCGTCGAGAGGACGACGCCGATGATATATGTAATATTCATATCTGACTATCCACCCTGTAGGGAACGTTTTCGGCGTGTTACCGCTTGTTGACCATCGTGACCTGACGATGGATGTCCACGATCTTTGCGGTGTAATCCGCGATCTTTTGGACGATCTCGTCTCCGGTTTCCGCGACGATGTAGAACTCGCGGTTCATCATGACGACCTTCGTTTCGGGGATGAATTCGATGTGCTGGATCTGATTGTGGTTCACAAGGAACTTCTCCTTCTTTTCCTTGCCCACTCTCGTCAGTACGATCATATTCCTCGCCCATCCTTTCCGAGGGGCTCCCCCTCCGGCCGCGCTCACGCAGCCGGAGGGGACAGCGTCCCAATCAAAATCTGCCGCTGATTGCCGCGCTTATCAGCGCTTCATGTTCACCAGCTCTTCAAGCATGGAGTCCGTAACCGTGACGATACGGGTGTTGGCCTGATAGCCGCGCTGCACCGTGATCATGTTCGTGATCTCGGTGGCGAGGTCGGTGCCCGAAGACTCAAGGCCGCCCGTGATGAGCGAGGTGTCGCCCGCGCTCTCCACACCAGCGACCGCGCCCTTGACGGCGGTCACGCGGATGGTGCCCGCGCCGTCCTGCGCCTGATAGTAGCGCCCGTCGACATGCGTCACGCCGTTGGGGTTCGTCACCTTCGCGATGGCGAGATAGCCGACGGTATAGAGCGTGCCGTCGCTCGTCATGATGCGCAGCGCGCCGGTCTTCTCGTCGATGCTCACGCTGTCGCTCTCCACGCGGGTATACTCGGTGCGGGTGGGCTTTGCGCCGTCCTTGAGCGTCTCGCCCGCCTTCGGCACGGTCTCGATCGTGCCGACCGTGCCGCCGTCCGTGAGCTTATCGGGGTCCATCCACACGATCTCCGTGGTGACCGTGGGGTTATCGGGGATGATGTACTTCTCCGTCGCATTCGTATCCGGGTTCTCCACCATCTGCGTCACCTTCTTGGCGACGGGCATACGGATCGTGCTCAGGCTGGTCGAGGGCACGGACGCGCTCTTGACAAACATGATGACGTTGCCGTTGGCGTCCTTCACATAGACCGGATTGCCGTCGGCATCCTTCTCCTCCGTGCCGTCGTCCTTGAGCTTGACGTGCTCCTCATACTCCACGTTGGTCAGCTCGGGAAGGCCCTTGAGCTTGCGCGCGGAGTTGAGGGTCTTGATGTCGTCCTTGGTCATGCTGGTCAGCAGCTTGGAGTTATTCTTGTCCGTATCCGACAAGCCGGTTTCGTCGATGACGGTCTTGCCGTTATCGCCCTTCGTCGTCGCCACGGCGGCGCCCGTCGAAAGGTTGTACGCCTTCGCCGTCTCCGTATTGATGAAGCCCCAGACCACGCTGCCGTTGCCGTCGACAAGGAAACCGTTCGGGTCGATGTTGAAGTTACCGAGACGCGTGAGGTTCATGCCCTTGAGGGTCGTCATGTCGTCAGTCGAGATCTTGGTCGCGTCGTCCGCGCCCACGATCTTGTCGCCGACGATGAAGAAGCCGTCGCCGTCGATCATCGTGTCGAGCGCCTGACCCGTGGGGCTGTAGTTCTTGGTGCTCATGTCGAGGTCGATCGTGCCGATGGACGAACCGAAGCCGACCTGCGCGGGGTTGCGGCCGCCGGAGACGTCCGTGCCGTCCGAGCCGGTGCGCGTCGTGGTGTAGAGCGCTTCGTTGAACGTGTAGCGCGTCGACTTATAAGCGGTGGTGTTGACGTTTGAGACGTTGTTGCCGATGACGTTGAGCGCGCTCATGTGGGCCTTGAGGCCCGAGACCGCCGCATACATGGAACCTGTCATAATTCTTTACACTCCTTTTTCCGACGTGCCGTCGGGAACCGTCGTTCAGACGGTTCCCCATAGCATCCTCAAAAGGTCCTGCTACTCATAATAATACGGCTCCGTCAATATTTGTAAAAATGTTTTCCTTCATCTCCTCCTGCGACATCGTCGTGATGACTCTGCCATAGGGGATGTTGATGATAAATGCCCGGGAATCGTCGAACGCGAGGATATTGGTCGCTCCCTTCTCCTGCGCCTTTTCAACGGAATTCGCCAGTCTGTCCATCAATACCGGCGTCAGCTCGATCCCGCGCTCCTCCGCGCGCTCAAGGGCGTGCTTGGAGAAATTGACCGGCTGCTGCGCCGCCGTGCCAGCCGCCGCGCCCGCCGTCTTCGCCGCGCTCTCCTGCTGGAGCATCGCGCCGAACATCGGCTTTGCGCCCGCCGCCTTCTGGGGCTGCTGCACCGCGCCGAGTCCTTGATTGAGCTGTCCGGGTCCCTGTACCTTGTTGATCATTGCCTAGGCCTCCTTTCCTTAGCTTTTCCAGTTTCTGCTTCCTGCTGTCTCAGCCGAGCGCGCCGTTTTCATCGGGGACGTGCGGATCACGCGAGCCGCTGTCCGTCGAAGCGTTGGCGTCCGCGCCCGTGCTTGCGGCGCCGGACGTCTGCCACGCGCTCGCCGCGTCTTCCTCGGTCTCCTTGGAGCGGATCTCGGGAAGTCTGCCGACCGCCATGATGTCGGTGAGGTAGTAGGGCGTCTCCTTGTCGTCCAAGAAGATGACCTGCTTGCCATCCAGCGTACCTGTGCCCGTCACCGTGCCGAGCAGCTCTTGGATCTCGTTGCCGTGGCGCTCGCCGATGGTGACCTCCTTGCCCACGAGGGACGCCGCGTAGCTGAGGTTCGTGGAGTCGCTCACAAGCGTGGAAAGGTTGGTGATCGCCTGAATGACGGACATCTGCACCATCTGATTCATCATCTCGCTGGTATCCGCGGTGTCGTCGATGCTCTGGTTCTGGAACTGCGCCACCATCAGCTTGAGAAAGTCGTCCATCACGAGGTCGCTGCCGGCTTTCTTGTTGGTCGTGTTCTCCGCGACCTTGCTCGTGGTCTGCGTGCCGAGCACGCCGTTGAGGTCGAACGAAAAATCGCTCATGGTCTGTTTCCTCCTTTCTTCAAAACTGCTGCTTTTGTTATTTTACCTGTTTCCCTCGTCGACGTCCACCAGACCCAGACGCAGCTGCTGCAGGAAGTCCTGCGCGCTGTGCTGCTCGCGGCGGCGTTCGTTCTGCTGTTGCTGCTGTTGCTGCTGCCCGCGGTTCTGTCCGTCGGGGTTGAGGAATTGCTGCTGCGATTCCTCCGCGGGGCGGACCTCCACCTGCACCTCGTTTTTCACGTTCGACGACAGCAGGCTCTGGAGATTGGCGCTGCCGCGCTCCAAAAGGTTCGCCGCGCGCTCGCTTGAGGCATGCAGCACGACGCTCAGCGCGCCGTTCTCGCCGCGGCTGATCTCAACGGTCAGCTTGCCGAGGTGCTCCGGAGTCAGCGTGATCTCGACGCGGTTCGCGTCCGCGCTCGTGACCAGCACGTCGCCCAGCTCGTCCGCGAGCTGCTCGACGCCGTTCTCCGCCTCCAGCGGGATCGGCTTCGACACCTCCGCGACCTTGACGACCGGGGCGTCCACGCGGGTAAAGAGCGGCGTCGCCTCCTGTGCGGCATTCGCATCGTCCGCGTTCGCATCGTCCTCCGGCTGCTCGCTGTCCGCGCGCTGCGCGTGCGCCGCCGGCCTTACGGCTCGCTCCGGCTCCGCGGCCTCGCGCACGGGTTCCCCGTCCGCTCGCTCCGGCTGCGCGGTCTCGTGCTCGGCGTTTCGGGTGTGCGGCGCTTCGGGCGTCTCCGCCTTCGGCGCGGGAACATTCTCCGGCTGTGCCTCGGTCTGCGTCGGTACAGCCTCCTCGCGCGGCGCTTCCGCCGCCGCGCTCCTCACTTCCGTTTCCGGTCCGGCAAGGGCTTCGGGCTGAACCTCCGGCGTCTCGGGCAACTCGACCGGCGTCTCGACCTGCTGCATCGGCTGCTCCGCGATTGGCGCCGTCTGCTCCGGCAAAAGCTCCGTGCTCTCGCTCGAAACCACTGTGTAGCGCGTGTCGGGCTGTGCCTGGAACATCATCGCCGCCGCGATGGCGTACTGCTCGTCGGTGACGGGCTCCTCCGCCTTGGGGGCGTCCTGACTCTGAGCCGCGTCCGCGGTCTTCGCTTCCTTCGCATCGGGCTTCGGCTTCGCGTCCGCCGTCCGCTTCTGATGCACCATACTGTCGAAGTCCTGCCCGTCCGCCTCCTTCGGCGCGTTTGCGTTCGCCTTCACGCCCGGCTGCTGCGCGGTATTGACCAACAGCTGATCCATCATCGGATTGTTCACTTCCATTCTGTTCACCTCCTTTCCAATATAATATGTATATGGATCATCCTGCCGCCATAGCCCTCCGGGCTGCGGTCAGGTCGTCCAACGCCTTTTCCTCCGCTTTCGCGGCGGCGGTATCGTACTCGCCGCGTCGGATCTCCTTGAGCTTTTCGATCGCGTGTGTCTCCTGCCGGGCCTCCACGACCTCCTGCCGCTTCGCCTCCAGCTCCCTGCGCCGCTGCGCCAGCAGCAGCTCCTCGCGCCGCAGGCGCTGCTCAAGCACCTGCTGTCCCGCCTCGTACTCCATCGCCTCAAGGTTGGTGAAGCCCGCCGCCCGCTTTTCGGCAAACGCGGCGTCATACTCGGCAAGGCGCTCGATCGCTTTGTCTCGCACCTGCTCCTGCGCCGCGGCGACCATCTGCGCCTCGGAAAGCTCCGTCATAAGTACGTCGAGCGTTTGCTGTTTATATTTGAGCACCGGCTCAAGCTGGAATTGAAATCGTTTCACGGTCCCGTGCCGCTCCTTTATTGCAGGATCTTCTTCATCTGCTCGATGCACTCGTCATAGGTGAACGCGTCGTGGATGTTCTGCTTCAAAAACTCGTTGATATCGTCGATCTTTTGCAGCGCGTAGTCGAGTCTGGGGTTGCTGCCCGCCTTGTAGGCGCCGATATTCACCAGATCCGCGTTGCGCTCGTAGATACTCAGAATGTCGCGCAGGCGCGAGGCGAGCTGCTGGTGCTCCCGGCTCACCAGCTCCACCATCAGACGGGAGATGCTTGCGCCGACGTCGATGGCGGGGTAGTGGTTCGCCGCGGCAAGGCGGCGGGAGAGCACAATGTGTCCGTCCAGAATACCGCGGACGGTATCGGCAATGGGGTCGTTCATGTCGTCGCCTTCGACAAGCACCGTGTAGATGGCGGTGATGGAGCCCTTCTGGAAGTTTCCGCTGCGCTCTAAGAGCTTCGGAAGCTCCGCGTAGATCGACGGCGTGTAGCCGCGCGCCACCGGCGGCTCGCCGATGGCGAGGCCGATCTCGCGCTGCGCCATGGAAAAGCGCGTGAGCGAATCCATCATCAAAAGCACGTCGCAGCCCTGATCGCGGAAGTATTCCGCGATACCCGTGGCAACGCTGGGGCACTTCATGCGAAGCATCGCCGGCTGGTCGCTCGTCGCCACGACGAGGATGGAGCGCGCCATGCCCTCGGGGCCAAGGTCCTTCTGGACAAACTCCAAAACCTCTCGGCCACGCTCGCCCACAAGGGCGATCACGTTGATATCCGCCTTGACCTCGCGCGCGATCATACCGAGCAGCGTGCTCTTGCCAACGCCGGAGCCTGCGAAAATGCCCATACGCTGGCCCTTTCCAATGGTCAGCAGCCCGTCAATCGCTTTGATGCCAAACTCCCTTTTCTCACGAATCGGAGGTCTCGTCAAGGGGTTGATATAGCTTCCGCCGACACAATAGCTTTCGCCCTCTTCAAGCGGGCCCTTGTCGTCGATGGGTTGGCCGAGCGCGTTGATGATGCGTCCCTTGAGGTGCATCCCGACCTTGAGCTCCAGTTGTCTGCCCGTGTTGCGGACGAAGTTGCCCGCGGAGATGCCGTTCATCTCGGAATACGGCATGAGCAAAATGTGGTCGTTTTTAAAGCCGACGACCTCGGCGGAAACCTGGCGGCCCGTTTCGTCGCTGTAAATGCGGCAGATATCGCCGACGGCAGCCTTTGCGCCGCTGGCCTCGATGGACATGCCGACAATGTTCTCGATCTTGCCCGTGTGGCTGATCGTCTCGGCCTGCTGGACTTGTTTGATCGCGTTACGGAACATTTCTTCTAATCCTTTTCGAGCACCACGCCGTCGAGCACTTCCCGGATGTTTTCGAGCTGCGTTGAAACGCTCGCGTCGTAGATCACGTCCGGAAGCTCCACGATGCAGGTGCCGCTTTCCTCGTCCGGCATGGGGATAACGCGCACGCGGTCGGCGATGTGGCTGAGCGCCGCGGTCAGCTCCGGCACGGTGTAGGCCTTGCCGCCCACATCGCAGTCCGCCACGTACACATGCGCCCATTCGCAGCGCTTGTGCGTGTCGGTCGCGGCGTCGACCATGCGAAGGATAATGTCGCTTGAGTTTTTGAGACTCACGTGGATGATCTTCTCCGCGACGGCAACGGCAAGGTCTTTAAGCTCCTCGCGGCTGTCGTCGAGCATCTTGTCGCGCGCGCGGGCCGCCGCTTCCAAAAAGCCCTCGATGCCCTTGATCTGCTCAAGCGCCATGCGCTCGCATTCCTCGCGGCCCTCCTGCATGGCCTGCGCCATGCCCTCGGCATAGCCGCGGTTGAAGGCTTCCTCCCGCGCGTTGCGTTTGGCGATCTCCAATTGCTCGTCAAACTCGGCGCGCAGCTGCTCGCGGTACTGCTCCGCCTCCCGCTTCGCATCCGCGATGATCGCCTCCGCCTGAATTTTTGCAAACCCCAGCGGGTCTGTCTCCGGCGTCGGCTCGGGCGGCGGCGCGTCCGCCGGGGCTCCGGCGGGCTCCGGCACGGTGGGCTCTGCGATCTCGTCCTTGGGAGGCTCGATCTTCTCCGCTCGCTTCGTGTCCACCCTCAGCTCCATGGCGGGCTTGAAAACGTAATCGTCCGCCCCGCCGCCAAGGAAGCTTTTGAAAACCCTACTAGGCAATGATATCGTCCTTTCCGCCCTTCATGATGACGATCTCGCCCTGCTCCTCAAGGCCGCGGATAATGCCCACGATGCGGCTCTGCGCCTCCTC
>JAEEGL014800623.1_pt1 | contig 10497 bp, 8 predicted proteins | sample 9134231 | NCBI WGS metagenome assembly JAEEGL01 (sample SAMN16246548, study PRJNA631951) | gut metagenome | biome: gut microbiome; feature: rumen; material: fiber-attached | host: Bos | place: Iran: Karaj | collected 2018-10 | reverse complement strand
CTCGCCCATCGGCGACGTCACCACCATCATGCTCTGGATCAAGGGCGTCATCACCACGCAGGGCGTGCTCACCGAAATCTTCATTCCGTCGCTCGTATCGATGGTCATCCCGGCCTTCATCCTGCAGTATTCGCTCAAAGGAAAGTTCGACAAAAGCCAGAATCTGCCTAAAGCCGAAGTGACGCAGTTCACCAAAGTGCAGCGCGACATCATCTTCTGGCTCGGCGTGGGCGGCCTCGTCTTTGTACCTATCTTCAAGACCATCACCCATCTGCCTCCGTTTATGGGCATCCTGCTCGTGCTGGGTATCCTCTGGACGGTCACCGAAATCTTCCATCACAACACATCCGAAGACGACACCATGGCCAAGCGCGTAAGCGATTTGCTCTCCCGCATCGACCTCTCCACCATCATGTTCTTCCTCGGCATCCTCATGGCCGTGGCCGTATTGCAGGAGATTGGCGTACTCACCCGTCTGGGCGAGGGCCTCAACGAGACCTTCAACGGCAACCATTATCTCGTCACCGGCATCATCGGCGTACTCTCGTCCATCGTTGACAACGTGCCCCTCGTGGCCGGATGTATGGGTATGTATCCCGTTCAGCCCACTGGCGACATGGCCGTCGATGGCATCTTCTGGCAGCTCTTGGCCTACTGTGCCGGTGTGGGCGGTTCGATGCTCATCATCGGTTCTGCTGCCGGTGTAGTCGTAATGGGTCTGGAGAAGATCACCTTCGGCTGGTACATGAAGAAAATCACGTGGATTGCCTTCGTGGGCTATCTCGCCGGCATCCTCGTCTATTGGTTAGAAAGAACCTTCATCTTCTAAAGCACATAGCTTATAATTAAAAGACAATAATTTTCTATTCATTAATAAAGGACAAAAATCTTCAAAAATCTCACAAAAATAACTTTAACCTTTAACCAGTTAACTATAAACATAGTAAAAAGAGGCGCAGGGTTATTTTTGGCAGATTTTTGAAGATTTTTGTTCCCCTGAGGATCGAGGACCGGAAGTGCGAGAAGCATGTATCCGGTCCTTTTTGTCAATTCACATACAGGGGATTTTTCGTTTTGAGGGTGCACGGGTGCCACATCGTCTTTGTATAAAGGGCTGGCACCCTTTTCACGAGGGTGTCACGGGTGCCACAAGGGTGCCACATCAGGAAGAGGAGACCCACCCCAGCCCTCCCTGCATAGGGAGGGAGTTTATAGATTATTCTCCGCGTACTCCGCGTACTCCATTCACTCCGCGTGAGGAATATATCTTTCTATTGGGTTAAGGCAATTATAAAAGGTGTGTAATTCTCTAGAGAATTTATTTCGTCCGATGATAGTTTGCTGGGCTTCCGATGATACTTTGCAACAAATTCTCTAGAGAATTTATAGACCCTCCCCAGCCCTCCCTCTTAAGGGAGGGAACAAATACATCTTCAGTAGCGATTATATCAATTCTCAAAAGTAATAACTCCCTCCCTATTCAGGGAGGGTTGGGGTGGGTCTTCTTCTGATGTAGCACCCTTGTGGCACCCGTGGCACCCTCCCCGACAGGGTGCCAGCCCTTTATACAAAGGCGATGTGGCACCCGTGCACCCTTAAATCGAGAATTTCTTAGTCAAAGCGAACATGATACGGATATTTTTCACGAAAAACAACTTCTGGGTGAGCATCATCAGTTATGGGGATAGCCGGATGTCAGATTTACCGATTAATGGGTATTGTCTGTATGCAGCAAACTAAGTATCTTTGCATCAACAAAATTATCAACTAAATACGATTAAGGTATGAAAGGTTTTTTCAAGGTTTTTTTCTCACAGTGTGCCCGTCTGGACAACTGTCGTTGACGGCATGACCGTCTATCCGCCCGAGCAGCTGAAAGGCATGCTGGAGCAAGCAGGCTTCAGCGACGTAGAGGTGTTCAGGAAGAAACCGTCGTATGCAACCATCAAAGGAATCGTGAAATGAGTTCGGATGCAGAAAAACGGACAAATTCTTTGCCATCCGGGAAAAAAGATGTATTTTTGCCGTCAGTTAGTATTAATCTATAGAAAACTGTATGAAAACAAAACTTATTATCGCTACGGCTATGATGGCAACTACGGCTACGGCGCAGCCACGACTGACGCCCCAGAACATCGACCAGGTGGTCAAGAATATGACCATCGAGGAGAAAGCCAACCTGCTGGTGGGCTACTCATTCGGCAACACTTATTTCGGACTTCCCACGAATCCTGACCCAAACGCCGGGGCCATCGTGCTCGGCGCGGCTGGAAACACGGCCAAGATTGAAAGGCTGGGCATCCCCCACACGGTGCTCACCGACGGTCCTGCGGGCGTGCATATCTCTGAAAAGCGCCCCAACGATCCGAACACCTACTACTGCACGGGCTTCCCTATCGGCACGCTGCTGGCATCGACATGGAACACCGAACTGGTGACGCGCGTGGGCGAGGCCATGGGTAACGAGGCGCTGGAATACGGTTGCGACGTCATTCTGGGGCCGGGCATGAACATCATGCGCTCTCCGCTCTGCGGCCGCAACTTCGAATACTATTCGGAAGACCCGTTCGTGACAGGTCTTATCGGTGCGGCCATGATCAACGGCATACAGAGTCAGGGCATAGGCGTGAGCGCCAAGCACTTTGCAGGCAACAACCAGGAGACCAACCGACTGCATAACAACTCGGTGGTGGACCAGCGCACGCTGAGGGAAATCTACCTGAAGGGTTTCGAGATTGCCGTGCGCAAGAGCCAGCCCTGGACCATCATGAGTTCATATAACTTCCTGAACGGTCCGTGGACACAGGAGAACAAAGAACTGCTCACCACCATCCTGCGCGACGAATGGGGATTCAAGGGTATCGTGATGACCGACTGGACCGGCACGCGCCATACCGACCGCCAGGTGGCTGCCGGCAACGACCTGCTCACTCCGGGCAACGCCGAACAGATACAGGACATCATCAAGGGTGCAAAGGACGGCACCATCAAGATGGAAGATATCGACCGCAACGTGCGCCGAATACTGGAATACGTGGTGAAGACACCCCACTTCAAGGGCTACAAATACTCCAACAAACCCGACATTCAGGCACATGCCAAGCTGACCCGCGAGGCTGCTCCCGAGGGAATGGTGCTGCTGAAGAACGAGAACAAGACGCTGCCACTGGAAAGCGGAAAGAAGACAGCCCTCTTCGGCATCACCTCTTATAACCTGTATGGCGGCGGAACAGGTTCGGGCGACGTGAACAAGCCCTACGTGATAGACCTGGTGAAAGGTCTGGAGAATGCGGGATTCGTGATCAACGACACCCTGCGCGGCGTCTATCAGAAATACAAGGAGTTTGCCCTGCTCGAAGCCGAGGCCGAGATGGGCTACCTGAGCACCAACTCGTTCTTCCCCCGCCCGAGGGTGAAAGAACCCCAGCTGGGCAAGAACACCTATATGTTTGCCGCACAAAACAACGACCTGGCCATCGTGACCGTAGGCCGTAGCAGCGGTGAAGGCGGCGACCGCACCTTCGAAGACTTCGACATCAACGATGACGAAGAGGCCATGCTGAAGAACACTTACGAAGCTTTCCACCAGCAGGGGAAACCCGTGGTGGTAATCCTGAACGTGGGAGGAGCGGTGAACACAGAGGACGTGAAGCCCTTCGCCGATGCCATCCTGCTGGCCTGGCAGCCTGGAATGGAAGCCGGAAACTCGATTGCCGACGTGCTGACGGGCAAGGCTAATCCGAGCGGAAAGCTGACCGTCACCTTCCCCTGCGACATTGAGGACGTGCCAGCCAATAAGAACTTCCCGCGCGACATCACGTTCTGGGATGAGTTCAAGATGAACGACGAGATGAAGAAGGCTACGCCCAACGTGGCCGAGACCCGCTACGAGGAAGGGCTGAACGTGGGCTACCGCTACTACCAGACCGAAGGCAAGAGCGTGAGCTATCCCTTCGGCTACGGACTTAGCTACACCACGTTTGAATACTCGAAGCCCAAGGTGAGCAAGAAAGGCAAGGAATATGTGGCTGCCATCACCGTGAAGAACACGGGCAGCGTGGCCGGCAAAGAGGCCGTTCAGCTCTACATCACGGCTCCGAAGAGCAAGCTCCACAAGCCCGCCATCGAACTGAAAGCCTTCGGTAAGACCCGCGAGCTGAAACCCGGCGAAAGTCAGCAGTTGCTGCTCACGTTCAGTGGATACGACCTGGCTTCCTATGATACCGACCAGCAGGCATGGGTGACCGACGGCGGCGAATACACCGCCAAGTTTGCCGCCTCAGCCGAGGACATCCGTCAGACGGTGAAGTTCAAGGCTAAGGCCGAGATCGTGAAATGCCATGATGTGATGAAATAAAAAAAAAGACCCACCCCTTCCCTCCCTATAGGGAGGGGGTGAAATCTTTATGCCTAAACAATAAACTTTAAACTATAAACCTTAAACTATAAACTATCACTTCGTCTGCTGACGGAAGTCGCTGGGTTTAAGGCCGGTCTTGGTCTTGAACTTTGAAGAGAAATAGTCGGGACTCTCAAAGTTGAGCTGATAGGCTATTTCCTTGATACTCATATCGGTGGTGGAAAGCAGTTCCTTGGCGCGCTGCAGCTTCAGGTCTTGCTGATAAAGGGCGGGTGAAATGCCCGTGTATTCCTTGAAGAGTTTGCGGAAATTGCTGTAGCTGACGCTCATCTCGCTGGCTATCTGCTGGATGCTGAGCGGACTCTCCAAGGCTTCGCGGATGCGCTGGCGGGCACGGTTGATCATTTCCACACGCTCGCTGTCCTTGTTGAAGATGATGTTTCGCTCCAAAGAGTACATCAGTCCGATGAGGTGGTTCACGATACCAGCCAAAGTCTGCTGCACGAAAGCCGCTTCCTCCAAGGAAGCCTTCAAGGCAGAACGGTAGAGATTGACGATATCGGCACTATAGCCCACGTGGTAGATAGGCTTTTCAGGCGACATGAAACCAGCGCGCACGCGGTCGTCCATATTGCGCCCCCTATAACCTATCCAGAAGCTTTTCCACTTCTTTCCTGGCAGCGGATGATAAGTATGCCATTCACCGGGAAAGAGTAGGAAGAAATCACCCGACTTGATTTTGGTAGCAGGTTGATGGTCGGAAGTGAAAAGTCCCTCCCCTTCTACGAGATAGAGCAACTGATACTCATTCAGAATACGGCCCTTGGCTGTGTCGAAATAATAGCCGTCGGGGTGGTTCGGCGTAGGATAAGGCTCATCGGCATGCACTTCGTCGTAGCCCACCGTACTGACGGTGAGTCCCCAGCGTGCATCGCGCTCATTAGCCACCAGATATTTGCTCTTTTGCATAGTAGTGTTCCTATTAGGTTAAGATTCGTTGTAAGTTTCTGAATATATTTGGGTGGAAGGCCAGTTCACGAGGTAGAGTTGCTCCGTGGCTCGTGTAAAGGCGGTATATAGCCAGTGGATATAGTCGGGAGTGAGCATATCGTCGGTCATGTATCCCTGGTCGATATAGACGTGAGCCCATTGTCCGCCCTGCGCCTTATGGCAGGTGACGGCGTATGCAAACTTGATTTGCAGGGCATTATAGTAAATGTCATTCTTGATGGCCTTCATACGGTCGGCCTTCAGCGGAACGTCTGCATAGTCTTCTTCTATCTTCCGGAAGAGTTCGTCGCTTTGCTCGCGCGTCAAGGCAGGAGCCTCAGCGGTCAGGGTATCGAGCAGCACCGTAGCCGTCAGTTCATAGTCATCATAGTCCGGAAAGAGCAGCGTGGCGTCAGCGAAGTGAAACCCGTAGAGTTCACGTACATTGCGCACTTTCAGCACGCGGCAACGGTCACCATTGGCGATGAAGGAAAGCCTCTCCCCCTGCCCCTCCCCCGTAGGGAGGGGAATTCTATAAGCCTCCTCCTTCGGGGGAGGTTGGGAGGGGGCTCCCTGGGAGGGGGTTCCCCAGAAGTAGTTATTCTTCACCACCATGAGCTGGTCGCCCGTACAAAGGAGTTCCTCACGGTCGAGAATGGAATTGCGGATACCCATATTGTAGATGTTGGCCCGCTTGTTGCTGCGCGTGATGACAATCGTCTCATCATTGCCCACACGGGAGAAGCTGGAGTTGAGCTGCTCAATGAGTTCATTGCCGGGAACAACCTGGATATCGGCGAAGCCTTGGAAACGAATCTGAGGCAACTGCGTCATCTCATCGTGAGTAATCATCTGCCTGATCATCGTGGCATTCCAGAGAATACCCGACTCCTGAGACTGGCGGAGCACCTCATTCAAATCGCATTCGAATACCTTCAGGCCGTAACGGGAAAGAACGGATGCCATCAAGGCCGGCGAATCTTCCTCACCCACAGGAGGTAACTGCGCCTTGTCGCCGACGAGCATCAGCCGACAGTTCTGTCCCTGATAGACATAGCTGACCAGATCGTCGAGCAACAGTCCCTGACCGAATGGCGAGTCAGAAAACCCCGCATTGGCTATCATCGATGCCTCATCGACCATAAACAGCGTGTCGCGGTGCAGGTTGTCGTTCAGGTTGAACACCCCGAAGTCGCCGGTAAAAGATTTCTGCCGGTATATCTTACGATGGATGGTGAAAGCAGGATGGCCGCTGCTGAGCGAAAAGACCTTGGCGGCACGCCCCGTCGGTGCCATCAGCATGACTTTCTGCTTAAGGTCCAACATCGTCCGCACGATAGCGCTGGCCAACGAGGTCTTGCCGGTTCCTGCCGAACCACGGAGTATCATCACCGAGTGGGCATCACGGCTGGTCATGAACTGGCAGAACACATCGATAGCCGAAGCCTGCTCGCGAGTAGGCTCAAAACGGAAACACTGCCGTATTCTATAATCCAGTTCGCTGCTTATCATAGCGCAAAAATACAAAAAAAAACGTTCACCGCGTAGCAGCGACACTCAGTTTTAATAAAAATAAAGAAAAAATTCCCTATTCTTCATTCATCATTCTTCATTTTTAATTATCTTTGCAACCATGAATGAGAACAGCATCATTACCAGACGCCCGCGACTGACACTCCGTATCAGCCAACAAGGCATGTCCTTCTCCGTTGCCGACAACCAGTCGGAGAATCAGATTATCTATGAACCCTACACCACAAAGAGCGGTATCTCACAAGCCGCCAACCTGCGTGAGGCTTTCCGCAGCAACGACTTGCTGGCCGGTGATTGGCAAAGGGTACAAGTGATACTCGACACTCCCGTACTGATGGTTCCCCTGGAGGAATATGCAGAAGAAACGAATGATGCATTCTATCATCATGCGGTATCAGGCCACGACAACGACATCGTGCTCGATATGGTGCTGCCACAGCTTAGTGCCGTGGCTTTGTTTTGTATCAACAAAGACCTGAAAACCGTCATCGACGACCATTTCGACGATGTGAAATATGCCCACGTGTGCGCATCGGTATGGAATCATCTGCACCGCCGCAACTTCATTGGCAGCCGCAAGAAACTCTTCGGCTATTTCCACGACAAGCAACTGGAGATCTTTGCCTTCCAGCAGAACCGTTTCAAATTCCAGAACAGTTATCCCGTGCAGCGTTATCTCGACGCGGTGTATTTCCTGCTCTACATCTGGAAACTGCTAGGACTGGATCAGCGGCGCGACGAACTGCACCTGGCCGGTTTGCTGCCCGAGAAGGAGCAACTGCAGGCAGAACTGAAGAAATACCTGAAGAACGTATTCATCATCAATCCGGCCGGCGAATACAACCGCGCTCCCATCACGCAGATCAAAGGCATTCCATACGACCTGATTACGCATTATCTGAAATGAGAATCATTACAGGAAAATATAAAGGACGTCATTTCGACATTCCGCGCTCGTTCAAGGCGCGGCCAACCACCGACTTCGCCAAGGAGAACATCTTCAACGTACTCAACGGGTACATTGACTTTGAAGATGCCACTGCTCTCGACCTTTTCGCGGGTACGGGCAGCATCTCGCTGGAACTGCTCTCACGGGGATGCAGCCAAGTGGTGAGTGTGGAAATGGACCGCGACCATCACCGATTCATTTCGGAATGTATGAAGAAGCTTCTCGGCGACGGCCAGCATACCTGTCAGGTGATTCGCGGTGACGTTTTCCGATTCGTGAAATCATGCCATCTGCAATTTGATTTCATCTTTGCGGATCCTCCATACGCCCTTGAGCAATTGCCCAAGATTCCGGATTTGATCTTCGAGAAAGAACTGCTGAAAGAAGATGGCGTGTTCGTCTTCGAGCACGGAAAGCAGAACGACTTCTCAGCGCATCCCAACTTCGTGGAACACCGCCAATACGGAAGCGTGAACTTCAGTATCTTTACAGCAAAGGCGAAACCAGTCGCACCAGACTCTCCCATAAATGCTGGATAAAGGTCTGATGGCCTAAATCCTTGACATCTTCCAGAAGCACACTCTCCCTGACATCCTGAAGGAACACCTCTTTCAGGCGGCGCGCCATCTGAACGTCGTAGATAAATGCGTTTGACTCAAAATTGTTTTCAAACGAACGGAAGTCGATATTGGTGGAACCAACCGTGCAAAGGGCATCATCGCTCACCAGGAGCTTGGAGTGATTGAAACCGGCTTTGTAGAGATATACCTTCACGCCGCTCTCCACCGTCTGCGTGACATACGAACGGCTCGCCCACTCCACCAGTTTAGCATCCGTCTTATAAGGTATCATCAGCCGCACATCCACACCGGCCAAGGCTGCCGTTCGCATGGCAAACATCACAGGCTCCGTGGGCAGGAAATAGGGAGTCTCCATATAGACATAATGCTTGGCCTGCAGAAGGATACGCACATAGCCCTGCATGATATCAGGCCACGGGGAGATAGGGCTGCTGGTCACGATCTGAATCAAGCAGTCGTTACTGATCTTCTCACTCACGTCAGGATAGAAACGGCGGTTGCTGATGAGCGTGCGATCCACGAAATACCAGTCAACCAGGAATGCCCGCTGGATGCCATAGACGGCTCCGCCACGGATACGCAGATGGGTATCGCGCCAAGCCTGTCCGCTCCTTCCTTGGATATAGCGTGTGGCTATGTTCATACCGCCTATATATCCGGTCTTGCCGTCAACCACACAAAGCTTGCGGTGATTGCGATAGTTCACTTTTCCCGTAAAGGCCGGAAACTTCACGGGCATGAAGGCATGCACCTCAATACCAGCCTCGCGCATCCGCTCAAAGAAATCGCTCTTCACGTTCCAACAGCCCACGTCATCGTAGATGACACGTACCTCCACACCCTGCTGGGCTTTCTCAATGAGTTCATCGGCCACCATATAGCCCAAGGCATCATCGTTGAAGATATAGCTGTCGATATGAACGTGGTGTTTGGCCTTGCCGATATCGCGAAGAAGCGAATGGAAAAAGTCATAGCCGTTGGTGAAGATATCCACCTCGTTGTCCTTAAACGGCAGGGCCCAGTTCTGATTGGTGAACAGTTTGACGAGAGCCTCCTGCTCATCAGGAATCTTCAAGTCTTTCTGCTCAGCGAACTCCAACATCGAGCGCTTGGTCAGCTGGTCGAGCGAGCGCTGGGAAATCATACGCTCCTTGCGCGTGTTCCTGCCGAAAAAGAAATAAAGCACAAACCCCACTACAGGCAGGAATATCAGCACCATAATCCACGCCATCGTCTTAGCAGGCTGACCATTATCCATCAGCACTGCCACCATGGCTGCCAAGGTGACGACGACATAAACGGATATGATGATGAATTCTATCATGGGAATCCTACTAACTTATGGGTTTGTAAGGAAAGACGCCACTGGGGATGCTGCTTGATGTATTCCACACAAGCATCGGTGATGGCCTTGTTCTGCTGCGGATCGCCCACATCGCAAGGCTGGAGGTAAAGCCCCCCTCTCATCCCCCCCTGGGGGGAAGGCAAGAAGTCTTCGGGGTTGGTCTTTCCATCGAAAATCACTTTGATTTCATCGGGGTGGCGGCCAATAAACTCCTCCCCCAAGGGGGAGGTTGGGAGGGGGCTCCTTTTCTTCGGCGACACAGTCACCCAATCGATATTCGCGGGAACAGGGAGCGTGCCATTGGTCTCAATGGCCACTTCAAAGCCAGCCTGATGGAGCTGATCCACAAACTCCTCCGTGACCTGAAGCGTGGGTTCGCCACCCGTAAGCACGACGAAGCGGGCTGGAAATGCCGATATTTCATGTACAATCTCATCCCCCGTCATCTCACGGAAAGCGGAGAAGTCGGTATCGCAGAACGAGCAGCGCAGATTGCACCCGCTGAAACGCACGAACACCGCCGCACGCCCCGTGTTGCGTCCCTCGCCCTGCAGCGAATAGAAGATATCGTTGACCCGATAATTGCTCATTTTCTCAATTTACAAACTTCGTTTGTGAATTTCGGCTGCATTCAGCATAGCTCAAGCTAGCTTGGCTCTGCCTTCATTTGCACGAAATTTCTCATTTTCTCATTCTTTCAATTTCTCATTTCTCATAGGCCGCCACGTTGCCACGGCTT
>JAEEGL013210372.1_pt1 | contig 10497 bp, 6 predicted proteins | sample 9134231 | NCBI WGS metagenome assembly JAEEGL01 (sample SAMN16246548, study PRJNA631951) | gut metagenome | biome: gut microbiome; feature: rumen; material: fiber-attached | host: Bos | place: Iran: Karaj | collected 2018-10 | reverse complement strand
TCTTTGTCCATTTGATCTCCAATCTTCTTACCGCACGCTACTCCGCGAGAGGTGCGGTGAAATCCGCCGCAGTGCGGCGGGATATGACGAACACGGCATCCGCTCCGCCAACGGTCGCGTAGCGTCCGCCGCCCGGCGCATTGCCGCCTACAAGGATGTTCTGTCGCACGGCGTCGGCCGCGTCCACGTCCACCGCCAGCACGAACGCGGGCTTGTCGAGTCCGCATCGGCGCAAATCATCCGCGGACGCGGCGAGCGCCTCGACTCCAGTCGCCTCCACGCGCGCGAGCGCCGAGAGCAGCGCCTTGACGGCCGCGTCGTTCACGCGCTTCGCGTCGGACGCCTTCTCGCCCTTCACGAGGTCCCACGCGCCGCGGTCGGCGTTGAAACGCACAGACGTCTCCGCGCCGGACGCGGCGCGCACCGAGAGACGCCGTACCGTGGCGGGGTCGATCGCGAGCAGCGTCTTCGAGCGGAGGTCCGCGAACGCGGAGCGTCCGCCCAGGAGTTCGGCCGACACCGCGAGTCCGGGGCGGTTGGTGACTGTGGTGGACACGCTCACGAGTATGCGCTCGTCGCCGGCGCGTCCCTCGTTGGAAACGTCGCTCTGCTTGAGACGCAGCAGCCGCTCCATGAACGCCGCCACCTTGGGCTGGTCTGCGGGTGCGACGACGGGCGCCTCGATCCGCCATACGCTGTTGGTATCCTGCGCGAGCACGTATACTGCCGGTCCGGCGGTGAACGAGACTGACGTCACCTTCTCGCCCTCGGCGAACGGGAACACGCGCGTATCGCGCAGCGACGCGCCGTCCGCGCGGCAGCGCTCCGCAAGCGCGGCGTCGACTGACACCACGGCCTTCCCGTTCCGCACGAGCGCCCACACGAGATTCGTGCCGGCCGAGCGTCCGAACACGATCTGCTCCGTGCGGTCCGCCGCCCCGCGCACTGTCACGGAGAGCCCCGCGTCAAGTCCGTAAGGCACGAGGTCGCCCGCGCGGATGCCGCCTGCAGGCACGGACGGACGGGTTCGCGACGGGATCTCGAACGCCACGATCTGCGCGGCGGCGAGGCAGTCCACAAGTGAGCCCACCGCAGTGCCGTCCGCCGGCGCCGCAGCCGGCGAGAGTATCGACCACCCGCCTTCCGCGCGCGCAAGGCGGACGGCCGGCTTGTCAGGAACGCGGATGTCAAGGCCGGAGATTTCCTCTCGCGGGCATTCAAGCATGCCGCGCTCGCGGAAGTCGTCCAAGTTGCGGGGGATCCTTTCAAATGCATCCTTCGGCAAGGCGCAGATGCTGCGCGATCCCTCCACGTGGGCGTAGACCTCGGTTCCGGACGGCGAAATGTTCCCGAATGTGACAGCCGTATGGCGTCCGCGTGAACTGAGCGTGACGGACAGTGAATTGGTGTTTATCCCGAAGTCCGCGAACGTCTCGTTCATTTCAAGAATTTCTCCGTCGGACCGCATGTCCGAAATCGGCACGAGCGTAAGCGCATCGACGAGGCGGGCGACCGCAGTGGCGTCTGCGGCGACGGCGAAGGGCCGCACGAGACGCCACGTACCATCCGCCCCGCGCGCAAGCTCTACCTCCCCCTGTCCCGCATTCCGCACAATGCAGGCGTCCACGCGCTCAGGCATGAACTCGCACAGGACGCGCGCGCGCGCTTCAGGAGCGGCACTGCGCGTCCGCGTCTCCATCCAAACGAGCAGGCCGCCCAGCAGGAGGATGCCCACAATGAAAAACAGAATCGCGCGCATGTTGCTCATGACCGCCTCCTTCTGCGAAACGCGGCAAGCAGCCCCAGCAGCAGCACGCACGCGGCAGGGCCGCCGGCGGCCAGCACCCCGAAGCGAATCCACCGCGAGCGGTCCATGCCCGTGGCGACGACGTTTCCTGGCATACGGGAATCCGAGAATGCGTCGAGGCCCGCGAGCCACGCGACGGCGTTGAGGAGGAAGTCGCGGTTCGCGTTCGCGCGGCGGGCGAGCGCTCCGTTGAGTGCGAACGTGGCGTCGCCGACCACAACGATGCGCGTGGGACGGAAGGCAAGGTCCTTCGCAGCGCCGCCGCCGCGCTCAAGCGCCGCCGCGAGCACGAGAGGTCCCTTTGGCTCCGTCGTGGGATCGAACGCCCACGGGCGCACCGCCGGCTCTGACTCGCCCCAACTCTTGGCGTCGGAGCGCGCGAGCGCCATGAACTCAGTGCGGTCCACGGCCGCCGACTGCGTCGCATCTATCGCATTCGTTGCCGCCGCGGCCGTCGGCTGCAGTACGGCGGCGCCCTCGAAGAGAAGCGTGCAGCCCTCGAGCGGACGCGTCACCGCGTGGTCGCCCAGGTCCGTCACCAGCACGTCGGCGCCGTTGAACGTGGACGACGGCGACACGGCGGTGCAGGGCAACTGCCGCACGCCCCAGTCCGAAAGAAGCGAGCCTACGCCCGCGTTGGGCGAGGAGGCCGTCAGCACGAGCAGACGCCCCCCGCCGCGAAGGTATCCTTCCACGCGCTGCGTCTCCGTGCGGGAGAACGGTTCGCGCGCGCCGGCGATTACGAGCACGGCGCAGTCTTCCGGCACGGTGGCGGTCTGGGCGAGGTCGATGGTCTTGATGCGGTAGCCGTTCTGGCGGAACTCGCGCGCCATGTCGCTCATGCCGTATATGGCATCGTACGAGGCAGCCGACGACTCGCCATGGCCGGTCGTCCAGTACAGCGTCCCGCGCCGTCCTGCCACGGACAGACGCTGCACCGCCGTGGCGCATGCGTTCTCGGCCTCGAAGAGTCCCTCCGTGGTGACGGCGAGCGTATCGTTCGTGACGCCCGCGAAGAGGGCGTCCACCGGCACCGTCACCTTGCGCCGCCCCTGGCGGAAGACGAGCGTCCCCTCCGGCACGCCGGCCTTCACGAGTCGTCCCGCCGCGCCAAGGTCCCAGCGCGGATCGACGTTCGCGACCTCCAACTGCACGCCGGCCACGCCGCGCGCAGTGGTCTCAAGGCCGCGCAGGAGACGCCGGACCACCCGGTATGCGGGCGCGCGCTGCGAGAGGAAACACGTCACGTGTACCGGCTCGCCGCTCGTCTCGGCCAGGATCTGCCGCGTCCGGTCGGACGCCGAATACCCGCCGCGCATCGGAAGCTCGGCGGAGATGCTGAACCTGTCCACGAAGATGAAAGCGCATGCCGTGAACGCGAACGCGAGGAACACGGCGCAAGCCGTGGAGAAACGCACGCCTAGCCAGCCGCGTCCCCCGAACTGCAGCAGCGCAAGCGCCTTCGAGGCCGCGAACAGCGCGCACACTGCGAGGGCGAGATAGAGGAACAGGGTGGAGAGCTGCAGGAGCCCCGTGGAAAGATCCACCAGGTGCGCCGTGAACGGCAGTTCCGTGAAGTGTACGCGGAACACGCGCCCCCAGATGAAGGCCGACTGGTAGACCGCGGCGGGCAGCACTACGGTGAGGACGAGCGAGATGACGGCCGCGACGGCTGCGGAACGACAGCAGGCGCTTGCGAAAATTCCGCACGCGCACCAGAGTGCCGCCTGCATGAGCAGCGCGGCATACGCAGGAAGGAACAAGTCCCACGTGAGATGTTCAGCGAGAGCCGGCGCACACGCGGGAAGCACCGCCAGCGGCAACGCCAGGTAGACGGCAAGCGCAAGCGCCGCGTGCAGCCATGCGCCGAGGAACTTGCCGAGCACGACGTCACGCGGACGCACCGGCGCGGAAAAAAGAAGATCTGCGCGACCAGATGCACGATCATCGGCCACCAGGCGCATTGTCAGGACAGCCGCCAACACGGGAAGCGTCGGCGCCGCCCCGAGCGCCCACAGCACGGCCACGGGAGTGAGTCCCCCTTCTCCGCCCAGCAGCGCCCTTGCGAAGAGACCGCCGGACACGCCGAGAAACACCGCCACGGCGATCGCAGTCGACATCGACCCCATCAGCGCGCCGAACGTGCGCAGCATGACAACGCGCACAGTCCTCATGCCACTACCTCCTCTCCGGCCTTCCCCGCGAACAGGTTGCGCACGTCGTCCGCCGTATTCGCGATCTGGAGGCGTCCGCCCTTCAGCACGAGAAACTTGGTCGCAATGGACTCCAGCTCGTCAAGTTCATGTCCGGAGATTATCGTCGCCGCGAACGACGAAACCGACTTGAGGATGCGCCCCACGGAGAGACGCATCTCCGCGTCCAGCCCAGCAAGCAGGTCGTCGAGGAACAGGAAACGCGGACGGAGGAGGATCGCCTCCGCCAGCGCCACGCGTTTGCGAAGGCCCTGCGAGAGACAGTCCGCGCGCGTGTTCGCGCGCGCGGAGAGGCCGCACAGCTCCATCGCCTCAAGCACGCGGTGGCGGATTTTCTTCTGTACCTCTCCCTTGAGGTTCGCACGGTACTTCAGGTAATCCTTAACCGTCATGCCCGGCTCCACCGCCGCAGACTCGGGCAGGTAGCCAAGCAACCGACGGTACCGCAAAGGCGAAAGGAGCATGTCCACCGCGTCCGCAACCACGGTGCCGGCGGACGGCAGGCATGCGCCGGCGAGGATGCGCAGGAGCGTTGTCTTGCCCGCCCCGTTCGCACCGACAAGCGCCACCGTCTCGCCCGGCGTGACGGCAAAGGAGACGTCTTCCAGCAGCAGTGAACGTCCCCATGAAAAGGATATGTGTTTGACCTCTAACATTGAGTGCCGATATTGTATCAAAACTCGGCTCTTTCGTGAACCGGAATTTCCCCCTTGCGCGTGTGCCGGGAATCTGCTATACTATGCGCCGTTTTCACCCCATTGCCTCATGGTGTAATGGTAGCACCGCAGATTCTGAATCTGCTTGTTAAGGTTCGAGTCCTTATGAGGCAACCATTCCGCAAAACCTGCGGACTCTCGACGTCGAATACGTCGGGCCGAGCACGTCACCGATGCAGTCAATGATTTAGCCGCCAAACATCTTGTCGAGTCCGCCGCCGACCTTCTTGAGGCAGCCTCCAATTATGGATCATGACTCCCTGTTACCGAAACGATTTTCAAAGGAAGTAATGGTTTCCTGCTGGAAAGAGTCGAGACGTGCGAGCGCTTCCGCTCGCAGGTTGTCCGGGACGCCCCACCGCGCTGCCGCCACACCGCCCGCAATGGCGGCGATAGTGTCGCTGTCGCCTCCGATGGATATTGCATTGCGAATCGCGGACTCAAAGCTGTCGGCTTCAAAGAACGCCTCAAGAGCCTGCGGGACGGATCCCTGGCAGGAGACATCGAAATCGTAGCTTGGGCGGATTTCGTCGAGCGTGAAGTCGAGCGGGTAGTAGTTCTCGCAGATGTGTGAACGGACATCGGCCACGGACGTTCCGTTGCGAAGAAGGAAGATTGCGGCGGTAACGGCACGTGCACCCTTGAGTCCTTCAGGGTGGTTGTGGGTGACTCCGGTCACGGCATCGGAAAATGCAAGCGCCTCGTCAAGAGTCTTGGCAGCCCAGCCGCACCCGCTCACGCGCATTGCGGCACCATTCCCCCAACTCCTGTATGGTTGAGGAGCTTCGCTAGCAATCCAGCGCCGGAACGAACCGCCGTAGCCGGCATGCGGATAACGACGACCGAACTCCTGCATCCTACGAACGGCGGCCGCAGGAAGCGCGTGCAAATCGTCCGCCGCATCAAGCAAGGACTGCATGACGGCCAGCGTCATCACGCTGTCGTCCGTGGGGCGGGCGCGTCTTCCGTAGTAGTCTGCGAAGATTGTGAAATCGCGCGTCTTGATATTGTGGAACTCGTAGATGGAACCGGCGATGTCGCCGGCAATTGTACCAATCATAGGCATGGTGTCATCCTTCAGTTGTCAACTTTCAATCCGCGTTCAACTGCATGACGAAGCGACCATGCAAGATCACCATTTTCAAGCTTGTAGCTCCAGAAGAAGAACCCCTGGCAGTCCTCGAACGCCTTGGCCTGAGCGTCGAAGAACTCCTGGCGCTCGTAGTCGTTTCGCTGACCGCCGGTGGCAAGAGACCATTCTCCGCAGATGGTCCAATAGACCGTTTCGTTCAGCGTTCGCATTTCGTCGGCGATGTGCCCTTCGGCGTGGCGGATGTTTGCGGCATGGTCGAACGTGCGCAAATCCGGTTGCCCCGGTCGGGGCCCGAAGCACTGGTAGCGATGGGCGTCCAGCACAACGTTCTGGAATGCCGGATGAGGCATCTTGCCGCCGAAGACGTCCTTGATCCGCGAATCCCGGAAACCGTCGTGGATCACCACGGCTCCGTTCTCCGGCGGGCAGTGTTTCCGGATGGCCTGGTAGGCTCTCCAGTTGAAGTCATCCAAGACCCAGTCCGGAACCTCCCAATTCGGCTCGTTTAGCGTCTCGATGCCCCAGAGCGCCTTGCGCTTCCCATATCGCTCTGCGAGGCGTTCAAGCGTGAGAATCGCAAAGTCGATGTATTCGGGCTTCTTCCACCAGTCGCAGACGCCTTCGAGCCCGCCGTTGTCAAAGCCGTTCTGGCAGCCGGGGGCGCAATGCAGGTCGACGAGGACCATCAGCCCGTACTTTTCCGCCCAGTCGAAGGCCCGATCGAGACGCTCGATTCCGCCGTCCACATAGGGGTGCGGATCGGCGCCGTAGCGCTGGTGGTACGGATAGCCGGAGGCGGAGCCAAAGATCCAGTGCCCGACCGGGATGCGGACCGCGTTGAAGCCGTGGTCGGAGATCCACGCGAAGTCCGCCTCCGTGATCCACGTGTCCCAGTGTTCGCGCAGCCGCCGTGTCGCCTCCTCTCGACCGAGCTGGACGCAGAAGCAGGTTTCATCCTTGCCGTTCACGCCCGCGAACAGGCTTTCCTTCATCCAGTGCTCGAGGACGAGCCACCCGCCGAGGTTCACCCCATGCACGCGCACGCCGGGCTTGTAGTCGGGAATCTGCTGAACCGTCATGGTTTTCTTTGCCTCCGTTACTTCATCCGTCTTGATTTTTCGTGTTGTTGTTTAGTCTTTCCTGATACAGGCTCCAGCACCTTGATGCTCCGCCTAGTCAATCTGCACTTCTGTCTCCAACGTGTTCGCCTCCACACGAAGACACCTTTCTTGAATTCAGAATACAGGTCCCCCGGTCGAGCGTCTGGTCCGTGGTAGTCTTTTTCGTCCGAAACAGGCAGTCCGAGGGGCTCGTCCTTTCCGCAATTCCGTTTCCAAGCGTCGTAAATGCCTCCATGTACTTCAAAAAAGTCGACTTTGTATGTGTATACATGGGGTAGCCATGACACACAAAAGCAGCTTTCCCGTCATCGCCTAAATCGTAAATAAATGCCAGCCCTACTATCGCCCCGTGACCAAATTCAAAGGGACCGATTTGCGGAAACGAAGTTTTGAGATTATCGTATTTGGCATGTAATGCTCTGTCCCTTTCTCGTTGTAAGTCTGGTATCGCCTCGCCCATGAACCTGTCAGTCGCGGCGTAGTCGATGTCATTGTCTGTTTTAATCTTATTCTCTCCTTCTGAAATTGGGTTAGGAACATTCAGTTCATATCGCCCTAAAGCGATTGGGAATCGTGAATTGCTTCTCGATTACCTTGGCTCCGCCTAAGAAGCTGGATTTGCCACGTGCATTCATAGTCGCGTGAATGTCAGTTCCATCACGCTCAATGACTATGGAAAACTCCTCATACTCTTTGACTTTTGCATGGAACTTCCATTCGAGACCAACTGGAGGACTGTGATGTAAATCGCATGACCATGAACGACTTCCAATGACATGGATATCTAGGATGCTCAGCAATGTTTCTAAGGCATTATCAATGTCTTTTGGCACATGCTGTTTCCCTCTTTCGTTGAGTTCCGTTCTGATTGCTGGAGGTACCGCAAAATCATCGACACTCATACACAAAGCCCGAGGATCGGGTTTGATTCCTTTCTGGAGCCTCTTTTGGGCGGCATCATAGAGTTGGTGCTGCTGGTCAAACCATTCCTCCGATGCGCCAAAATCGCTGGCGTCATTTAAGCCTTGCTCCAAAAGAATTAATTCAGCATTGTCGTATGCATGATGCTCGTTTGCTCGCTCCCAAGTTAGTTCCTCATGCCATTCAATTGTTCCAAACTCAAATTGACTCGATGCTCCAGAAACGGAACTGAATGGTGGTTTCCAGATTCGCATAAACATGGGACAAGGCGGACACACGCTAAAAGACTTCCTCCCCTCGTCAGAAATGGGATATCCTAGCCATCCTGGGATTCCCGTTTCATTGAACGCTCCCCCCTCCTTATACCATTGTGCGCAAATAGCGCCATGCGTTTCGTATGGCTCTTCGTCATTCGGTCGGAGCGTAATTGCGGCGCAGCTTTCCAAGTTCATTTGCCATCCGCCGTCAGGATTCTGATAGAGCCGGTTTTCCTCAAACGGTCCCACAGACGGATAGACCGCCTTGAGGTGTTCATACTTGTCGCGGAACAAGACGATGACTTCGTCACGGGTTTTCATGATTGGGTTCTCCTTGTCGCAAGCGCCTTCAAGTGTTTGGAAGATTATCACACGAAAGGAATGAAAAGACTTCCCATGAGCGCGGAGTGCCATCGCAAATCGCCGCGAGGCGGTTGCCATAAGATTCGTCAACGGTCACGAACTTTCCGTTTTTCCGGGAACGAAGGACGAACCCACCATCGAAATGACCATACGGGTAGATGTCGAACAACTCCCACAAATCAATACGTTCGCCTTCGGCTTTCAGAACACTTCCATCGTCGGTCACGGAAATGTATTTCCCGGTGTAGACATTCTTGAACGCCACAGCCCCGTCACATTGCTTTTCAGCGACCATGCTTTCGCCGTGGTCATTGTCGAACGCACCGATTGTCGCGGCAAGCGGCGCATGTCCCCAGTCCTCGCACGTCACGATTTTGTTGGCGTTTTTGGTCACGAGACAGACAGGGCCATCGGGGATGTCCACCTTTTGCGCCCCGTTGTCGACCAGGGGGATGCAATCTGGAATGTGCACGTTGACCTTTTGGACGAAGTAGCGGACATTCTGCCGTTGCATCCGCTTGGAAAAATCCGTAAAGTCAAGTCGGGACGACCACAGGGCCTCCGCCATAGCGGCTATTCTCGGGAATGCTCGGTTTTCAAGGACTCGCATGTTGGGAATGTATTCCGTCCACAGTTGACCCTGCGCGCCGAGCATACGAGTGTCGATTTGGCCCACCGCGTCAAAGATACACCTTTCATTCACAAAACGGTCAAAGGTTCTCGGAACGGCACCTGATGCTTTGTCGGCATCATCATAGTAGCCATCGAAGTACAGATGCCTGCTGTTTGCATAGACTACATCATGCCCTGCGGTCAAGGCTTGCATGCCAATGCCATTTCTCCTCCACCACATTATGGCGGCATTGTCCGGGGCGGAACCGTTCTCTGCAATCTCGTCCCACCCAATCAGCCGCCGTCCGTGTTCCCCGAAAAAGCGAACCAGTTCGGCTGTGAATCTCGGCTGGATATCGGCCGTTGACGATAGTCCAAGTTTCGCGGCGGCTCCGCATTCATCCCATTCATCATGCGGGGCTTCGTCTCCGCCGATGTGGAGGAACTTGCTTGGGAACAGCGCCATGACCTCTTCCCAAACATCCTTGCAGAACTGTATGGTAGCTTCATTGCAGTTGAGAGTTTCCTTCGAGATCCCCCAGCGGGTTCGCACTTGGATTTGCCGATCGGGATAATTGCCGAGTTCAGGATAGGCCGTGATTGCGGCTGCCATGTGTCCGGGCATGTCAATTTCCGGAACAATCGTTATCCGGCGCCGCCGCGCGAATTCCACCACATGACGGACGTCCTCCTGCGTGTAGTAGCCGCCATACGATGTTCCGTCGTATTGGCAATCCGTCTGATCGTAATCCCTCCCGACGAGAGTCTCTTTCCTGATGCTTCCGATTTCGGTGAGTTTCGGGTATTTCTTAATCTCGATGCGCCAGCCTTGATCATCCGTGAGGTGCCAATGGAAGATGTTCAGTTTGTGCTGGGCCAGCAGTTCGATGAAGCGTTCCACTTCTTCCCGAGTGAAGAAATGGCGGCTGACGTCCAGATGTTGTCCACGCCAACGGGATTTGGGCGAGTCCTCTATGTCAACGCCTTCGACGACCCATGGAGTCGCATCGGTTACCTTTGTGGAAAACACCGTGGCGGGGAAGAGTTGGCGAAGAGTTTGAATGGCGCGGGCGAGACCGAAATCGTTTTCCGCCCTGAGTTGGATTCCTGCGGCCCTAACGCTCAATGTGTATTGTTCCGAAACGAATCCGGCTTCATCTGGTTTAGGCGAGGGATCCGTCGCCTCAAGCGTGATGTCGCCCTCCCCTTCGGCAACAGGTAGTTCGTATCCCGTCGCTGGCCGAAGGTAGTCGGCCAGCAGTTCTGCCATTTCGCAGGCATTCTCACCCTGCCACCCAATCCGGGCTTCCGGTTTCAGCACAAACAGTTCATCTTTGACTTTGGAACTGAAACGTGGAGCGGGCACAACTGATTGTGAGACATGTTTCATGGTG
>JAEEGL012573549.1_pt1 | contig 10497 bp, 8 predicted proteins | sample 9134231 | NCBI WGS metagenome assembly JAEEGL01 (sample SAMN16246548, study PRJNA631951) | gut metagenome | biome: gut microbiome; feature: rumen; material: fiber-attached | host: Bos | place: Iran: Karaj | collected 2018-10 | reverse complement strand
GCCGGTGAGCTCCTAGCGCATCTGGCACTCACCGTTGCGCTGGACATACTCCTGCAGTGCGGTCTTGTAATCGGCGCTCGGGTGTACATCGTCAATGCGGGCATCCTGCAGCACATGCCGCATGATAAAGGCCTTGGCCTCGTCGATGCCTCCGTCCAGATAGATGGCGGCGATGATCGACTCCACCATGTCAGCCAGGATGGAGGCCCTCTCTCGACCGCCGGTCAGCTCCTCGCCGTGGCCCAGGCGCATGAACTCCCCCAGGCCCAGCGAAAGCGCAGCCGTATGGAGACTGCTCTCACACACCAGTTCGGCCCGCAGCCGGGTCATGCGCCCCTCGGGCAGGGCCGGCTCGTGGGCATAGAGAAGCTCCGCACTGGTGAGTCCCAGGATCGAGTCGCCCAAAAACTCAAGCCGCTCATAGCTGACTGCCCCGGCGGCGTGCCGCTCGTTGGCGTAAGAGCTGTGGGTCAGCGCCGTCTGTAACAGCCCGGGGTTATGGAAATGATAGCCGATCCGGCTTTCAAGCGTTTCTTTCACTGTCGCTCTTGATCCTCATGTATTCGATATTGGCCTTGATGTCCTCCGTAACGCCGGCCTCGACAAAGGCCTTGGCCTGACGGACGGCGGCGAAGAAGCTGGCGGCGTTGGACGAGCCGTGGGCCTTGATGACCGGAGCGGAAATACCGATGAGCGCCGTTCCACCCACCTCATTGACGTCCATGGACTTCTTCATGGCGGCGAGATCGTTCTTCAGCACCGCGGCGGCCAGCTTGTTTTTGGTATTCTTATAGAAAACGTCCTTGAGCGCGTGCATCATGTACTTGATGACGCCTTCAGTGGATTTGAGCAGCACATTGCCGGTGAAGCCATCGGTGACGACCACGTCGGCCTGGCCTTCAAACACACCCGTTCCCTCGATATTGCCTACAAAGCGGATGCGTCCCTGTTCATCAGCTTCCTTGAGCAGGGCGAAAGCCTGGTGCTGGAGTTCCCCACCCTTGGTATCCTCGGTGCCAACATTCAGCAGGCCTACGCGGGGCTGATCGCAGCCCATCATTTTCTTGGCATAATAACTGCCCATATAGGCAAACTGGAGCAGATATTCGGCCGTGCACTCCACATTCGCGCCGCAGTCGATCAGCATGACGCCGTGTTCGCCGGCGGGCAGGATCGGCGCCAGCGCCGCGCGGCGAATGCCGCGGATGCGCTTGACCGTCAAAGTCGCGCCGGTCAGAAGCGCGCCGGTGGAGCCGGCGGAGACCACCGCGTCGCCCTTGCCTTCGCTGAGCAGACGCAGCGCGACCGCCATGGAAGAATCCTTTTTCCGGCGCGTGGCAGTGCTGGGATCGTCCTCCATGAGGATGACCTCGCGCGCATCCACCAGCTCGTAGTCAGCAAGATCCTCGCCGGAAAGGCAGGCGCGGACCTCTTCGATCTTGCCCACCAGTGTGATATCGACGCCGAGCTCTTTTCTCGCACGGATCGCACCCTTGACAATTTCCTGCGGAGCTCTGTCTCCGCCCATGGCGTCAACAATGATTCTCATAGCTGCATGATCTCCTTTTTCTTTTTCTCCCGGATGATCGCGAGGCTGCGCTCGGATATGGCCGCGTTTTTATTTCGTTTGCCTTTGACACGCCGATCCAGCGGCGTGATGATGCCGAAGTTGATATTCATCGGCTGGAAATCCCCGATGCTGCCGCCGGAGACATAGAGAGCAAGCGCGCCGATGGCGGTCTCCTGCGGGAAATCCACGCTGGGCAGCCCCAGTACGCGCGCGGCTGTCTCGATGCCCACCAGAAGGCCCGAGGCAGCGCTTTCCACATAGCCCTCCACGCCGGTCATCTGACCGGCAAAGCTCAGACGCTCGGTGCCCCGCAGACGGTAATAGCGATCCAGAAGCTTGGGGCTGTTGAGATAGGTGTTGCGATGCATGACGCCGTAGCGCACAAACTCGGCGTTTTTCAACGCGGGAATCATCGAGAACACCCGCTTCTGCTCGCCCCAGGTCAGATGGGTCTGGAAGCCGACGATGTTGTAGATCGTCCCCTCGGCATTGTCGCGGCGCAGCTGAACGACGGCGTAGTTGTTGCGTCCGGTGCGGGGGTCCACCAGCCCCACAGGCTTGAGCGGGCCATAGCGCAGCGTGTCCACGCCGCGGCGGGCCATGACCTCCACCGGCATGCAGCCCTCGAACACCGCGCCGTCATCGAAGCCGTGCACCTGCGCCTCTTTGGCGTTGGCAAGCTCTTCGACGAAGGAGAGATACTCGTCCTTGTCCATCGGGCAGTTTACATAATCTGCCGTTCCTTTGTCATAGCGGGAAGCAAAAAACGCGCTGTCCATATCGACGCTGTCGATGGTGACGATCGGCGCCACGGCGTCGTAAAAGTGCAGGTCGCTCTCAGGACACAGGGCGGCGATTCTTTCCGCGATGGCATCGCTGGAAAGCGGGCCGGTGGCGATGACCACCTGGCCGTCCGGGATGTCGGTTGCCTCCTCACGAACGATTTCGATCAGGGGGTGATTTTCCAGCTTCTCCGTGATCGTGCGGGAGAAAGCCTCACGATCGACAGCCAGGGCTCCACCGGCGGCAACGCGGTTGAGGTCCGCGCTGTACATGATGAGAGAGTCCAGCTCGCGCATTTCGGCTTTCAGCAGCCCGACAGCGTTGGTCAGCTCGTCGCTGCGCAGCGAGTTGGAGCACACCAGTTCGGCAAACTCGTCCGAAACATGGGCGGGGCTTCTCTTATAGGGCCTCATCTCGACAAGGCGAACGGGAATCCCCCGTTTTGCCAGCTGCCAGGCGCATTCGCTGCCGGCCAGGCCGGCGCCGAGCACGGTGACTGTTTCCATGCTTATTCCTCGGTTTTCTTTTTGGCGGCAGGTTTCTTTGCCGTACTCTTCTTCACCGCAGCGGAGGCACTTTTCCTTGCTGTGGTTTTGGTTCCGGCGCTTTTCCCGGCCGTTTCGGTCTTGGCGGGTGTTTTCTTCTTATAGCTGCGTTTATCCTCGGGAACAAAGTTGGTGCATTCCTCGTTGATGCAGAAGCTCTTGAGCGGACCGCGGCCGCTGTGCTTGAACATGGTCTTTCCGCAGGCCGGGCACACATCCTTGGTAGGCACGTCCCAGGTGATGAAGCCGCAGTCGGTACCCCGCTCGCAGGCGTAAAACACGTAGCCCTTCTTGCTGGTGCGTTTGAGGATCTTGCTGCCGCACTTGGGGCATTTGCCGGGCATTTCCACCACAATAGGCTTGGTAAAGGTGCACTCCGGGAAGCCGGGGCAGGCTAGGAAGTAGCCGAAGCGGCCCTTCTTTTTGACCATCTGACGACCGCAGACATCGCAGTACTCGTCGCTGAGCACATCGGGAACCTTGATACGCACGCCGTCCATGGCCTGTTCGGCGGCGGCCATTTCCTTTTCAAAATTGCCGTAGAACTCGCCCAGAACGGCGCGCCAGTCGGCCTTGCCGCTTTCGATGCCGTCCAGCTCACTCTCCATCTGATTGGTGAATTTCAGATCGACGATGTCTCCGAAATGCTCCTTCATCAGCCCGGTTACCACCTCACCCAGGGGTGTGGGGCTGAGGTATTTCCCCTCCTTGATGACGTAGTCACGGGAGGTGATGGCCGTAATCGTGGGCGCATAGGTGGAGGGGCGTCCTATGCCTTTTTCCTCCATGGCGCGAATCAGTGTGGCCTCGGTATAGCGGGCAGGCGGCTGGGTGAACTGCTGCTGCGGCGTCATTTTCTCCAAATAGACGCGCTCGCCCTCGTTCAGGGACGGCAGCGGGTTCTCGATCTCGCCGCTCTCCTCGTCACGGGCCTCCTCATATACGGCGGTATAGCCGGGGAATTTCATTTCGGAATAATTGGCGCGGAAGTGGTGGTCAGCAGAGACCACATCCACCGCCACATTGTCGTAGACGGCGTTGGCCATCTGACAGGCGGTAAAACGCCCCCAGATCAGGCGGTAGAGCCGATATTGCTCCTGGGTCAGGTCCTTACGAACCTGGTCGGGCGAAAGGTCCACATAGGTGGGGCGGATTGCCTCGTGCGCGTCCTGCGCGCCGGCCTTGGTCTTATACCGGCGGGGTGAGCCGGGATAGTATGCGCTTCCATAGCGCTCGGTAATATAGCTTCTCGCGGCACTCAGCGCCTCTTCGGACAGGCGCAGCGAGTCGGTTCTCATATAGGTGATCAGGCCGATGGTACCGTGGCCAGTGATTTCCACGCCTTCGTAAAGCTGCTGGGCGATGGACATGGTACGGCGCGGCGTCATGGACAGGCGGCGGGAAGCCTCCTGCTGGAGCGTGGAGGTGATGAAGGGGGGCGCCGGGCTCTTCTGCTTTTCCCCGCGCTTGACCGAGTCGATCACAAACGGCGCGTCCTTGGTTTCGGCCATAACGGCCTTTACCTCGTCCTCGCTCTTCAGTTCAACCTTTTTGTCGCCCTTGCCGTAATAACGGGCAGTGAAGCTGCCGCTTCCCTCGCTGCAGTCCAGCAGCGCGTCCAGAAGCCAGTATTCCTCACTCTGAAAAGCCTTGATTTCTTCTTCTCTGTCCACGACCATGCGGGTGGCCACAGACTGGACGCGCCCCGCAGAGAGACCGGATTTGACCTTTTTCCACAGCAGCGGTGAAATCTGATAACCCACGATGCGGTCGAGTATCCGGCGCGCCTGCTGAGCGTCAACCAGATTCTCATCGATGTCGCGGGGATTTTCGATGCTCTCGGTCACGACTTTTTTGGTGATCTCGTTGAAGGTCACACGCCGGGCCTTGGCGTCGGACAGCTCCAGCAGTTCCTTGAGATGCCAGGAGATGGCCTCGCCCTCGCGGTCAGGGTCCGTTGCGAGATAGACCGTAGAGGCCGCCTTCGCGTCCTTTTTCAGTTCCGCGATCAGCTCGCGCTTATCCTTGACCGGAATGTATTCCGGCTCAAAGCCGTGCTCTATATCGACGCCCAGTTTGCTCTTCGGCAGATCCCGAAGATGTCCCATGGACGCCTTGACCTTATAATTGCCGCCGAGATACCGCTCAATCGTCTTGGCCTTCGCCGGCGACTCGACGATTACAAGGTTCTTTCCTTTTGCCATTGTTGTTCCTCACTTTGCTGTTTAAAATCCGCGGCGCTGGACATTGAGCGCCACCCGATTGCCGGGCATGCGTTTGATGAAGCCCTTGACCGTCAGCACCGTCAGCTGTGTCAGCACGCTGGCCGCGCCGAGTCCGGTTTTTTCCACGATATCGTCGATGTGGGTAGGCTCCGGTTCGATGGCGGAAATGATTTTCAACTGGATCTCACTCAGAGAGGCAAGTTGATCCCGTAAGTCAATATATTCTCCGCTCTTTGGCTTGTCAATCTCTTTTTTGTCGCTCTCAGGCTGCTTTTCGGGCCTTTGGCGCGGCATGGACGGCGCGGCCACGGCAGCCGGTACGGAACGCAGCGGGCTCAGCCCCGGGTCGTGCAGCCGTCCCGGGAAGAGCGGTGCAAATTCACTCAGCACATCCCAGCCGCAGGTAACAGGCTTGGCACCCTCTTTCAACAATTCATTGGTACCAAGGCAGCTGTAGACATCCGCATTGCCGGGAACGGCAAAAATCTCGCGGCCCTGCTCAAGGGCCTCGGCCACGAAGAGCAGCGTGCCGCTCTTCTGCGGCGCCTCCACCGCCACAACGCCGAGGGAAAGGCCGGCGCTGATGCGATTGCGGTCGCGAAAATGGCTCTTCAGCATACGCGTGCCGGGGGCATATTCGCTCAGCAGCACGCCGCGGGTGGCCACGTCCAGGGCAAGCTCACTGTCCTGGCTCTCATGATCCGTACCGAGCACGCCAATGCAGACGCCTCCGGCGTTCAGCACCCCGCGCGCGGCAGCGGCGTCCACGCCGGCAGTCAGGCCGGAAACCACAACCGCCCCGCCCATGGCCAGCTCGTAGGAGAGCGAGAGGCTCATCTTGATGCCATAGGGTGAGGCCTTGCGTGTGCCGACGACAGCCACCACGGCCTCGTCATCGACGGCGGGCATCCTCCCCCGCGCGTAGAGCACCACCGGCGGCGCGGCAATCGTGCGCAGGCGGGCAGGATACATGGCATCCTGCAGTGTGAGGATGCTCAGGTGCTGCATCTCGCAGTCCTCCAGTATTTCCTCCACACGGGACAGGTCCCTGCGCTCCAGTTCTTCCCCTTCGGCCGGGCCCACGCCCTCGGTCGCTGCAAGCGCTCCGCGCGGCGCGCAATACGCGCTCTCGGCGTCGCCGAAGCGGCGGATGACAGCGGTCTTTGCCCGGGGACTGACCGTATCGAGCGAAGAGAGCCAAATCCAATAGCTCAGTGCAGACATCGTCTACTCCCTTTCCCGTGCCATCTCCCACATAAGCACAGACGCTGCGACCGCCGCGTTGAGCGATTCGCTGTGGGCGTCCATGGGGATGATGATCTGTTCCTCACAAAGAGCGAGGATATCCTCGCTCAGGCCGCGGCCTTCGCTGCCGACGGCCACAGCGCAATGTGTTATGTCAACCTTTCGAACGTCCCTGGCCCGCTCCGAAAGCGCCGCGCCGTAGAGCGGCAGGCCGCTTTGGCGCAGCAGATCCGTCAGCTCCTCCCGGATCATCGTGAAAGCTCGCTGACGAAAGATGGCGCCCATGGTGGCGCGGACGGTTTTGGGACTGTACAGATCGGCGCAATCGCCGCAGAGCAGCACCGCGTCGATTCCGAAGGCAGCGGCCGTGCGCAGCACGGTCCCTACGTTGCCCGGGTCCTGGACATTCTCCAGAACGATGGCGTTGCGAAGCGTATCCTCGTGCAGCCGAAGCGGCATGCGGACCGTGAACAGCGGGCCGGGGCTGTTTTTCATCGGCGAGGCATAATCAAACAGCTCCGCCGGGGCGCAGAACTGCCGCTTACAGGGCAGGTCGCGCATGGGAGCATCTTTCCACAGGACAGAGCTGATTTCCGCGCCGGCGGCGATGGCCTCGGTCAGCAGCTTGTGGCCGTCACAGAGATATTCTCCTTTTTCCTGACGATAGGCAGCGTCGCCGGACAGGGACCGCAGGTGGACGATATAGGCGTTTTTCCTTGAAGTGATTGTATCCATAGGCCGCTCCGAATAGTACTTTCCAATTATTGTAGCATAGGTTTGCGGCGCTTTTCAATATAAAATATATATCTTCGCTCACAGGGGCATAAAAACGCGGGCGGCTGACGCCGCCCGCGGATCGTTTGCTTTTATTGATGCGTTTTTTCCCAGTGCTTGCGGGCGCGGACGCGGATCGCTTCCTCCACGTTTTCCTTGGCCTTGGGGAGCAGTTCGTCCTCCAATTCGTTCTTGCCGCGGATCAGCAGACGGATCAGGTCAACCACCAGCGTAATCGCCGCGGGCAAGGAGAACAGCAGCGCCAGCACCGCAAGGAAAGCGCACTCACTCTCAGCAATGCGGGCGGCATTCTCCCAGTAGGGATAGGCTACTGTGCCCGCGTGCGCGCTGCGCGATGGCAGGTCTCGGGCGATCTGGAGAAGACGTGAGGGTGAGAAGCGGTTCGTGTTGACGATGCTCTCCCCTTCCTTCAGTGGGAACTTATCGCCCACCAGCTGGGCGGCAAAGCCCTTGACCACTTCGGGCATGACCACCTCGTAGCAGCGGATCTCGTCTTTTTCGGTGAGCGCGCGATAGGCGTCATAGCTCATGAAAAAGCCTTTCTCGCCGGAGTAGGCCCGCCGGCTGGCGCTGTCGCCCTCCCGGTCCACTACGCCGCCGACAACGAAAGAACGGCCCTGGATCTCCACGCGCATGCCGACAAGATCAAAGCCGCCGAACAGCTCCCAGGCCAGCTCCCGGTCCAGGATCACCCGGTCCGGTGACAGATCTCCCTCCGCAATATAGCTGCCGCTGAGCAGGCGCAGTGGGTGGAAGGCGAAAAACTGTCCGCCCACGGCCAGCACCGGCGCGTCGGTGGCGCCCTCATCGCCGGAGATGTGCAGCTTGCCCTCGCCGCTCCAGGCGTCGATGAAGGGGTAAAGCTCCTCATCCCACTCCACGCCCGCGCCCTTGAGGGCATCCAGCATGGCATAGCGGAAAGTGTAGATCTCGCTCTGCTGCACAGGTGCGTCCGAACGGAGGAAGCAGCTGACCTGGCTGTAATGCTGCTCGCTTTCGCCCTGCCAGCGCTCAGCCTCCTGCTGGGAGAGCAGCTTCTGCGCGATCATGCGCACTCCGGAGGCGCACACGAAGGTGAAGAGCAGCATCAGCACGCAGGCGATCCGCCACAACGTTTTTTTGCTTTTGCGTATCTTCATCTCAGCCCTCGGCCATTCTGACCTGGTCGCCGCTCTTGATGGGGGCGCTGGAGGTGGTGATCACATAGTCGCCGTAATCAAGGTTTCCGGTGACGGCGGAGTTGTTGTCGTCGCTGGCCAAGACCTCCACGTTGACGCGGCGGGCAAAATACCGATTGCCCAGGGCGGAGTTCTTGGCCTGGATCACATAGACGAATTTGCCGTTGGAGTCTGAGCGGATGGCGCTGTTGGGAATCACGAGATCGTAGGAGGCGCTGCGCTCGCCGATGGAGATCGTCAGCTGGGCGCCGGCGGCAACATCACCGGAGACGTCAAACTCCAGCAGCTTGTTGGTCAATGGATTTTTGGGGTCGTTTTTGATGGCGCTGAGGGTCGCATCGATGTGGCTTCCCCAGTAATAGCTGGTGACCTCGGCGCTGTCGCCGGGGCGCAGACGGCGGGCCTGGTCGGTGGTGACGGAAAACGAGACCGTATAGCCCATATCCGGGACCTCAATGGTGGCGATGACCTGGTCCTTTGTCGCCGTGGTGCCGGCGGTAACGGCCACACTGGCCACGGTGCCGGAGACGTTGGAGGTGATCTGGTTTTCACTGCCTCCGGTGAGGGAGTCCAGCTTCTCCTGGGCGCGCTCGATCTGGTATTTCAGATCCTGGAGGCTGAGTCCCGTCAGCGCAGCCTGTCGGCCGTAATCGTCGGCGCTGTCGCGCAGAGACTTCAGCGCGGCCTCGGCGGCGTTGCGCTCGGCCACGGCGCTGTTGTATTTTTCGGTAAAGAGGCTGCTGAAGCCTTCGTACTGCGTGCTGGCACCGTTATAACGCTCCTGCGCTTCGTGCTGTTCGTTGACCGAGTCCATCAGCGAGCTCCCCCCGGCACCGACCAGATAATTCTGGCTCTGGGTGAAGCAGGTCTTGAGGGCGGCGAGCTTGTCGGCCAGCTCCGGTGTGACGGAGGCGGATATGGCCAGCTCATACATCAGCACGCCCTGCTCGGCGCTCTGGATCTTGTCAACGGCGACGGCCACGGAGTTGGCGCTGCCGTCGGCGGCGCTGAGGGCTTCGCGGGCGCTGTTGAGCGCGTACTCCACATCGTTGAGCGCCAGGGTGTCGAGGCCCTGTGCGCTGCAGCTCGTTTCAAACTCGTTAAAGGAAAAAATGAGATTGCCCACACTCTGCATCGCCGTGCTGTTGGCCAGCGTATAGTTCAGCTGGGCAGAAGCCAGCTTGTCCTGGGCAGACGTGAGCGCGGCCTGCGCGCTCTGGAAATCCGGGTTGCCGTTGAGTTCGGCCAGAGCGGCGGCCTCGGCCGCGACGGCGGCGTCATAGCGGGACTGGGCCTTTTGCAGCTGGCCGGAGTAGTTGGTAGCGCCGACGGCGGTCTGGCTGTAGCTGAGCTTGAGCTGGCGCAGCTGCTCCTGGGCCGCCTCGATCTCGGCGCTGTCGCCCTCACCCAGAACGAAGAGCACGTCGCCCGCCTCGATGGTCTGTCCGGATTTGATCATGACCGCGCGGATCTCGCGGGTCTCGGTAGCCTTGACCTCATAGACGCCCTGGGACTCCACCGTGCCGGTGCCGCGCACGCGGGCGGTGATGCTGTTGGACTGGACATAGGCCGTCGCCACCTCGGGCAGACTGCGGTTCATGATCGTGTTGGAAAAAAAGGTCAGCACAAGCAGCACCGCAAGAAAGATAATCGCGGCGTTCTTGACCCATTCTCGGTTTTTCGGTTTGGTTTCCATGAAATACGACACGCTCCGTTCGTGAGGATGTTGCACAGGACGGGGAAAGACCTCATCCGGCGCTATGCGCCACCTTCCCCCGAGAGGGAAGGCTATAAGGTATTCTTATCCTTTGACGCTGCCGGAGTTTGCGATGCCCTCCACCAGATACTCCTCGCCGTGGAGGAAGAGGAGCAGCGACGGGATCATATAGACCGTCGCCATGGCGAAGGCAAGGCCGATCTCGCCGGTGTTGACCCGGGACAAAAACACGCTCAGCGGCTGGGCGTCCGCATCCTGCAGGAGGATGAGGGGCTGCTCCACCATGTTCCAGTAGTCGATAAAAACCAGAATGGCGATGGAGTACAGGGCCGAGCGGCACTGGGGCAGACAGATACGGGTGAAGATCTCCCACTCCCCCGCCCCGTCGACCTTGGCGGCCTCAATGAGCGAGTAGGGGATGCGCCGCATGAACTTGGTC
>JAEEGL012547466.1_pt1 | contig 10497 bp, 6 predicted proteins | sample 9134231 | NCBI WGS metagenome assembly JAEEGL01 (sample SAMN16246548, study PRJNA631951) | gut metagenome | biome: gut microbiome; feature: rumen; material: fiber-attached | host: Bos | place: Iran: Karaj | collected 2018-10 | reverse complement strand
CGAACACGCGGCGCGTCTCGTCTGCACGCCACAATCGCAGATCGCTAGGATCGTATCGCTTTTTTCCCCCGGCACGCAGGCGGCGCCGAAAAGGCTGTATCTCGCCGAAGAGGATTTTGAAGCCACGATCTCCTTTTTTGCCGACGGCATGTCCACTATGGTGCACGCCGGTCAGCGCGTAGCCGTGTTCCTCCCCGGGCCCACGCCGTATACCGTGGCGGACCTTCTTACAAAAAGCCTTTCGCGCATCGGCGTGGAGACGCTCGTCGTCGGCGTTCCGGACAACATCGAGACGGCCCTTGCGGCCGCGAGGCAGTCCGACTGCCTCGTCGGACTGGCGGCAACGATGATTCGTCTTGCCCGCACCGACCCCTCCCTGCGTCCCTCCAGCGTGCTCATGGTCGCGGACTATGTGCCGCAAAGCATCGTCAAAGCCGTCAGAGAGCTGTGGGGCTGTGCGGCCCTGACGCATTACGGGATGACGGAAACCTGTTATTCGGGCGGCGTACAATGCATGGCCTGCGAAGGGCATCATCTGCGCGATTCGGATATCTACATAGAAATCATCGACCCGAAAACGCTTCTGCCCGTGCCGGACGGCACGTGGGGCGAGATCGTGGTAACGACGTTTTCCAGCCGCGCGATGCCGCTCTTTCGCTACCGCACCGGCGACATCAGCCGCATGATCTCCGCGCCCTGCGCCTGCGGCGGCACGCTCAGGCGTTTGGGACAGGTCAAAGGGCGCATCCGCTCCGACGTCACGCTTCAAAACGGCAGCACGTTGTCGATACACGCGCTGGACGAATGGGTCTTTGCATGCGCGGGCGTGATCGACTACCGCGCCGCGCTCAGCGGCGACCGGCTGCACCTGTCCGCGGAGGGCGATTTTGACATAGACGCGCTTCGGGCCGCCATTCCCGCCTACCTCGGGCTCAAGGTGGACGTCGCCCGCGAGGACTGTCCCGTCGACATTCGGGCGAGCGTACAAAAAAGAAAGCTGCTTGTGCAGCCTTCTTAAATAAATACGATCTGTTTCAGACCGGCCATTCTTTCCACGAGCGCAAATACGCGTCGCACAGTTTTTCTATATCCTCTTCCCGCGCTTCGACATAGGAGTCGTATACGCCGGCGACGGGGAAGCCGGCGGACTTTGCCGCGCGCACCGCATACACGGAATCTTCAAACACCCACGTTTCCTCTCTTTTCGTTCCCAGCTCCGCCTGCGCGCAAAGGAAGATATCGGGTTCGGTTTTTCCCTTGCCAATCTCGCTGCAGGTAAATATCCGCTGAAAATACGGCGCGATCTTCAGGCGTCTGAGCGCCGCTTCCACCAGATACCGGTCCGTAGCGGTCGCTATGCACATCTTCACACCCTTTTCCCGCATGTCCGAAAGCGCCTCTTTCACGCCGGGCTTCAACGGTACGTTTTCAAAATACTCATGTTCGATCAGCCGATTGATATCGTCGACGATCTCCTGCACCGATCGTTTCAGTCCGTAATGTACGCGGAAAAACGCCGCGGCTTCTTCCAGTGTCATCGTCCGAAGCCGTTCGCGGATATCCGCTTCCGGTTCAATGCCGATGGATTTCAGATACGCGGGGCCGATGTCGAACCAGACATGCATCGAATCGAGAAGCGTGCCGTCCAGATCGAATATTGCGCCTTTCAAGCGTTCAATCATGGTTTTTCACTGCGTCGCGGATAACCGCCAGCACCGCATCCGTCCCGTCCGCATGGGTTTCCTTCTGCATCGCCGATACGTAAGTAATGCGCGCGGCGTACACATCCTCCACCGTGGCGGCAAGTACGTCCGGCGTGATCATCGCCTGATCGAGCATGCACGCGTAACCGCGGCGCTCGAAATATTGAGCGTTCAGCACCTGATCGCCTCTGCTCGCTTCCATCGGCAGCGGCACGAGCACGGCCGGCTTTCGAAGCGCCAGAAACTCGAACACGGCGTTCGCGCCCGCGCGCGAGAGAACCATGTCCGCCGCCGCAAAGAGATCCGGCATTTCCCTGTCGATATACTCGTATTGTACGTAGCCGGGCGCGGCCGTCTCTTCGTCTACTTTTCCCTTCCCGCAAAGATGAATGATGTCGAACGTTTTAAGGAGCCTCGGCAGGGCGGCTCTGAGCGCTTCGTTGAGCGCCTGCGCCCCGAGGCTGCCGCCCATGACGAGCAGCACGGGCTTTTCGCCGGTCAGGCCGGTAAAGTCCAGTCCCCTCTGCCGGTCGCCGTCGTACAGCACGCTGCGTATGGGCGTGCCCGTAAAGACGCCCTTAGAGGGCACGTCCCTGAGCGTGTCTTCAAACGTAACGCATACCTTATCCGCGTAGCGTATGGCGATGCGGTTGGCGAGGCCCGGCGAATAGTCGCTCTCGTGGATGATCACCGGCGCGCGCTTTTTCGCGCCCATGACGACGGGTACGGATACAAAGCCGCCCTTACTGAACACCACGTCGGGCTTTATCTCTTTTATCAGCCGCTTCGCTTCGCGCACGCCCTTCATGACGCGAAACGGATCGGAAAAATTCTTCAGTGAAAAATACCGCCTCAGCTTCCCCGAAGAAATGACATGGTAAGTCACGTATGTTAGGCCCGAGATCAGCTGACGTTCGATTCCGTCGGCGGTGCCTGCGTAGTGGATCTGCCATCCTTCCCGTTCCAGCTGGTTCATTAACGCGATATTCGGGGTCACATGGCCGGCGCTGCCTCCGCCTGTAAACAATGCAATGGGCTTGGTCATACGGTATCAAAAATCTCCTTTGCACATTTGCTTGCTGCTAACAGTATAGCACATCCTGCATAAAATGTTCTTCTAAATCCCGGTTAATCTTCCATAATATGGGTGAAAATATGAATAAATTGATAATACATAGCAATTTCTTTGTACAAATGACAAAAAGTCTGATAGAATGTTACGCATAGAAATGTATTTTTTACAATATTCTACGTAAGGAGTAATATTATGCGAAAAACGATTGCCATGCTGCTGGTGTTCATGTTTATCGTGGCACTTGCTCCATTTGTGCCGGTACAGGCAGCACAGGCAGCAACCGATTATTCTAACGTACGCGTAAAGCTCTCCGTTGGCAGTGTATCGAGTCTGACCATTCCCGTCAGCGGCAATTACTTTATTCAGGAGAACGGCATCGCGTTTTCCGGCGGCACGCTGACCGTACAGGCGAACGGCTCGGGCATCATCGTCAGCCATTCTTCTCTCGGAGAGATTTACAACGGCTCGTCCTGCAACGTCATGCGCGAGCAGATCGCGCCCAGCGCCGGATACCTCAGGATCTACGCGCGCAGCGCCCAGCGCAATTATCTGGGACACTTCAAGTTTTCCGCAAGCAACGGTTACATTCAGGTCATCAACACCGTACCTATGGCGCACTATCTTTACGGCGTCGTCCCCTACGAAATGAGTCCTACCTTCCCCACGGAGGCTCTTAAAGCACAGGCGATCGCCGCCAAGTGCTACGCCATTTCGCAGATGACGCCCAACTCCACATACGATGTGGTGGATACCACGGACGATCAGGTTTACAAAGGCTACGTTTCTTCTTACACAAACGTTTATTCTGCCATAGACGCCACCTACGACGTCGGTCTGTATTACAACGGAAAGATCCTCCAGGCGTATTACGCCGCTTCCAACGGCGGCTCCACCATACTGCCCTCGTCCAGATGGTCGGGCACCAACCGTTATCAGTGGGACGGCGCTTACAGTGCGGGCAGCGACCCGTACGACCTTCGCAATCCGGAAAGTCCGCGCGATGTCATCCTCTTCCCCATGGCGGGTGAGAGCGGCGGCATGAGCAGCGCTCTGGCAAACTATCTGCGCATGAAAACCGCCAACATGCTCGCTTCGTCCGGACAGAACGTTTACGGCTACACGGTGGTCAGCATCGACGGAATTTCCAGCGTGACCCAAACGAGCAATTACATCGCCAATATCTCGCTGACCGTCACGCTGACGGACATGTTCGGCGCATACATGACCATCCCGTTCAGCTACGATTTTGACATGCGTGAGCTGGTCTCCAACGGCGTCACCACGCGTTCGGAAGCCATGATCTATTACACGATTGAAAACGCTTTCAACGGCTGGAACATCTGCCGCGGGCGCTACGGACACGGCGTAGGCTTGAGCCAGCGCGGCGCGCAGCAAATGGCAAACGAAGGCTTCAGCTATCAGCAGATTCTTCAGTTCTACTATCCCGGCGCGCAGATCGCATCGATGAACCTGAGCGCGCCGACCGATCCGCAGAACACCAAGGCCGGTACCACCACCACCACCGGTCAAACGACACAGGCGGGACAATCCAACCAATTCTCTACCTCCAATACCGCTTACAACGCGTCTACGACAGGGAAAGTCAACTTCCGTCAGGGGCCGAGTACCTCTTACCTTTCGAACGGCTTTCTCGCTAAGGGCACGAGTGTGATCGTTTACGGCAGCTCCATCAGCGGCTGGTATCTCGTCGAATACAGCAATACTCTCGGTTATGTATCCGCGGATTACATCGCTGTCGGCGCACCGGTATCGAACACCAACACCAATACCAACACGAATACAAATACCAACACCAATACGAACGCCGGCGCCAGCAGCAACGGATACGCCATCATCGCTTACGGAAGCGTGAACGCAAATACGTTGAACCTGCGCTCCGCGCCCAATACGTCCTGCACGGTCGTCACGCGTCTCACGCGCGGCATGCAGCTGGATATCTACGGCTCGGCGGAGGGCGGCGCGTGGTATGCCGTCGGTCAGGGAACAAATGTCGGTTACGTGAGCGCACAGTACATAACGATCACCGGCACGCCTTCCGGCAACACGAATACCGGCGCGAATACGAATACCAACACGAATACAAATACCATTACCTCCGGCAATACGGTACCGGCGCCGACACCTTCCAACACGAACACCAACACCACGTCCAGCGGCGACATGGTCATTGCTTACGGCATCGCGAACAACGATGTCAACCTGCAGGAAGGCCCCGGTACCAACACGGCCACGCTGGCCACCTGCCCGATCAACACGTCGTTCGGCATTTACGGCATTACGTCCAACAACTGGTATAAGGTCGTTCTCAACGATTCCAAGGTCGGTTATGTGCGCAGCGATTACGTGGCCATCACCGCCAGCGTCGGTGCCATCGGCACCATTCCTACCGTCTCTGGCAGCACGACGAGCACCAATACCGGTACCGCTTCCCCGACGATCCCGACGGATAACGCGACAACCGGCAGCGGTATCATCACCAATTCGGGCGTCAAGTTCCGCGAAGGCCCCGGCACCAATTACGGCATTATCACGACGCTGAACAAAAATACGCCCGCCACGCTGTACAGCAAAAACAACGGCTGGTGGCTCGTCACCATCAACGGCCAGACCGGTTATGTGAGCGCCACGTATGTGCGCGTCACAACGGAAGCGGCTTCAGGCAACAGCGGTACCGCCAACTCCGGCACCGGCGGCAGCAATACGGGCACGACCTACCAGTCCGGCGTAACCACCGGCACGGTCAACCTCCGTTCCGGCCCCGGTACGTCCTATACGGTCTATCAGGCAATCGGCAAGGGCGTTCCTATCGTCATACTGGAGAAGCAGTCCGGCTGGTACATGGTGCAGGTCGGGCAGCAGGTCGGCTACATGTCCGCATCGTACGTGAAGGTCACTGGAACGGCAACCGTTTCCACGCCGGACGCCACGAGCACTGCTTCTACGGGCGTCATCACCGGCAACGGCGTCAAGTTCCGCGAGGGTCCCGGCACCAATTACGGCATTATTACCTCTCTGGCAAAGGGCACGCAGGTTACCCTGCTCGGCCAGAGCAACGGCTGGTGGCTCCTGACGATCGGCTCTCAGACCGGTTATGTGAGCGCCGCTTACGTCAGAGAGGGATAACTTCGTCAGGCTGAACCCCCTAAATCATAAAACTGGCGGGCAACTATTGCGGTTTCCCGCCATTTCTTTAATATTGTTATTGTTCCAAACGTGGAGTATAATAGATAATTATTATTATCTGAAATCAGGGAAAACACCGGGAGCTAAGTTCCCGATTGAATGTTGAGGTACAAGGCTGGATGAGCACGATAAGGGTATTGAGTGTTTTCGGGACTCGCCCGGAAGCAATTAAAATGGCGCCGCTTGTGAACGAATTGGAAAAGCGCGCGGAATTTGAGTCTGTGGTCTGCGTAACGGCGCAGCACAGACAAATGCTGGATCAGGTTTTGGAGGCCTTTCATATTATTCCGGATTATGATTTGAACATCATGAAGCAGGGGCAATCTCTGGAGGAGATCACAATCGCCACGCTAGTCGGTGTGGAACGCGTGATTCGTGGTACTCATCCGGATCTGGTTCTCGTGCACGGCGATACGAGCACGGCCTTCTCCGCAGCCCTTGCATCCTTCTATCAAAAAATTCCGATCGGTCATGTGGAGGCCGGCCTTCGTACCAACAATAAATACAGCCCCTATCCCGAAGAGATGAACAGACAGCTTGTGGACAGGCTGGCGGATTTTTTCTTTACCCCGACGGAGCTGAGTAAAGCCAATCTCTTAGCGGAAAACGCCCGCACGGACAGAATATTTGTAACAGGCAATACGGTGATCGACGCCCTATCGACAACGGTATCCCCGAGATATACGCATCCGGAATTGGATTGGGTCGGCGAAAACCGCATGATTTTGCTGACGGCACACCGCCGGGAAAACCTCGGAGAGCCGCTGAGACAGATATTCCGCGCGGTACGGCGTGTTGTCGAAGACATGCCCGACATTCGCGTCGTCTATCCGATCCACATGAATCCGCAGGTGAGAAGCGCTGCAGCGGAGATTTTAGCGGACTGTGACAGGGTGCATTTGATAGAACCTCTCGACGTATTTGATTTTCACAATTTCATTTCGCACGCCGAGCTGATCCTGACGGACAGCGGTGGCATTCAAGAGGAGGCTCCATCTCTTGGTAAACCGGTTTTGGTCCTACGTGATACAACCGAAAGGCCCGAGGGAATTCAAGCAGGAACATTAAAACTGGTCGGCACAGATGAGAACGCGATTGTACGAGAAACCATCGACCTGCTGACAAATCGGGACGAATACCAACGCATGAGCAGGGCCGTCAATCCTTACGGCGACGGCCACGCCAGCGAGAGAATCGCGGATGCGATCCTCTCGGTATTCACGAAGTAGGACATTCAGAGCGGATCACCGGAGGAGCACAAGATGTCAGTCATAGAAACAATACTGTTTTGGATCGGTTTCGTACTGGTCATACTTTACCTGATATTCGGCATCGACGATGTTGTGTGGGATATCATTTCCCTCGTAAAAAGAAAATCTTACAATAAACAGCATTTAGATATGTCCTTGCTGGAAAGCACGCCGCCAAAACTTCTTGCGATCGGCATTGCCGCCTGGCACGAATCCAACGTGATTGAAAGCGTGGTCAAAAACGTAATCGAAAGCAACTGTTATCCGGAAAGCATGTATCATCTGTTTATCGGCGTTTATCCGAACGACCCGGAAACGGTGGCTAAGGTGCAGCGTTTGGAGTCGCAGTACTCCAATATCCATGCCGTAATCAACAACATGGACGGCCCCACATCCAAGGCACAGAACTTAAACAACGTCATCCGGCAGATGAAAGCCTACGAGCAGGCAAACGGCCTTCGCTTCGCCGCTCTGAACATTCACGATTCGGAGGATGTGATTCATCCTTTCGAGCTGTATGCTACCAATTATTACATCGATCAATACGATGCTTTGCAGTTTCCGGTGTTTCCTATTCTTAGGATGCCCACGTTCAAGAATTTTTTCAGTTCCATGACGACCGCGACCTATGCGGATGAATTTGCGGAAAACCACTTTTTCACGATGGTCGGCCGCTATTCCACGGGGGCCTTTGTCCCAAGCGCGGGAACCGGCCTCGCCCTTTCCCATAAAGTGCTCGACTCTTTCGGAGACGACGACGTTCTTCCCGGCGAAAGTCTGACGGAAGATTACCGTCTCTCCCTGACGCTTTATGAAAGAGGCCTGCAGCTGTACTATGTGCTGGAAAAGCTGCCCCGCGTCCAGTCGAACGGGAAAGTTCGCTGGGACTACATCTGCACGCGCTCGCTGTTCCCGAAAACGTTTAGAAAGGCCGTCCGCCAGAAAACGCGCTGGATCTACGGCATCGCAAAGTCGCTGGAGGAGCACGAGTACAGAAAGGCCCGTCTCTCGGTGTTCGGTCGCTATTCCATTTACAGGGACGCAAAAGCAAAATACGGAAATCTGGTGCTTCTGCTGGGGTACCTGGTCATGATTTACATGATCGTATCCTTGTTTGTTTCGCTTCCGCCCATTTATCGGATCGGAACGTTCCCCTATATTTCCGGCTTTGTCGTGACTGCGATGATGATCATCCGTCAGTTCTATCGCGCGGTCGCAATCTCCAAAGTTTACGGATTGCGCAGCATGTTCTTCTCAACTCTGCTGCCGCCGCTCTTCCCTATCCGGTTGATGTACGGAAATATCATCAGCCTCGTTTCCACGCTCCGTGCCTTTTACCGGAAACATCAGGATCGGAAAAAGGAGAAAAAGGAAGCCGGAACCGAAAAAGCGCTTCAAACACAGCTTCCCGCAAAGAAAGAGGAAAAGCAGCCCCTGCGCCGGAAGGCTGTCGTATGGGATAAAACCGATCACGAGTTTTTGAGCAAGGCAGTGCTCAGACGCTATCACCGGCGCACGGGCGACATTCTGCTGATGCACGGCTGGCTTACGGCGGAGGCGCTTGCCGAAGCTCTAGAGCACGCCAAAAAAAGCAATGTCCGGATCGGGGCCTATTTGAAATCGCAGGGCCTTATTTCGGAGCAGCAGCTCCTTCAGGCGCTGGCCCGCGTGGAACATACGACCTTTATTCCCGACGAGCTTGCGCAAAAGCTGGTTCCGTCCGTTTCGTTTGACGCGTACGACAGCGAACAGCTTCGCCGGTTAGGGGTTCTTCCTCTGCTGGAGGAAAAAGGCCTGCTGATCGTTGCGGTCTGTGACGAAACGTCCATGGATGACGTCTCGGCGCTTTTCTCGGAGCGGCCTTATCGGAAGGTCTACATGACCAGAGAAATGATCGGCCGGCAGCTTGATGCTTTAAGCAGCGAAAATCAGCAGTTTTTCCTGCATTATACGAAGCAGCTGCACGAAGCCGGCAAGTTAAGCTATGAGCAGCTTCTCATGACCGGAAAGTATTGCATCCAGCTTGCAAAGCCGGAGAAAGAGATCCTGAGCCATATGGGATTGGAGCGCGGCGACGCGGCGGACGCCTTAAGTACGGCGGAAGAAGCGTACAGCGATCCGCAGCTTTCTCCTCTCCCTTACCGGAAAATCAGGCAGGTCTCTGTAAGCCACGATTGAAACTCTGTAAAAAGCAGGGCGCTGATAAAGTTTCACTGTTTTTTTCTGACGGGAGCTGCAAACACCGCTCCCGTCACAGCCATCTGAGATAAATCCCCCGACTTTCGCCATGCGGCGGTCAAAAGACGGCGGGATTTTTTCATTTGCGGACGCCGATGCGCTCTGTCCCGAATTTCAGGCATAACACCGCCGTTTCGGGGAAAACTGGGAACAGTACAGAAAAAGGAGTGATTCAAACTTGTTCAAACATGAGAAAGCGCTGTTCCACCCCGTGGATATCGAACAACCCAACCCGCAGTACGCCGCGCTGCTGCAGGAACAGCTCGGCGGCGGCAACGGCGAACTCAAGGCCGCCATGCAATACATGTCGCAGAGTTTTCGCATCAAGGAGCCGCGCATTAAGGACCTGTTTATGGATATCGCGGCAGAAGAACTCGGTCATCTGGAAATGATCGCGCAGACCATTCATCTGCTGAACGGTCACGATACGGACGCTTTTCAGGTGCCGTCGGGCGAAATACAGACGCATGTGCAGCTCGGCCTCAACCCGGGGCTGGTGAACGCCTCCGGCTATTCGTGGACGGGCGATTATGTAACCGTTACGGGCGATCTTTGCGCCGATCTTTTGAGCAACATCGCTTCCGAGCAGCGCGCAAAGGTGGTCTACGAATACCTTTACCGCCAGATCAGCGACAAAAAGGTACGTGAAACGATCGATTTCCTGCTCAACCGCGAGGAAGCGCACAATCAGATGTTCCGCGACGCTTTCAACGAGGTGCAGGACAGCGGTTCCAATCAGGACTTCGGCACGACACGGGCGGCGCGGATGTATTTTTCCATGTCGAACCCGGGGCCGAACGCATTTGCCGGCAGAGACGTCAGGCCGCCGAGCTTTTCCTAGACTCGAACCCGGAGCGAAGTGCCTGCTCCTTCGCAAAAAGCATTTTATGATCTACATCCGATTTCTAACAGCTGGCGGAAATTTTCCGTCAGCTTTATCGTTGCGGGAAAACGCATTTTTTAAGAATAAATACCGAATGAACGGCAAGTGCCGCGTCCGTCCGCATCGAAATGGCAGAAAAATAGT
>JAEEGL012383629.1_pt1 | contig 10497 bp, 8 predicted proteins | sample 9134231 | NCBI WGS metagenome assembly JAEEGL01 (sample SAMN16246548, study PRJNA631951) | gut metagenome | biome: gut microbiome; feature: rumen; material: fiber-attached | host: Bos | place: Iran: Karaj | collected 2018-10 | reverse complement strand
CGGTGGCGACTGGGCTTTGGACAGGATTGTGCCTGACGCCATGCGTGCGCTTGCCAAGGGCGAGTCGATCCCTGTTCGCAACAAGGCTTCGACGCGACCCTGGCAGCATGTTCTTGAGCCATTGGGTGGCTATCTTGCCCTTGGCGCGGCACTTGCGACGCGCAAGCGCTTTGACGATTTTGCAAGCGGATTCAACTTTGGTCCCGATCCAAAGGCGAACAGAACCGTCAAGGAGCTGATAGAGGAGATCCTGAAATGGACGAATGGCAAGTGGGTGGACAAGTCCGAACCAAAGGCCGTCCACGAAGCTGGGCTTCTCAACCTCGATATCCGCAAGGCAAAACGTTTACTTGGCTGGAAACCAAAGTGGAAATTCGAGAAGACAATTGAGGAAACCGTCAGGTGGTATGTCGCAGTTGGGAACGGCGAAAAGCCTCTTGTTGCAACACAACGGCAGATAATGGAATATTCTATATGACCGCAGCGGAACTTAAGAAAGACATCCTTGAAAAGACGGCCGAGTACTATAGGCTTGTCCACAAGACAAAGCAGAACGAGCCGTTCGTGCCAGGCAAGTCTCGTGTCAATTACGCAGGTCGCGTCTTCGACGAGAAGGAAATGCAGAACCTTGTCGACGCATCGCTGGAGTTCTGGCTCACATATGGACATTGGTCGCGAGACTTCGAGAAGGGGCTCGCCGCCTACCTCGGTGTTCGCTGGGCGCTTCTAGTAAATTCCGGCTCGTCAGCCAATCTTCTCGCCTTTGCAACGTTGACCTCGCCGCTTCTTGGCGAGCGCCAGGTGAAGCATGGCGATGAAGTGATTACTGTCGCGGCGGGCTTCCCGACGACGATCGCGCCGATTGTGCAATATGGGGCCGTCCCGGTGTTTGTCGATGTCGAGCTTGAGACGGCGAACATCGACGCCTCGCAGCTTGAGTCCGCGCTTTCGCCGAAGACGAAGGCCGTTATGCTCGCGCATACGCTTGGCAATCCATTCAATATTAAGGCAGTCAAGGCGTTTTGCGATAAGCACAACCTATGGCTCATCGAGGACAACTGCGACGCGCTTGGATCGAAATATGACGGCAAGTTCACTGGAACCTGGGGCGATATCGGCACGTCGAGCTTCTACCCTCCGCACCACATGACGATGGGTGAGGGCGGGGCTGTCTATACGGACAACCCGCTCCTCAAGAAGATTGCGCTTTCCATTCGCGACTGGGGACGCGACTGCTGGTGCGAATCGGGCGTGGACAACACCTGTGGCTGTCGCTTCACGAAGCAGTTTGGCACGCTGCCTGTCGGCTACGACCACAAGTACGTTTATTCGCACTTTGGCTACAACCTGAAGGCGACAGACCTCCAGGCGGCGATTGGCTGCGCTCAGCTTGAGAAGTTCCCGTCGTTTGTCGAGAAGCGCAAGGAAAACTATGCACGGCTCTACGACGGTCTTAAGGACTTGGGTGTAATCAGCATCTTCCGTCCGTATCCCGAGAGTGATCCGTCATGGTTCGGTTTCCTGATGACCGTCAAGCCCGACGCGGGATTTTCGCGCAACGACCTCGCAAAGCACCTTGAGTCAAAGAACATCCAGACGCGCAATCTCTTTGCGGGAAACATCACAAAGCATCCTTGCTGCGAGTCGCTGAAGGAAGGTGTCGACTATCGCATTGCCGGTTCGCTCGTCAATACTGATACGATAATGAACTCTTCGCTCTGGATAGGTCTCTACCCAGGCATGGGCGACGCGAAGATCGACTACATGGTGGAGACGATACGCCAATTCTGTTTAGCCGTGTAGAACATGTAGAACGTGTAGAGGAAGAAAGAGCATGAGAGTTGCAGATTACATCTGGAAGTTCTTGGCTGATAAGGGCGTTAAGCACGTTTTTCTTGTTACGGGCGGAGGTGCCATGCATCTCAACGATGCGCTTGGTCGAGAGACGCGCATAAAGTATGTATGTAATCTTCATGAGCAGGCGTGTGCGATGGCGGCGGAAGGTTATGCAAGGATGTCAGGGATGCCAGGTGTCGTGAGCGTCACTACAGGGCCAGGAGGGACGAATGCATTGACTGGTGTGATGGGGGCATGGCTCGATTCCGTTCCGATGATCGTGATTTCTGGGCAGATCAAGCGCGCAACAATGATAACCTCTTGCCCACATCTGAAGCTCCGGCAGCTTGGCGACCAGGAATACAACATCGTTGATGCAGCGCGTCCGATGACGAAGATGGCGAAGACGGTGATGAAGATTGAGGATGTTCCGGATACGATGGCAGAAGCTTGGGAACTCTGCCAGAGCGGACGTCCTGGTCCAGTGTGGATTGACGTTCCGCTTGACATACAGGCCGCAGAAATGCCTGAGAGCCTTATTGCGACTGAGGGCAAACCTTCATTTGCCGAGCCGCTTTGTGTTCCGACACAACAGCAAGTTGCTGAAGTGGCATCACTATTGAAGAATTCCAAAAGGCCTGCGATTGTCGTTGGGTCAGGTGTGCGCAATGCGCGAGCCGAGAAGCTTTTTTTGGAAGTGTCCGAATCGCTGAACATTCCGGTGTTGACCTCGATTTCTGGCATCGACCTCATACCCTCGGATCATCCGCTCTTCTTCGGTCGCCCTGGCATTCTTGGCGAGCGCCCGGCGAATTTCATAATGCAGAACAGCGACCTGTTCATTGTACTTGGCACCAGAATGGGCATCCGCATCTGCGGATATGCATACGATACGGTGGCAAGAGGTGCTACAAAGGTAATGATTGATGTCGATGATGCAGAGTTGAACAAGCCGACGTTCAAACCAGACATCAAGATACTTTCGGACGCCGGCGAGTTCCTGAAGATGCTCCATTGTTCGTTGGCATCAATGCCTCCGAAAGAAGAATGGCTTGATTATTGCCGTCGAGTGAAGGAAAAATATCCAGTGATCTTGCCCGAACATCGCGAGAGGACCGACTATGTGTCAAGCTATGTATTGCCTGAGGCCGTTGTGCGCCATGCGCCCGATCCTCTAACTGTTGTGACTTCAAACGGCATTGCATATACTTCGACGTTCCAGTCCATTTCGATCCGCAAGGGAATGCGCATGTTCTCCAACGAAGCTTGCGCTTCGATGGGGTATGGCCTTCCTGCGGCGATAGGCGCGGCGTTCGCGGGCGGCGATCGGCGTGTGGTCTGCTTTGAAGGCGACGGTTCGATTCAGATGAACATCCAAGAGCTGCAGACTCTAAAGAACTACAACCTTCCGATCACGCTTCTGATTTACAACAACGGAGGCTACCTCTCAATAAAAACCACGCAAAAGGCATTCTTCGGCGGGTTCTTCGTGGGTTCTGAACCCGGGTCAGGGGTTGTGCTTCCCTCTTTTGAGAAGCTGTCAGCCGCATACGATTTGCCATATTTCAGACTTTCAACCAATCAAGAGCTGGATGAAAAACTGCCTGAAATATTCGCAGTGAATGGGCCGGTCGTCGTTGAAGTCTTGCTTGATCCATTCGAGGTGCTTGGCCCGAAAGCGGCGTCGAAGAGGTTGCCTGACGGCACTATGGTTTCGGAACCTCTCGACAACATGGCGCCGTTCCTACCGGAAGAAGAGCGTGCGAAGTGGATGCTGCCAAAACAACAAAAACTAGGGCGGGTGCATGACGAGTAGTGGCGAGATAAGGCGCCTCTTCATCACCGGCGGCACTGGCTTCTTCGGCAAGTCGATGCTCGACTACCGCCTACGCCACCCCGAATGGCCGTGGGCCAAGGCAGAGTGGGTGGTGCTCTCGCGTGCCCCCGAGCACTTCAAGGTCGCAAGCCCTGCGCTTGCGAACCAACCTGGGATTTCGTTTGTAGCAGGCGATGTGCGTGACTTTACATTCCCCGAAGGGCGTTTTGACGCCATCTTTCATGCCGCCACAAGCGCAGTTACGACTATGTCAGACGACGAAATGACGAGTGTCATATTGGATGGCACAAGACATGTCGTTGAGTTTGCCAAGGTTGCCGGATGTCGCAAAGTGCTTTTTACGAGTTCGGGCGCCGTCTATGGACCAAGAACCTCACCGGCGAGCGAAGAAGACGATAGCCGGCCGGTAACGGCATACGGGAAAGGCAAGCTGGAGGCAGAGAAGATTTTTATCGAATCTGGAATAGAAGCGAAAATAGCCCGCTGTTTTGCCTTTGTTGGGCCACACCTCAACCGCAACATCCACTACGCCATCGGCAACTTCATCCAGAACTGCCTTGACGGGAAGCCAATCGTAATCAACGGGGATGGCACTCCGCTCCGCAGCTATCTTTACGCCGATGATCTTGTCGAATGGTTGTTTGCGATTCTCGAACGCGGCGAGAACGGCCGCCCGTATAACGTCGGCTCTGATCACGCCGTCTCGATACGAGAACTCGCCGAAACAGTGCGAGATGCCATGGGCTCGAAAAGCGAGATTGTTGTGAAGGGCAAGTCAGTCACTGGTGCAAGGCCTTCTGTCTATGCGCCGTCCATTGACCGTGCTCGGAACGAACTCCGCCTTGGGGTCAAGGTCGGACTTGAAGACGCAATCAGGTACTCAGTATAGTTCTAAACAATGAACGAAGCGACGGAAATCCTTTCACGGTGGCAGCGTAAGCGGCTGGATTCTATTCACGCTAATCGTGTTGACTATGGATGCGGGCCAGAATCAGTGACGGTGCTTGCTTATTATTGGGGCGCCGGCGTTGAGACGCCCGACACGTCGTTTTTCAGGATAGAGTCAGCATTCCGTGAGGCCTGGTTGCACTGCGGTATGATGAAATCGGTCATTGTCACCGACGTTCCTACGAGAGAAGTCGAGGCTTTCGCGGAACTGTTTCCGTGTGTTGAGATACAGAGGGAGCCGAGCTTGATTCCAGGCAACTTGTTTACGATGAGCTGCGACTGCGACGGCCGCCTTGCGGATCGCTTCAGGACAAACTACCTTATGATTGTCCAAGACGACGGGTTCCCTCTCCGTCCTGGCTTGGAGGAATTCCTCGGGAAGTGGGATTTCATTGGACCGCCATATGTCAGGGACAAGTTCCTGCCGAGACTGGTTGCAAGGGTCTTCAATCTCTGGACGGCTAACGGAGGATTCTCCATCCGCTCCAAGCGGATGTGCGATTTGGCGCAGAAATACTGGCGGGAGATATATCACAAATTCCCGGATTGCCATGCCGTCGGTGAGGACGCCTATTACACCGAGACGCTGCTTCGTCGCCATCGGGATTACAGATGCAGCATGAAGATGGCGGACAACCGAACGGCTATCAGGTTTGGATACGACTGCATAGTGGAGCAGCCGGTGAAGTCTCTACCTTTTGGATTTCACCGTGCGGAAACATTCGCCGAGTTTGTGCGGCGGGGCTGGATTCATGAATGAAGCTTTTTGAGCGCCTGGCCATTGAACCGATCCATGAGGCTCTTGCCCATGCTGTAGGTGTATCTGTTGACTATCAGGTGATAGAGAAAAGTGTTTTGGATGATGTGCAAAGGGAGCAGAACGCACCGCATGAGGAACGATGACTGCAGCCAGATGGCATTGAAGTTCGAGGAGCCCTCCCTGCCGTGGAGGTAGAGAAATGTCTGAGCGAAGAACCCGAATCTACCGATTTGTGATCCAAAAACGAGAGCCTTGAACGCACGCTTTGCAGTTTTTCTGTCGTGGAGCTCGCCAGTCAATATGGCGAAACCGACGGCGAGGAAAGATGTTCTGCTTCTTGAGAATACCTCGCTTTTGATGTTGCCTCTTGTAAGAGAAGCATCGTTTCCATAGAGACCGGGAAGGACGATTCCTTTCTTTGCCACATATATGCCGCCACCATGGTTGATGTGCATTACAACAGGGGCAAGGTGTGGGAAAAGCGCAAATGTGCAGTCGTAGGCATTGCGCATTGCGGTATTTGTGATGATGCCTGGTCCGTAGATGATGGAAGGGAGGAATGTCATCTGCTGGAGGCATTCTGCAATGTCGGAACGTTTTGGGCCTTCCTTCTGCAGGTGTCTGTCCCCGATGCATATCAGTTTTTCTCCACGCAACATGGCGTCTTCAACATCCGGCCAGCCGCTCCAGTCGTAGACATCGTCGTCGCAGATAATCCAATGATAGGGCTTTGAACCGTACATTTCCAGTGCCTTGGCGATGTTGGCGTTCCCGCCGACGTTGAAATTGTTGACTATATGTTCGACATTCGGATGCGCTCTGGCGCACTGATCGGCGATTGTCGGCGTTTCGTCGGTCGACTTGTTGTCAATAATCGTAAAGTGGCAGTTTTTCACCGGGGAATCTGCTGCGAACAACATTTCAAGCGTTATTTGAAACTGTCGCGCGCGATTGTAGGTAATCAGAACGATGTCAAGTAGGTCTTCGGTTGTCATGGTGTTATCTGTGGCCATTAGTTTTGCACGGAAATCAAGGTTATTATATCAAATTTTTTCTTTTGGAGACTTCTCGACCAGTAGCGCATTGTCTGCTGCGTTGCAGGAAGCGTCTGTTGCTTCGCCCAGAAAATTGGCGTGCCGTCCAGTTGACTCGCGCTGAAAGGATATAGTATAATTCCGACAATTATGGATGATCGTCTGTATGACATCTGCATGATGATTGGGCTGAATTGGAATTTGTTAGATGAATAGCAAAGGTGTGAGAGATCGATGTCAAATGGCGTCGACTGCAAGGTTGCGTGTCGCCGTTATATCGCATGTGTTTTACTTGGACATGTGGCCAGAAGTCGCCATATCCATAAAGAACTTGGTTGCGGTCTCCGGCGGGGGGGCTGCAGTGTTTGCGACATATCCCGCGGGGCGATGTGATATTGCAGAGGCAATTGCCGCAGTTTTCCCAAAGGCTGTTGTAAGACCCGTTAGCAACGTCGGATGGGATGTGTGGCCTTTTTTTTCCGTGCTGAACGAATTGGAGCTCTCGGATTGGGATTTGATAGTGAAACTCCACACAAAGAGGAATGTTGACTCGATGTGGATTAACTTTCGGCGGTTTTCCAGGCCTGATGGCTGGCGGAAGGCATTGTTGTCCTTTTGCTCCAGTGTAAATGCAGCTAAAAGAAGTCTGCTCGCTTTTGCAACCCAGCCGAAACTTGGAATGGTCGCAGGAGAGCGTGTCATAGACGCGAATGGATATGGGATGGGGCGATCAATTAAGCATTGCGAAGATATACTTGAATCAATTGGTCTATCGTCGCATAATGGGGCCGTTGTCTGGGGAACAATGTGGATGGTGCGAGCTCAGTTGCTGAAGCCATTTTTGCGACGTTGGACAGAATTGGATTTCACTGTTCCAGCTGCGGGCAATCCCCATTCTGGATATGGTTTGGCAGGAGATTGCGAGGTTTTATTTGGATTGCTTGTTTGCGCTCAGGGCTATTTTGTATCTTCAGGTAAATTGCCGCAAGGAATGGCAGTTGCTCATTACTGGATGAAACTCTGTGCCTTTAGAGTTTTGCGCGGAATTTGTCAATTTCTTCGTAGGTTCGTCCCTGCGGATACATAAACAACGAAACATTAAGATAGGAGGATTTACATGTTTAAAATCAATATTGGATGCGGCGACAGAAAGCGTGATGGCTATTTAAATGTTGATGTGTGTGGTGCACCTGACAAGGTTGTAGATCTGTCGGTGTTTCCTTGGCCATTCGAGGACAATTCCGTGGACGAGGTTCTGAGTGAGCATTTTCTTGAACATTGCGTTGACTTTGAGAAAACAATGATAGAAATCAATCGGATACTTAAGCCAGGTGGAATTAATCATTTTAGAGTGCCCCATTTCAGAGGTAGCTTCACTGCATGGCATCTGCACCGTTATCAGTTTAGCACAGTAACTTGCATGCTGATATGCTCGGCAATTCCATATCAGTTTGGTGGCAGGAAGCTTTTTGAATTAGAGTCAATTAAGGTTGGTTACATTTATGCGCGGCCAATCTTGGGTAGGATATTCTCTTTTCTTGCAAATATATCTCCAGGCAAGTGGGATTGGTTAGGGTTGCCAATTGATGAGATAGAGTGCGTTTGCAGAAAACCTTTGCAGAGCTAATAATACCGTTGTCGTTATATTTTTATCGAGTTGGCGTTTGTCACTGTCGAAGCACGATTCTGTGTTGTTGTCATGGATGCGAGGCAGAGCGTTGCTCTCAGTGCGTTGATGGCTGTCATCCACCACAGCATTGTGTCCAGCGATCGGATGTTGTGCGCGTCGAGAAACGCAGACCAGGAAGACGGGATATAGTTGGTGTAATAGCCGTAGCCTGTCACAAGAAGGAGCAGCGCGGGGTAGGCGAGGTCTATCGGAATCATCCACTTCATGAAGCCGAAGCGATTGGCGGAAATCTCGGTTGTCATGAAGAACCCAATGATTGATACGAGGAAAGATATTCCGATGAGCCAAGGGACAGCCCACCAATATGCTGCGTACTGCTCGCCATGCGGCAGCAGGGACAATATCCACTTCCCGCAGAACAGGAAGGGCACTGAAAGCGCAATGCAAAAGAGGGCGTTTGCTCCGATGATCTTCAATAAAAGAGGTCTGGTGTCTTCCCCTGCTGCAGATTTCTCGGCCGTGAACGGGAAAATTGTGAATGCGAGAGTGGCTGACAGGAATCCAGCGATTTCTGAGAATCGCGTTGCCATGTAATATCCTGCCGAATCAAGGTCGGGCAGTCGTTGCCTAAGCACAGTGGATTCGACGAGAAGAAAGAAACCGCTGGCAAGCCCGCTTGCCATAAAGATCGCCAGCAACCATGCGAACTTTTTCAGCGTGGCGTGGTTCCAGTATGGTTCTGCCTTGACGGAGAGTTCTTTGCGGAGGGCGATGACGGAGGCGGCGATGGAGAAGACGGGTGTCGCGGCTTGGCCGATGAAGTAGCCGGTGATGGCGCGGAAGGGCATTGCGAGGAGCATCGCGATCAGGCGCACCGGCGCGCCGACGATGCTGAGAATAGACTGCGCCTTGAACTTCTTGAGCGCCTGGAGCGCGCTCGAGTAGATCGGCGCGACGGCGCTGACAAACGAGGCCGCGATAATGACGAGACCAAGCGATCCCTCGACAATGCGGATGCGCTCGAGAAAGGCGGGGAGAAGGAATCGCGCTACGACGATTGCGACGAAGAGAAAAACTGCAGTCGCGGCAAATACGCCGCGCATTAGGGTTTTGAGTTTGCCGAATTCCTTGTTTATGGAAAGACGGGTCAGCTCATTGCGGAAGGTGTTGGCAAATGCGGCGACGGGAATTGCGAGAAAGTTGGCGAACTGCGTGAGCGGCATGACTGCGCCGAGTTCGGAAGGGTCGACGTACTTCGGCACGAGCCACAGGCCGACGAACGCATTCAAGACGTCTGCCGCGCGGCAGGCGCAGAAGAGCATGAGCGAGTACCACCAGAAGTCGCCGAGCCGGGCATGGAGTTTGGCAAGCATTGGCGAGTATTATACCATATATGGGAAGCGGGGCGGAGCCCGCTTCCCAAGACTAATAGCTTGATGTTGGGGTATGAGGGCGCGACTCGACCTGTCGCTGGGGTATAGAGCGCGACTCAACCTGGCGCTGTGGCGCGGTTTAGGCCTGGGGCGAGAGCTTGTGGGGGCCGTCGGGCAGCCAGTAGATCGAGAGGCCTTCGCCAGCGTGGGCAATCTTCACAATTTCGTCGTTGAGGTCGAGGCAGGCGGTGCGCGCGAACTCGATGTCCTCGTTGCCTCGTCCAATCTCTAGAAAGCGCCGTTCGCGTATCGGCTCGAGAAAACGGCTGTCGGGCTTGTGGGCGTGGGCGATCTGACTGGGCAGTATGTGGATTAGCCGTGCCTCTGGCGTCGCGAGAAGCGCGTTTCTCACCGCCACTTCTCCTGGGCTTATGAAGCCGCTCAAGATCGTGTAGCCGGCGTTTGCTGCGTCGAGCATTCTCTTGACGACGCGTGAGTGATCGGTGACTTTTCGCGAGACGCGTAGCGAGAGCACCTTGTTCGATGGGTCGAGCAACGAGAGCTCGCCTATCGCCTTCCAGTAGTCGCAGGGGTCGAAGCGGGGAGAGGCGACCGGCTCGTGCAGGTGCAGGAACTCGGGCTGGTTGTAGCGCAGTTCGTGCTTGAGCGGGTTATAGCGAATGTAGCGGCCGGTCGAGGCGATGAAGCTTTCTGAGAGAAGCAGGTAGTCGTGGTAGCCCTGCTGCCAAATCGAGTTGAGGCCAAGCGTCTTTCGCGCAACGGTCGTCGTGTAGGTCTTAAACTTTCTGATTGCAGCGCCGAGCGTCTTTAGCGGCTCGTCGAGCCCAGCGGCAAGATTGACGTTGAAGTGAACGTGGTCTGGCATTACCACCCACTCAAAGAGCGCGATTGCGGTGTTGAAGCGCGGTATGGCGGCGATTGACTCGGCGACTATCTTGCCAATCGGCGTTAGCTCGACCGCGGCGTTTTTGACGCGGCCAAAGAGGGCGAGGCGAGGCTCGGTCGAGATTGTGATAAAGAGCGACGCGCCGCGAGAGTAGTCGTAGCCGTGGTAGCGG
>JAEEGL012248364.1_pt1 | contig 10497 bp, 8 predicted proteins | sample 9134231 | NCBI WGS metagenome assembly JAEEGL01 (sample SAMN16246548, study PRJNA631951) | gut metagenome | biome: gut microbiome; feature: rumen; material: fiber-attached | host: Bos | place: Iran: Karaj | collected 2018-10 | reverse complement strand
ACCATTAATATTTGTAAAACCAATTGAATCATGGGCTGTTAATAACTTTGCAGCACTATCAAATTTCTATAATAGTTCAATAGGTTTTGTAATGCAATCGCTAATTATAATTTCAATATTCATGTCTTACATTTTGCTTAGAGTGTTAAGAGAAGATGGAGAAGAAATTAAGTTTGATAGAGTATCTAAAGTTAAATGGCAAGAAAGATTATATAGAATTAATTTTGTTAGAATGCTAGTAGATGCTTTTAAAACAAAGCAACATACTTCTAAATACAAAAAAGAAGTTAATCTAATTAAAGATACTAACTCATATTTAACTATTGAGTGGTTGTATGTAAATAAGCTTACATATGCTTTTGGTGGATTTTTACTTACAATGTTATTAATATTAAATATTAACTTGATAACTAAAAATGCTGCTTATACAAAGCTAAGTAATGAGTTCTTATCTTTAGGAAAACTAAGTACTGAAGATCAAATAGCAGCAAAAGAAGTTGCGGATTTTGATGCTGAATATATTGAAGAATATAAAAATAAATCTGTATCAAAAGAAGAACTTGCTGAAAGATTGACAGATAAAGCTACTGGTACAGTTGATACTAACGCAGTAGATAGAATATATGATAAAATCACAACAATAAATAAATCATATGTTAAATGGTGGCATTTATTAGTTGGACTTGTAGTTGCACTTATTGCATATCAAATACCAAATGTTGTTTTAAACATTAGAAATAGTGTTAGAAAGATGGATAAAGATAATGAAATAATGCAATTCCAATCAATTATATTAATGCTTATGCACATTGACAGAGTAGATGTACAAACAATTCTTGAGTGGTTATGTAGATTCTCATATGCATTTAGAGAACCTATAGCTACTTGTTTAAATAACTATGAAGCTGGAGCAGAACAAGCCCTTGAGGAACTTAAAGATTCTGTTCCAAATAAAGATTTTCAAAGAATTATAGATCAATTACAATCTGCGGTTACAAGAATCCCAGTTAAAGCTGCTTTTGATGAATTGGAAACAGAAAGATCTTTCTTCTATGAGAAGAGAAAAGATGCTAATGAAAATTTAATCAAGAGAAAAGCAGCAATTGGTCAAGTTCTTGGATTCACACCATTAGTACTACTAATTGGTGGATATCTAGTAGCACCACTTCTAGTTGTAAGTATGCTACAAATGGTTAATTACTTTAACCAAATGACTTTTTAGTTTAAATCATCATTAAGATGTTTTAATATTATTGTGTAAAGGAGGAAATAAAAATGGATAATGCACAAAAGGCAATAATGATCGGTGTTGGTATTTTCATCACATTATTAATCATTGCTGCAGTTATGGCAATCGTAAATCTAGGAATTGGATTTATGAATACAGGTACTGATAGAGCTGAAGCATTAAGAGATGCCATAGTAAACTCATTATATGATCAATACGATGGTAAAACAATTTCTGGTGCTAGAGTTGTTACAGCTTGTAAAACATATTATACTGAAGAAAACATGGTTCTAGAGGTTCAACCTACTGCTGGTGGTAACTATATTGAACTAGGTAAAGCTAAAGGAAATGGAACAGCTACATTAGACAAACAATTAACTTACCCATCAGATGAAAGACCACAAAGTACAAGTGTATTAGAAGATTCAACAAATCCAGATACATATGTACCAACTTCTGCTAGATATAGAGCAGAACTAATCAAAACTTCTTCAGGAGATGTAGTATTAGGAATTATATTTACAAGAGTTAAATAAATATATTAATTAGAATAATTTCAAGGTATATAATTTTTATAGTTATATACCTTGAACATTATATAGGGATATTTTAAAAATACTAGTAACATGGTGCTTTTAAAATGTTTCTAAATGAAAGGAGGGATTTAGAATGGATGAAGAAAATGTAACACAAGCGTTGATGATAGGTGTAACTACAATGATAGCTGTAGTCACTATTACTGCAATTATTATATTTTTTAATACCAGTCTAAAAGCTGTTGAATCATTTGGCGGCGGTATGGATTTTGATACTGTTTATAGAAATGATATAGAATCAGCACTTCTTATGAATAACACAAATAACTATATTAAAGGTACTAGTGTTCAAAACTTAATAAGTTATTATGTACAAAATACTAATGTTAGTATTAGTATTAATAACATTAAATATATAGATAGAGCAGGAAATGTACAAATTATAGATAATGTAACTATAAGTTCTACAGATTATTCTGTAAGGCAGAGTGCATATGATAGAGCAATGAGATATCTAATGGATAATCAAGATTTTACTATTAATGTAGAGACATTAGATCAAGATTTGGGCTCAAGAAATATAACTATAAGGGGAGTATAATATGGATGGAGTATTACAAAAAATAGCCGCTATAATAATTTCTGTAGTTATATTATTCATCTTACCTGTATATGTCGCTTATGAAAAGAAGGATGATATTTCTTATGCTCTTGCTTTAAAATTAACTACAGATTTTGTAGATAATGTAAATTCTAAAGGGTATATAACAACACAAATGTATTATGACTACGTAGGAAAATTAGCAGTTACACAAAATACATATGATGTTTATATGGAACATACTGCTAAAAAGTATAATCCTGTTATATATTCATATACAGATGATTTACAAACAATTCGTGCTAAATTTGATTATAACTTATATAAAGAACAATATGAAACTGGAACAATTGAAGTTGCTAGTGGTTCTCTAGCCGGAACATACAATAATCTAATACTTGCGTATGATTTATCTGAAAAGAAATATACACAAGATCAAATACTAGATGTTATTGGATCAACAGATAGAACTTTAACTGTTAATACATCAGTTGAAGAATATAAAGCGATGGATTATAGAAGTTTACCTGCTATTCCAAGTATTTATGTTCCAAAAAACAATACTAAAGTATATACAATGAATGAAGGTGATGAATTTAATGTCATCATTAAAAATAGAAATACAACAGTTGCTACTTCAATATATAATGTTGTAACTTTAGGTTCAAGTAGAACAAATAATACAAGAGTATATGTAAATTATGGTGGAACAGTTAAAGCTGAAACATATAGAGATAAAACTGTTGTAGATGATAATACAAATTACAATCCAGAAGATGCTCCAAGTGATTCAGCAAGCAATACATTAATTAATTCATATATTACTACTGGACTTGTTACATTATTAAATGGTGAATATAATAATGGAGCTACACATTCTAATTCTACAGATAATTGGGTAGATATTAGTGGTAATGACAATAATGCTACTTTATATGGATTCGATTTTGATGATGAATCTGGATGGAGATATAATGGATTACATTTCACAGGTAAAGAATATGTTTCACTTGCAGATATTAATCCAGACGAATTTACAATTGAGGTTGTATGTAAATTTGATACAGTAACTGATGTTTCTTCAGAAGAACAATCTGTTCTAAGTTCATTGAATGGTGGAGGAGCAGGAATAGTATTTAGTGGATTAAATAGTACATCAGTATCTAAACGAGGTAAAGTTTCTTTTGATGTTGCTACACAAAGTGGAGATGTCTCATCAGTAATTGGTGATACTATTATACAAGCAAATAAAGTATATTCATTCTCAGGTTCTGTTGGTAAAATGGATATACAACTTATGGCAAATGGATTTGGATATGAAACTTCTGCACAGTTATTAAGTGTAAATGGTAAAGTAGATGGTATTCCATTTGTAGATAATAACTATTTAAGCCCAGCTGCTGGTACTACATTTGTTATTGGTGGTGTTCCATATGCTGGTGCAGATGCTCTAACACAATTTAAAGGAACTGTTTATTGTGTAAGAATATATGATAGAGCTTTAACAGAAGAAGAGATTAAAGAAAATTTCAAAGTTGACCAAGTAAGATATGGTATAGAATAGGAGGTCCTGAATATGAGTGAAAACGCAAATAAGGCAATGCTTTTTGCAGTTGGGTTATTTGTGACACTAATAGTAATATCTGGTATTATTAATATATTTTCTCAATTTAGACAGATATATAGTGGTGTGAATAGCACTAGTACTTCACTTTTGTCTGCTTTTAGTGAATTCACTCAATATGAAAATGCACAAAAGACAGGACTTGAAGTGATAAATTGTGCTAACAAATATTATAATGAAAATATGGTTGTAGTTATTTATAACGGACAAGTTGTAAATACAGTTGAAGGTTTAAATTATATAAACCAAGAAAGAGATTCTGGAAATCTTAACTATGATGATTTATTTAAATCTATAGTAGATGAAGCAGAGTATGATGGTATTCCAAAAACAAGAATAACATTTATTAAAATTTAAGAAATTTAGGAGGTGAGAATATGGACAATGCACAAGAAGCTTTATATATAGGACTATATACATTTATATTTGTTATAGCGCTATCTTTAACAGTTGGACTATTCTCATCTATTATGAATTATACAGATGATGCATATGAGTTTATGCATACATCTTCTAATGGTGCTTTGATAATCTCAGAAAGGGAGAATAGACATATAATACTATCTTCAACGGAAGTTTTATCTTACTATTTTAACTATATAAAAAAAGATAGATTAGATAGCAGCGTTATTGAAAATAATGCAGTAGTTACTATTAATTTAAATACTAAAGATGAAACTCCTATATATTTAGATAGTAAAAATTTAAGTTATAAAGAAGCACTACAAAAGATAGGGCAAGATAATAAGTATATATTAACTGTTGGTAAACAAACTAACGATAATGTTACTTATATTAATATAGTTAAAGCTACTCCTGAAGAGCTTGAGGAGGAATGGTAGATGAAGGATACACTAAGCATGATAGTGGCAGTTGTATTTTTGGTTATACTACTAATTCTTCTACCACTATATAATTATTTTGAAAGACAAGATGATATGTCATATAACCTAGCTTTAAAAGCTGTTACTTCTTTTGTAGATCAAGTAACAGAAAATGGTTATTTAGATCAGACAACATATGATAGTTTTATACAAAGACTTACTCAAACAGGAAATTCATATGATATTAAAGTTGAAGCTCAAAAGAGAATATTAACTAATGATCCTACTGAAGAAGGAAAATATATTGAACAATATGAGTCTTATTTTAATAAAGATATCTTTAATGAAGAAACTGGAAAAACAAGTAACATTATAGATAGAGACAATAGTTTAAAAAATAACATATTTTTCTTAGATAAAGGAGATAAATTCTTTGTAAATATTAAAAATACTAATACTACAATGGCTTCATCATTACTAGGAATAATTACTTCTGGAACTGTTAAGGAAAAAATAAATATTAGTTATGGTGCAATTGTAAAAAACAACAACTGGGAAAATACAGATATAAGTCAATTATTCCAAAGTGATATACTAATTAAAATTGAACTTCAGGATCCAAACGAACCTGATGTAAATGGTAATCCTGAATATTCTTTTGATATTGCAAGAGATAGAATATTCAAATTTAAAGTAAAAATTTTAAATGATGATGATACAAATATAGCAAGTAAAATTACTGATGCTATAAGACTTATTGGTGAACAGCCAAACTGCTATATTTCACCTTCTTCAATTACAACAGGTAGTGATGAAGGAGAATATATAGTTGAATTTAAACTAGATGAAACAAAAGTTAATTCATACTTTGGAGAATATGAGTATAATACATTAAAATGTTTTATGCCAGCTAATATTATTCAAGGTAAGTTTTCAAAAAATGCTAGTGTAAGTTCACAATCTTTTGATATTAAAATTAACCAAGGAGTGGAAATACCTGAAATTTAAGGAGGTGAAAAGGTGAAAATAACAGATTATGCTTTGTTATTTATAGCTATTATATTACCGTACATGATAGTTTTATACATTAATACAACTTTTACTATAAAAGCTGAAGAAATGGAAATGTACTATCAAAAAGTAATAGACTCTGCTTTAGACGATGCTGCATATCAAATGAAGCAAGTAGAAAGCCAAGATAAAAAAATAGACTATGGATATTCAGATTCTTTAAACAAGAAAATCAATGTTAATGCCAAAGTTGGAGTAGATTCTTTCTTTGATTCTTTATATACTACATTCCAAGTTAAAGGAAATGATGTGGCAGAATCTTATTTAAGCCTTTTTGTTCCTGCAGTTGCAGTAATTGAATATGATGGCGTTACAATGTCTAAAAACGAAATTGTAAATACAGCTGATGGTTCTACTGCAATTGAAAGAGTATTAAAGCCAAAGAGATATTTTTCATATAGTTATTCTATTGTTAGACAAAATGGAGAATATAAAATGGTTCCTGGAATTCAAACATCTAATATTGTTTCAGTTCATACTGTTGAATTTACTATGGATACAAGAGTAACTCATAGAGGATATAACTATATTTTTGATGAAGAAATTCCAACCGAGACTTTCTATTTAGGAGATTCTCAAAACAATAAAGAATTAATTGCTGGTGTTTTGGATTCTGGAGCAAAAGATGCTTTAAAATCTTCTATAGTATCTGAGCTTTTAGATTTAAGACCTTCAATTATTGCAAATACTGTTGCAGCTGAACTTTCATATGCAACAAACGAAAATAGTTTATATGCTAAACAAGCTGGAATAACTTATTCTTTCTCTTTTCCAACTACTACAGATGATGAATTATATAACATGGTAGATGGAGTTGGAATTGTTGCTTTTGTACAAGGTATATCTGTAGGAAATAGATTTCTAAATACAAAAGCATTTGGAGTAAGTACACTTGAAGGAGCAACTAGATATTACTTTACTGCTCCAAGTGATGAATCTCAAATACACATGAATTTATATCATAAAGATTTAAGTTGTCCAGAATATAGACTATCTAAAATTTCAGATATGTCACCAAGATTTGCAACTTCTAAACAACAAGCTGCAACTAGTGTGGCAACTGGAACTTTAAATGGAGTTAAAGAAACTTTTACAGGATTTTATCCTTGTCCAATATGTAATCCATAAGGAGGTGTAATTAATGGCTGATGGCTTTGTTCCTTCATACCAAAACGAAGAAGAACGTCGTGAAGAAATAAAACAAAATAACAAAAAATATAGAATTAGAACAATACTATTTTCTGTACTTGCTATTGTGATTGTAGCTGCAGTCATTGTTACAAGTTTAATCATAGCAAATATAAATTATAGTAAATATGAAAAATATGAAGATAAAATGGATTTATATGGCTTTTCTCAAGTTTATGATAATGGTCGAGCTAATACTAGAGATAAAGTAACAAAATCTGAGGCAGTAAAAATGGTGCTAGCTTGTTTATACAATGTGTCTTCAATTGAAGGTATAGCGCTTCCTACTGAAGAAACCTATCCTAATGCAATTTGGGTAGAGTATGCTATTAAGCAAGGATTTGTGACTAGAGAAGAAGTAAATGCTTCAAATGCAAATGATAAAGTTAGATATCAAGAAGTGTTAGTTTGGTTATATAACATTAAAGCTAAAGCGTTAAATGTAGAGCCAGATACTGAAGATAATTTTAATGTAAAAGATATTAATGCATACAATGCAGATCAACAACTTGCAATAAAAGATCTTTTAAATTCTGGCGTAATTACAGTAAATACAAATAAAATTAATGGAACACAGAAATTATATAAAGGTAAATTAAATGAATTAATTGTTAATTTTGCAGAAGAATATAATACAATAACAGTAGGAAATTCTAAAATAAATATTAATCCAGAAAAAATACCATCAAATGCAGATAAATATACATATACTTTATCAAATGTAAATAAAGATATATATGAAATTCCATTTGTTAATGATGGTAAAGAAGGATTTATTTCTCCTATAGATTATTATCCTGCAAACAAACAATATTTTACACAAATTAAGACATATGTTGAAGGATATTATGATTATTTATTAACAGTAGATTATAATAATATTTCTATTCAACAAATGAAAAGAAAACTAAAGAAATATGCATATGTTCAATTTAATGATGATGAGCTTCAAAAATATGTGGATTATGTTAAAAACAATAAGATTAAATTAAACGGAAAGTCTACAGCTCAATTTCCATGTGTATATTTTGATGGACAAGATTATAGAGTAAGGGTAAAACTAGAAATTGTAGTTGAAAATTCTGACACAAAAGAAAACTTACTATTTGGTGATACAAAAACTACATACAGCGATACTCAAGCTACAATATATATTGATGCAATACTTGCAAAAAATGAAACATCTGAAACACTATTTGTTGTTAATACTCCAATAAGTAAAATGGTAGTTAAAAATAGTGGTAGTGTTTTAAGTAAGGAGGTATAACATGAAGAAAAAATTTTTGTTATTCTCTTTGCTTATAATGTTTAGTTTAATATTATCTCCAAATGTATTTGGATATGAAAATGGTAGAGAAGTTTTTGTAAGACATTTGGATAAATCTGGAAATATTATTTCCGGACTTTCAAATGTTTCACAAGAAGTTATAGATGAAAATGGTGTTAGTTCACTAATAAATAATTCTCGTGCAGACGATGCAACTATAGATTATAGTGAATATTATGAATATCCTGTTTCTTCTACAATGGAGATAACAAAGACTTTAGTAATAGAGAATAATTCTATACAGTATGTTTATTCTGGATATAATGTTTGTACTATGCCAAGTTTAGATGAAGCATACACAATAATGGAACAAAAACGTACTGGTTATAAAAGTGGTACAGCTGAGTTAGATGTAAGCTATGGTGGATCTCTTTCTAATGCACAGTTTACTACAATGCAATCTAATAATAATGATGTTACAATTATAGATTTTTATTATGCACCTGTTGAACCAGATGTAATTAAACCACAATTACATTCAAATTCAAATGCATATACAGGAAGCGATGATGGAATGCTTTCAGATGTGACTTATGTTCCATCTGGAGATTATATTTATCCATACTTTAATACTCCTAAATATGCTATTAAAGATTTAGCATATGAAAAAGTTATAACAGATGGAAAAGTTAGATATAAAGTTAGTACATATTCTGTTTATAGATTAACTGGAGCAGAATTGATTTCATCTGAAACTAAGCACTTTAATGTGGGAACTAATAGTGTAGACATTACTGGTAGACTTGTTGCAAATGGAGACTTAAGTGCAGCTGTTGGTGGTATTAATGAAGTATCTGAAATATGGCTTGCTAATACAGACTATGTTACAGATTATTTAAATGGCATAGTTAACAATTATAATAATTCGTTATCTACTGCAATTCCAGGTAAAGGAGAACTAGATTCACCTGCTGGAGAAAATACTACTAAGGCAGATTATATTGCAAATATTATAACTAAAGATGAAGCGTATAATGGTTATAGAAGTGCAAAAGGAAGAGTATATTATACTGAATATAATGTACTTGAAGGAAGATATGAAGGAAACCAAAAATCATATGTATCAGTAAATGATCACTATATAAATATTTATACACCAATAAATATGAATATACCCGAAGTAACAGTTACAGGTAATGCTTCAATAGATCATTCTGTTATTAATTCATCTACTGTAATTCTTGCAGATGATGCAACCTTTGAAATTAAACTATCATGTACAACACCAAGTTTTAGTTATTATAACAATATATCTGATAATCAACTTGCAACATTTGTTGATAGTTATTATTTGATTTTTGATTTTGATATCATACATAATGGTAGAATATTTAGCAAAGGTACACCAATTCATATGACAAATACAGCTAGATATAATGGGGGTTATACATATTTTTATGGCCAAGTAGCTCCAAATGAGACTTTGTCTAGAGATAATTCAGAACATAAAATTATTGTTTTTGCAGCAGCTAAAAATATGCCTTCGCAAGATTTGTTATATGATGTTGCTCAACAAGAATATGAGATACAAATTACCAAAGAAAGACTTCCTAATGAGAGAAAGTTTTTAAATGATAGTGGAACAAACGAAGCTAATTTCTTAAATGATATAGAGTTTTCAACAAACCAAACACCACCACAATATACAGATGGAAAGACAATGTATGGTGATGGATACTATTTTGCAATGAGAACTGTATCTGTTAAAACTGCATCTAAGATTTTTGATTTTAAAATAACAGATTGTTCAGATGTTGCATATAAGAGTGTGTTTAGAAAAACAAATACAAATGAACTAGCTAATAATAGTAGTTATTATTCTGGAATAAGAAGAATGCTTATTACAAGTATTAATAACAAAGAAAGTACTGCTATTCTTGATAGAGGAAACATTAATATTAATGGTACTCCTTCTACTAGAACATTACCTCTTGGACCATATAAACATACAACAGCAAGTTATATAAATGCTCCAAAACTTGGATATAGATTTGCATTTAGTGTTAAAACGAGTGGATATTATACTCCAGGTTCATCTGAGATTAATGCTAGAAAGATTAATATCACACCATCATTCTATTTCTTATCTAAAGATGGT
>JAEEGL011646512.1_pt1 | contig 10497 bp, 12 predicted proteins | sample 9134231 | NCBI WGS metagenome assembly JAEEGL01 (sample SAMN16246548, study PRJNA631951) | gut metagenome | biome: gut microbiome; feature: rumen; material: fiber-attached | host: Bos | place: Iran: Karaj | collected 2018-10 | reverse complement strand
CCCGCAGTTCCTTAATCACTGCGCCTGTAACATATTGGTTCATATTCGTTCCTCCTTCTTGTCACAGATTGTAATCCAAAGCCAAAGAATATGTTACCTACGGAAAGTAGAGCCCCCCATAAGATCAGGTATGCGCTGCCGTTTTGATCTTCCACGCCAGCAAAACAACTGTAAATGAAAGGAGTTGTGCGATCGCCACGCGGATGATCATCATCTCATCAACCCCGCTTTCAGTGATCACATGAAGCAGATTTGTAGCAATGCAGTTATTGAAGAAATGATCGGCCATTCCGGCATACAGACTGCCGGTCATCCGATAGAGCAGTCCCCACTTTATGCCCATCATCCCCGCAAGAATTGTGTATCCTGTGCCAAGCGCTATGAATGAGGCAATGCTGATATCTCCATCTATCAGATTATGGAGCGGTGTCACGATATGCCATAATCCAAACAAAAACGCCTGGAAAACACACGCATATCCTGATGAATGATCGATGACTGCAATATTATAGAAAAGCCCCCGGAACGTGCCTTCTTCCATGATCACATTTATGATGTTGAAGAAGACGCACATCAGTATAAAACCCATGCCGGTATGCATGGCTGCTTCCCCGGTCAGTGAAAAGCCTGTTGTAAATATCCCGAAGCCGATCTCATCCCCCCGGCTCTTAAGGATAATGACCTCCACGCTGTATGAAATAACAAATGAACATAGCGCGATCAGAAATCCCATTCCGGTGTTTTTTACAAACCCGGTTTTGGCAAACCCTATATCAGACCATTTCCAATCAAGGCATTTAAGCACTATGAAAACGACAAATATCCCAAACAGCTTATTGATGAAGTTCTCGCCAAAAACAGTTTCATCCATCCTGAGCACGATGGCTTCAGATCCATGCGCAAGTATCAGGACCGCAAATATGATCCAGATGGATGTTATTGTATTTTTCCTTATCCGCCCGTTCAGTTATTAAAAGCTCCTTGTTTTATTTCCTTTTCCAATAGCCTGTATACGTTTGCCACGAGAAATCCATCTGCTATTGCATGGTTCAGCCGGACGCTCACCGGCATCATCAGCCTTCCGTTTTCCTCCCTGTATCTGCCCCAGTTGATGATAGGCGCAAAGTGAAGGAAACCGTCCGGCAGCTCGACATTCAGCGAATCATAGGACATCCAGGATATGTATGATGCATCGAACCAGTTCGGATGCGACATGATATCCAGCCCGTATTCCCTTGTCTTCTTCGCGTTCTCCACGTCATTTACAGCATTCCGGTAAAACTCTTCATAGTCTTCATAATAAGTCGTATAGACCGGAGTACAGGTTTCCGTATCTTCATGGAATACATACTGTATCGGATTGATGCTGTCATAGCAGACAAGCTCCTCAGACTGCCACAGATATCCCATCCTGTAATCTTCTCTTGAGTTCAGCACTTTTGAAAGCACATACAGGAAATTGATGTAAAACTTAGTGCCTGTCCGCCCGGAATATTCCGCCAGATCCGTAACATCTATCCTTGCGGTCATGGAAGTGGAGCACTTGCAGTCCTCCGTAAAATGGCGGAACACTCCGCTTCTGTAATACTTTTCCTTGTCAATAACTTTATAATTCGTATCCATTTATTTTTCCTTTCCCCTCCTATCCTCTTTCCTGAAAGAATTCGATCTCCTCGCCAAGAGGACCGAAACAAAACGATATCCTCGCGGGATATACGGGATCTGATCCTATCACTATATCTTTCGGCTCAATAAATACCTCGTAGCCGGCCTCCTTTACTTTCCGGATGATCTCATCCACATCATCTGTCGCAAAGGCCATATGCCTGATCGCCCCGATATCCTTAATGCCCTCTCCATTCCTGAAGACTTCGAGCATGCCGTTTCCGTAATCTATCATCATGCCTTCCGGCCATTCCCTTACCTGCTTAAACCCAAGCAGGCTGATGTAAAACTCCTTTACTTTTTCGAATTCTTCATCCGTTTTACATTTCATGGAAATATGATGTAATCCACTGATCATCCTGTACTCCTTTTGTATCACCGGCAAATGCTTTATTTTGCTTTTTCCTTTGTCTTCTGCTTTATCTTAAGGCTCTTAAGGTACTCCTTCTGCTCCGGGGTTATACGGTAGCTTTCGACAGACTTCTGAATGGCTTTATTATGTGTCCACACATCGAGACGATGTTCTTCTATGTATGGCAGGATCTCGTCATACCGCTTTGCAAGAGCTGTCGCAAAATACCACGCAGTCATCATATTAATATAATATTCTTCTGATTTTATATCCGCCACCATGTCAGGATATGCCTTATCAAAGTCCTCGTCCAGGTAATGCTCCATCAGCATCCCTGTTCCGAACCTGACAGTATATGTCCTGTCCGACCGGATCCATTTCTTTATCTCTTCTATGAGCTCTCCCTTGTGCTTCTTAAAAACCTTTGGGGACATCTGGTCACATGTTGCCCAGTTATCCACATAGGGGAGAAACCGGTTCACTTCATCAACGCATTTCCCGTAGTCTTTTATCTCTGAAATGATGAAGGCATGGAGCTGGTTTTCATCAAAATACTTATGCGGAAGGTCATCCAGGAATAACCGGATCTCCTCCGTTTTCCCCAGCTGTTTTGCAAATTTGCGAAGCTCAGGGGTCCTTACTCCTATAAATGCATCCACAGGCGAAGTCGGTATTATTTTCGCCTGCATATCCCTGTATTTAAGATCCTGTTTTGCGAACAGTTCAGTCCTTATCTCTTCTATTGTCATGTCCTTCCTCCCAAAATGAAAAGTCCTTGCGGCTGCCGCCGTCAGTTGCAGACAGCCGCTCTTTGTACGGTAAGGTTTTTAAGCCAGCGCTCTTTTTTCAGCCATATATGAAATAATATTACTTTGATAAGATCCAGCAGCTTCACGAACAGATACATCGTCACCGGACCCACGTCCGTATATATTCCGAGACATATGACCATAGGCATCATCACGAATATCGTTATCAGTGAATCTCCGTATAAACCCATGGCTGTATCTCCTCCGGACCTCGATATCGCCATCTGAGTGTTCAGGTAGACCCATACCGGCATGAAAAACGACATGAGTATCACCATCCTGGTACATATATCCAAAGCTTCAGCGCTCAGCCTTCCGAACACGACCGGGACCAGAAGCGTCGTGGCATATCCAAAGAAAGCCATAAATACGCCGAATATGGCGGAACCGGACAGGAGCCATGTCTTTTTATGGCGTGCCTCTTCCATCTTCCCCTCCCCAAGGGTCTTCCCGATGATCACGCTTGTCGCGGAATATATTCCGCCGAATGCCACGAAGAACAGGTTCGCGATCGCAAAGCTTGATGCCATGCCCGAGACGACATCCGCGCCGCCCCTTCCGTTATATATCGCGGTCGTCACCGTCTCCGAGAGCACCCATGTCATCTCACAAAAGAGGATCAAAGCCCCCTTCTTCAATGTATCCCTGAATAGGTTCCTGTTCACTTTCAGGAGGCCTGCAGCCTTAACTGCAAATTCCGGCTTTTCTTTCAAATATATCACCGTGAATATCAGGAACTCAAGAGTCCTTGCCGTCACGGTAGCATATGCCGCTCCCTTTACTCCAAGGGCAGGAAACCCTAAATGCCCGTATATCAGCAGCCAGTTGAAAAGAGTGTTTGTCAGTGTCGCTATGATCGTGACCAGAAGGGGAAACTTCACCTTTCCCATATCCCTGAGAGAGCTTGCTATGCACATGGATACAGTCATGGGGAGTCCCATGAAAACCATTATCCTTATATATTTTACCCCTTCGTCCAATATAAGCCCTGCCTCTGTATTGCCGATCAGCATAAGCGAGAGCACCTGTCTCGGGAAAACCACGCAGACAAGGAAATACGGAATTGCAGCCGCAAGCCCCATATAAAGCTTGAAGAGGAAAGCCTGCTGCATTCCTGCCCTGTCCTTTGCCCCATAGTTTTGGGTCAGGAATATCCCGCCGGTCATGCAGATCGCGTTTATATATACCATGAATACAAAGAGTACCTGTCCGGCGACATTTACTCCCGACATGGATACATCCCCGAGTCCGGAAACCATGAAATTGTCGATCAGCGAGACCATATTCTGGATAAGCTGCTGAAGCATGACGGGCACTGCTATAGCCAGAGCGCTCATATAAAATCCCGCGTCCCCGAACAGCCCTTTTATATCTGCTTTTTTCATATTCCTCACCTCCCTCATCTTCCTGTCTTTTCTATCTCTCCCATATCTTCCGGGTATGATACCATTACAGATAAAAAACAGGCCTGTCTTTCACTGATTCAGGCCTGTATTACACGGTTTTGTAGTTTTATCAGGTCAGCTTCCGCTTACCCGAATATCTGTCCAGGCAGCTTCATTTTCTCTTTTGGCGGAAAGTCTTTATCAAACTCTTCCACATCCTCATCCTTCACGTAGTATCCCTGCGGTGTCTGGTAAACTCCTGTCACATCATCCAGATACCCGGGGATCAGTTCCTTGCAAAGAAAGAAAGATGAATCCGCATCTTCCGGCAGGTCATGGTACCGGATCCCATACTTACTAGCGTAGTCAAAGCCGCTCTTTCCGTAGAAATCGATATTACCCTCAAAAAGTACAGCCCCGAAGCCCATCTCAGCGGCCTTCTCCAAGGAGTGATCCAGTATTATCTTCCCATACCCCTTACGCTTCAGCTCCGGCGTGATACAGATCGGCCCCATAGTAAGCACGGGTACAGTTCCCCCTCTATCGTTTTCAATTATCGTCTTCATGAACATATTCTGTCCGATCAGCTTCCCGTCCTTTTCCATTACAAAATCCAGTTCCTTCACGAATGCAGGATCACGCCTCAGCACATGGATCACGTAATGCTCAGTGCATCCCGGGCGGTAAGCATTCCAGAACGATTCCCTTACAAGCTCCTCAACAGCCCTATGATCCTCTTCCTTTTCCGATCGTATTATATAATCAGTTCCGGATTTTTTCATCATAATCCTCCTTACACCTTCCTGTCTTTCTTCTTTATAACCCAAATATCACCTGTCAGCTTCGTTTCGTCCTGATCTTATTCCCGGTTTTATTGGCCTTTGCTATCATCTTGAACTTTTCCTTCTTCTTCTGTAAATATCCGCTTTGATCAGCCGTATAGGCATTCTCTGTCTTAAGCTTCAGGTACGCGCTGAACCGTTCAGGAGAAAGGGTGCCATCTGAAATAGCTGATAAGACCGCGCATCCCGGTTCGTTCGTATGAGAGCAGTCCGAAAACCTGCATTTCAGGGCTAATTCCTCTATATCGGAAAAGACTTCATCTATCCCTTCATCGTTATCCCAAAGCCCCAGCTCCTTCATGCCCGGAGTATCAATGACAAAAGCCCCGTTTTCCAGTTCCAATAATTCCCTGTGGGTTGTCGTATGTCTTCCCCTGTCATCCGATCCGGTCTCAGAAGTCCTGATGCTGTCCGTACCCTTAAGTTTATTGATCAGCGTGGACTTGCCGACCCCTGATGATCCGAGAAATGCATAGGTTTTACCGGAGGTCAGATATGCTTTCACCTGATCAGTCTCATCATTTACTGACGATGCGGTGATTATGTCCACCCCGCCCGCTGCCGCTGACACTTCCGCTACCATCCCGTCCACATCATCACAAAGATCCGACTTTGTCAGAACAACTACGGGTACGGATCCGCTGTCCCAGGCTATCGCAAGATAACGTTCAAGACGTCTCAGGTTATAGTTCTTGTTCAATGACATGCAAAGGAACACCGTGTCGACATTGGCTGCCACTACCTGTTCCTGATACCTGTCTCCCGCCGCTTTTCTTATAAATACGCTTTTCCGTGGGAACAGGCCGCTTATTATCGCATTGCTTCCGTCTGAAGGCCAGCTGGCTGTAACATAGTCACCTACTGCCGGATAATCTGAAACAGTCGCTGCTTCATATCTGAACTTTCCGGAAACTTCCGCCCTTTTTTCTTCACCTTCATAGCTTAGGGTATAAAGTCCTTTTTCCTGCAGGATCACCCTCGCCCTTATTTCTTTTATATCTGTCTCTTTCATTTTATCTTTTACCGTCCATTTTTTCATCCCATTCCGGTAATACTATAGCCTGCTTCATCCCAGATCATAAACCATGAAAAGTAAAACGGACAGCCGTTACACTGATATGGTTTTATTTTACACAAATAAGATCTGTCAAACTCTTCCGCATCCCCGCATCCTCCGCCCTCAGGTAGTAAAGTTACCAGATCCCCCGGGAAAATGAAAGAAACGGACCTTCACATCCGTGACACTATCCGTATCACACTCGAAGACACAGGTTTTCAGGCAGGCTTTGCCGGCCTCTTGTGAAATGCAGCAATGAAAATGCCAGCACGCATGCCAGAACATGGCTGGCAAGGAAAGCGATCCAGATCCCCGAAAGCCCGAATACAGGTTTAAGGATCATGGCTGCCGGTATCCTGAATATTAAGTAGTATGCGATGAGCAGTATCATAGCCATCTCCGGCTTACCGATCCCCGTAATATATCCCTGGATACAGCTTGTAAGCATATACAGTACATATCCGATGCTGACTATATGGAAGAACGAGGTTACAATGACCGATACTCCCGCGCCCTGACCGAAGCAACCGCTTAAGAAAGCACTGAAGGCTATGACAAATGAGCTTAATACAGCGATCATTATCCCTCCTGTAAGCATGCCATTCTTCAAATAATCATCCGCACGGTCCATCCGTTCTGCGCCCCTGCACTGACCGATTATCGAAGTGACTGCCATTGACATGGCATTTGTCGGCATGAACATTATCAGTTCAAGGTTCCTTACCACTCCGTATCCTGCAAGTGCCGTCAGTCCGAACGGATTCACAAATGTGATCATGACCGCAGAGCTTACAGCCGGCATTATCGACTGTACAGATGTGGGGATACAAAGGCGCCCCATGGTTTTTACATCCTGCCATGTCATTGACGTAAAATCAAATGAGAACCATTTTTTCCTGTAATGATAATAAAGGGCATAGATAAGGCACATCACTTCCGAGATCACGGTAGCGATGGCCACGCCGTTAAATCCCCACCATCCGATCATCACAGGATCAAGGACCGCGTTAACGATCACGGTCATAAGCATTCCCTTCATCTGGAACATGGAATCCCCAAACGCCCTGAATATAGACGTGAACTGCATGTATATGAACAAGGCTACATTCCCTATCAGATACAGTCTGAGATAGGAAACCGCTTCAGGTAACACTTCAGCCGGAGTTCCCATCATCGTAAGAATTGATCCGGACGCGAGCTCTCCTGCGATACATATCACTCCGGAGAATACGAGAGAGACCGTCATGATGACCGCTGCAGCCCTCCGTATCCCGGCTTTGTCCTTGGCTCCTACAAGCTGGGCGATCATGACCGATACTCCGTTACCGACTCCCATGGACAAAGAGTTCATGATCAGGACTATAGCTGTACTGGCCGTGAGCGCAGACATTCCGGCTTCTCCCAAAAGGTTGCCCACCCACAGGCTGTCAACCATGCTATAAGCCATAGTAAGCGTCATGGCAAGCATGAGGGGAATGAAAAGCTTTAACAGCGACCTCGTTGTATTTCCGTTAATAAAATCTATATTGGTTTTCATTTTATGCCTCCAGTTTCCTTACAAATTCCACTGCCGCCTTGAGCTCGTCTTCATTCGGATTGTTTTTGTTCATCCCTCCTATAAGCTTGAGCGGGCCATATGTGTTATACCCCCGGCATCCGTATGATCCAAGACACACCGCTCCTCTGTCTGCCGCCGTCTTTTTGATCCCTGCCGAGAAATCCTTATCATTCTTTGCGCAAGTGTAGATGAAAAAGACCTTACTGCCTTCCGGTATCATCTGCGCAGCCTTGTTGACCCCGTCATAAAACCGGCTGTATGCTATCCCCGACGCAAACCCGATAAGGTCATAATCTTTCCAATTGAAGTCCTCATCGATGCTTCCTGCCTCAATAAGTACAGCACCGCATTCTTCCGCTATCCTGTCACAGACCTTTTTTGTACTCCCGTGATGTTTTGATTCGTAGATAATAACTGTTTTCATGTCATGCTCCTTTCTTTGAATGAACGTCATTCATTTCAATGGTATTTTTTTACCCCTGATGTTTTTTATCAGGGGTTAATCTAACAGCTGCAATACATCGATCAGAAGATCCTGTATCCTCTTGTCGCAGTCTTTCTGTGAGCCGCACTCCATCAGTATCCCCAGCTGTCCGTATACGAAGAAATACGCGAAGGCATCCACATCTGAAATGGTTATCTCTCCGTCTTCTTTAGCCTTCTGCAGTTCCCTTTTAATATGCGGGACCAGCTTTGCAGCAGTCTTCAGCATGAGCTGGTCATGCATTTTCTGGCTGTCCTCCCCGTGGAACAGGCTGTAGAGCAGCTCATTGTCCTTCTCCGGCTTGCGATACTCCTTCAGGCTTCCCGAAAAGGCCCGGATCTTCTCTTTCAGGGTCTTTCCTTTGCTGTCAAATCTTTCCAGATTGGAATCCGCTATGATACTTGCATATTCATCAAGCGCCGCATCATATATCGCTTCCTTAGATGCATAGTACCTGTAACACAAACCCTGCGATATCCCCAGCTCTCCCGCTATATCCGATATCGTGGTCTTTTCGTATCCTTTCCTGGCAAACACCTTCAGCGCGCCTGAAAGTATCTCCTGTTTTCTTGTATCCGGATCCTTGACTGTTCTCATAACGCTCCTCGTGCAATGTCTTGAGTAAAGATATCTTATCACAAGGAACTGAAACTGTCAATGAATAATATTCATTCATCTGTCATTATGCCATATCCCTCTGGTTGGAGTAAAGAAATCATAAAAAAAAAGAAAGCCTCACAGCCTTCTCTGAAACAAGATAAACACCACAGAATTACCTACTCACGTCTTAATTATAACCATCTCCCTGCTAAAAGCAAACAGTCCGTTTTCAATCTCCGATCCATTTTTCTAAAAGAACCAGATTAACACCATCTATTCCATTAAATACTGTTGGAACAACAGCTATCTCCTTAAAACCAAGCTTATGATAGAAAGCTCTTGCATCCTTATTGATCTCGTTTGTATCTAAACGAAGCTCATAAAAGCCACGAGTTCTTGCATACTCCTCATAATAATTGACTAACAGTTTTCCTAAACCCTTTCCGGCAGCCTCAGGTGAAACGACAAGTGTATGTAGCACACAAATACGATCATCGTTAACATCATGTTCCCAGCTGGCTCCAAAATAGGCATCCATTTGCCTCTGGTTTATGATCCCGGCCCCCAGAACAACTCCTTCGTTATCAATTACAAAAAGCTCAGCTCTCTCCAAAGCTCCTTCTGCTGTATCTCTTATAGGATACACTCCTCGTCTCCAGCCAATAGCACTCCTGCTATTCTCCTCAGCTTCATGCAATTCGTTATAAATCTGCTCTACAGCATCAAGATCAGAAAGCAAAGCCTTCCTGACAACTGTCCTCTCCGCTTCTTTATCTAATAGCTCCACCTCAGTCGCTTTCTGCTGTTTCATAACTATTTCCTGTCACAAAGTCCCTGATATCCTCGTATTAATTATTTCTTATTCTAAACTATTCCACTAATTATACCATAATCCAACTCCCATTTTATCAAGCTCCTTCAGCCACACGGACACTCTAAATATCGGTATTATCGCTGTTACGGTGCACAGCTTGAAGCTTTTGAGCTCACCAATGCCGTGATCGATATCTACAACGGTGTGGACGAGGTAGTTCCCAGTTCGGAGTGGGGCTCTGACAGATGGAATGCCTACATGTCAAGGTATGAGAGCATCGAAAACCTTTCCGTTTTCACAAAGCTGAGAGATACTTTTCGAAGGTATCAGGATATCTGCGAGGTTGACTGTATCTATCTCATGGTGAACAAGCACGACATACCACAAGTTCGACAAGACTGTGGACAAAACGGTAGAGGATGTATTCAAGAAAGCGGATCAGGCCATGTATGAGCATAAAGCGGCCATGAAAGCAGTCAGACGAGACGGAATGGTGTAGTCTAAATGATGTTGCTGACTCCATCTTTTGTCATCCCCAAAAGGAAGCATATCTTATCATAAACGTACAGATGCCCCCGCGCTGTTGGATGGGAGATTATCTTTGATATATCGATGCCTGTCTGATATAATAAACGGGAAGTAGATCCTTATGGCGATCCTGGAGCTGGGAGAGAAGGAATTCGCCGTCACGAGGAGCAATCAGTCCTACCGTCGGTACATGAAGGAATATCTGGAGATAGAGGATGTGAATGTCACGGCGCAGATCAGCGAGATGGAGTCGGGGCCGGCAGCATCTCTTATGAAGAAAACGATCCAATGCGCCAGGGAGGGGCGTCAGGTACTTACGGATGAAGTGACGGCGGATGGCAATATCAGCCATCTGCTCATCCGTCGCGTCGCTGTCAACCCTGTCCAAAAGCGGGCAGCACTG
>JAEEGL011262982.1_pt1 | contig 10497 bp, 7 predicted proteins | sample 9134231 | NCBI WGS metagenome assembly JAEEGL01 (sample SAMN16246548, study PRJNA631951) | gut metagenome | biome: gut microbiome; feature: rumen; material: fiber-attached | host: Bos | place: Iran: Karaj | collected 2018-10 | reverse complement strand
TAACGTTTGAAACCGATGCCGACACTGGCAACATGTCTTGTATTGTCCATGGCTGTCGTCCGAACTCAGCGACAAGCCAACCGCTCTCGCTGGCTATATATGCCAGTGGAACGAGTACAATGGCAGCAATGTGGAGATACTTATGCTTCAAGAAGTCGGAACGATAGAAGAGGAACAACACGAGTGCGAAGAAGAGGATGAACAGTGCACCGAGCCCCACCATCACGCGGAAAGCCCAGAAGTTGATAGGAATGAACGGCACAAGCTCGGCCTTGTCCTTGATGTAGCCGTAGCCGAAGTACTTGAAGTTCTCTTCCAGCACCTGCGATGCTTCGGCTGCTTCAGCCTCATTGCCCTCGGCTTTTGCCTTGCGATAGGTGGCAAGCGCCGTTATAGCTTTCTTTCCACTCTCTATTTTCTCGTCGAACGACGGTTCGCGCGTGCCGTCGGGTTTCTCATAGCCGTTCCACAACTGCTGAATACCCGGCACATAACCATGGAAATCGCGTGTAGCCAGGAACGACAGCATGTTAGGCATGGCTATGCGCAACGGAGCTTCGTCCTCGTTGAGATAGTCGGGCTGTTTGAACGGGTTGACCCATGCCACGCCAGTGAGGCTGACATCGTTGCCACCGTTGTAGAGTGCTTCCATGGCTGCAAGCTTCATGGGTTGCTTCTGCGCCACCTGGTAGGCGCTCTCGTCGCCAGTGACAGCAGCGAGCGCCGAAGCCACGAGGCCCACGATGGCACCTATCTTTATGCTCTTCAGAGCCATTTCGGTCTCACGCTTTTTCAGCAGATACCAACAGCTGACGGCAACCACAAAAATGGCACCGACTATCCACGCTGATATTACCGTATGGCAGAATTTCATCACTGCGAATGGCGAGAGGGCTACATCGAAGAACGACACCATCTCATTGCGCACCGTGTCGGCATTGAACTCGCATCCCACGGGGCACTGCATCCATGCGTTTGCCACAAGTATCCACCATGCCGAGATGGTCGCACCGAGTCCTGTGAGCCACGTGCTGGCAAGGTGGAAGCCACGGCTCACCTTGTTCCAGCCGAAATACATCACAGCCACGAACGTCGACTCCATGAAGAATGCCACGATGCCCTCGATAGCCAACGGGGCACCGAAGATGTCGCCGACAAACCAGGAATAGTTCGACCAGTTGGTTCCAAATTCAAACTCGAGGATGATACCCGTTGCCACACCCATGGCAAAGTTAATACCGAACAGTTTCTGCCAGAACCGCGCCGTGCGCCGCCAGAAAGGCTTGCCTGTGCGATAGTAGGCAGTCTCCATGATTCCCATTATCAACGCCAATCCGAGCGTCAATGGGACAAACAGCCAGTGATAAATTGCCGTCAGGGCAAACTGAGCCCGCGACCAATCGATGACACTGACGTCAATGTTGAGGAAGTAGTTAATCATGTCGTTAATAGGTTTTTATAGGTTTGCTAATTCTGTCTGTATCTTATTTCTTTCATCACTGTCGACCTGTTGGAAGAGCATTCCCCTACCCGACTGCCCTGCAAAATTAATCGGAGTCGGCGACCTGCTCACGGCAAAGCTGAGTGGCCACAAAGTCGGCCTCGCAGCCTTTCTCAGCATGATTACTGATATAATTGGGGAAGAAGAACAATTTCAATACCACGAATATAACGAAGAGCTTTATGGCAATGATGAGCCATAGTGTCTTACCCAATCGCATTCCACGAAAACCCTCGTAGTAGAGATTAAAAATTCTATATAAAAAGTTGTTCTTCATATCATCTTCATATCAGGGGCAAAAATAATTAATAAAAACTAAAAATGGTCTTTTTTTTCTGGAAAAATACAAAAAATTAAAATAAATAATGTTTAGTGGATATTTTTGCTTTGCCGTTACAGCTAAAATTTTTAATTTTGCATAATAATTGCGACCGCTATAGCTATGTTTTAGCAATAACTACAGACGATAAAAACTGATATTAAAAAGTTGATAATATAATGAACAAAAAAATTCTCATTCCACTTATTTTATTCTTCTTGTTGCTGGCAGGAGGTATTGCTTATCTGTATTTGAACCTCGACAAGCAGAAGAAAGTCAACAAAGAAATGCAGGAACTGGCAGCACTCGACAAGCAGGAGATGGAGAACGAATATCAGCGCTTCGCCGATCAATACAGCGAGATGAAGACGCAGATAACCAACGACTCCATAATCGCCCAACTCACACAGGAACAGTTGAAGACGCAGCGACTGCTGAAAGAATTGAAAGAAGTGAAGGATAACGACGCACGAGAGATAGCCCGACTGAAGAAAGAACTCGCCACGGTGAGAGCCGTACTGAGGAGCTATGTGCTCGAAATCGACTCGCTAAACAGACTCAACCAGAATCTGGTGGAGGAAAACACCAGGGTGAAGGGACAATATGAAGAGGCCACAAAACGCATCGAAGGACTGAACACCGAGAAAGCATCGCTATCGGAAAAGGTTGCCATAGCTGCTCAACTCGATGCCACAAACATCAGACTGCTGGCGCTGAACAAAAAGAACAAAGTATCTGACCGACTCAGCAAAGCCACAACACTGCAGGTTGACTTCACAATAGCCAAGAACGTGACGGCCAGCGGAGGACAGAAGACATGCTACGTGAGAATTGTCTCTCCCACAGGGTCGGTTGTAGGCAACGGCGGCACATTCCCATACGAAAACAAACAACTGCAATGCTCAATGAAGAAATCGGTTGAATATGGCGGACAAGAAACTGCCGTGACCACATATTGGAATATCACCCAAGCCCTTGTGCCAGGCACATATCAGGTGAGCATTTTCGCCGATGGAAACATGATAGGATCAAGAAATTTCACATTTGACAAATGAGAAAGACAATAGCTTTTATATTATTCTGCTTCACGCTGATGCCAGTAGATGCGCAACGGGTGCTCACTCTCGATAGCTGTCGCAACCTTGCAATGAATGGCAACAATCAACTGAAAGCTGCCAAGATAAGCACCGAGATGGCTGCCTATACACGGAAAGCTGCTCGCACAAAGTATCTTCCGAAGATTGATGCATTGGGCGGATACGAATTCATGAGCAAAGAGGTATCAATACTCAACAACAGCCAGAAAACAGCTCTGAGCAACTTAGGCACCAACGGCATGGGGGCTATTACAAATGGAGCGACAGAAGTAATCACCTCGCTCGTGCAGAACGGACTCATATCGCCCGAGATGGCAGGAGAGTTGGGGCAGATGCTCGGAAAAATAACTACACCCATCTCACAGATGGGAGACAAACTGGGCAACGACATACGCGATGCCTTCAAGACCGACACGAAGAACATATGGTATGGTTCGGTTGTGTTACGTCAGCCAATATTCATGGGTGGCGCAATTAAAGCCGCCAACCGCATGGCCGACATCGCTGAGGAAATGGCACTCAATACCGTCGATATGACAGAGCAAAACACTCTTCACCAAATCGATAACACCTACTGGACCGTGGTGTCGCTGCGTCAGAAACTAAATCTTGCAAACAGTTTCCGCGATCTCGTGAAGAAACTCGATGACGATGTCCACAAGATGATCAACGAGGGAATGACCACAAAGGCCGACGGACTGAAGGTCGACGTGAAGGTGAACGAGGCTGACATGGCTGTGCTCCAGGTGGAGAACGGACTGGCATTGGCAAAGATGCTTCTCTGCCAACTGTGCGGCATCCCCGTCGATGAGAACATAAAACTCGCTGATGAAGAACTCACCGACCTGCCGATAGCTGCCGGCATCTCCACATCCGACGACGAGAACAACATTCAGCGCCCCGAGCTGCGCCTGTTGCAGAACGCTGTTGACTTGAGCGCACAGAGCACAAAGCTCATTCGCGCTGCATACTTGCCCCACGTGGCACTGACAGGAGGTTACCTTATATCAAATCCTAACACCTTCAACGGATTTGAAAGGAAATTCTCTGGTGTATGGAACATCGGCGTCCTGGTACAGGTACCGGTATGGAACTGGTTCGAAGGGAAATATAAAATCAGAGCTGCAAAGGCTGCCACAACAATAGCGACACTCGACTTGGAAGACGCTCAAGAGAAGATTGACCTGCAGGTTAGACAGAGCAAATACAGACTCGAAGAGGCAAACAAGCGACTCGTCACAGCGCAGAAAAATATCAGCAGCGCTGAGGAGAACCTTAGGTGTACAAACCTCGGATTCAAGGAAGGTGTGATGGAGAGCACCGATGTCATGGCCGCACAGACAGCATGGCAGCAGGCACAAAGCCAGAAAATCGATGCAGAGATCGACGTCAGGCTTGCCATCCTGAACCTGAAGAAAGCAACCGGACATTTACATTAAAAAAATAATAAATACAAGATATGTCAGCAAAAACACAACACAACAACATACTGCTTGCCATCATAGGATTCGCAGCAGTAGTAGTAATCGTTGCGATTATTGGATTTTTCGCCTTCGATAAGTCGGATGAGATAATACAAGGCGAGGTCGAAGTGTCAGAGTACAGAGTATCGAGCAAGCTCCCCGGCCGCATCCTTGAGTTAAGGGTAAAGGAAGGTGACTTTGTAAAAGCAGGCGACACGCTCGCCATTCTCGAAGTGCCAGAGGTTGATGCCCAGAAGAGAGCTGCCGAAGCCACTCAGGGCGCAGCACAGGCATTGAGCGACATGGCAGGAAACGGTGCGCGCAAAGAGCAGGTGCAAGCGGCTTACGAGTTGTGGCAACAGGCACTGGCAGCAAGCGAGATTGCCGAAAAGTCATACAACAGAGTGCAGAAACTGTTCGACGAGGGAGTGCTGTCGGCGCAAAAGCGCGACGAGGCTTTCGCTGCTTACAAAGCTACTGAGGCGCAGGTGAAAGCGGCAAAGAGTCAGTACGACATGGCAAAGAGCGGAGCCAGAATTGAGGAGAGAAGGGCTGCCCAGAAACAGGCATTGGCTGCAAAGAGTGCCGTTGACGTAGTGGCATCGCTTCTGAAAGAGTCGGTGCAAGTTGCTCAGGCCGACGGTGAGGTAAGCGACATCTATCCAAAGGTGGGCGAACTGCTCGGACTCGGTTCTCCGATAATGAACATCTCACTGCTCGACGACATGTGGGGAACATTCAACATTCGCGAAGACCAACTGAAAGGAATGAAGGTCGGCGATGAGATAAATGCTTACATACCCGCATTCGGTAAGAGCATCAAGATGAAAATTTACTACATCAAAGACCAAGGCTCGTTTGCCGTATGGAAAGCAACAAAGGCCAACGGCCAATACGATTTGAAGACGTTTGAAGTGAAAGCCCGTCCTACGGAGAAGTTCGAAGGACTGCGTCCGGGCATGTCGCTCATTATCAAGGAATAAGCAGCTCAACGTGAAGATACTCAAGCAGATATATAGAATATCCCTCCGCGAGTGTGGGATACTGATGAAAACCCCCATATATGGTTTCTGTATGGTGGTTTTTCCGTTGCTTGTGTTTTTCTTTTTCACATCATTGATGAACGAAGGTGTGCCGGAGGACATTCCCATCGGAGTTGTCGATATGGATAATTCTTCCACATCGCGCTCACTCATCAGAAAGCTCGATGCCTTCCAGACAAGCAAGGTGGTAGCACACTATAACAACTTCAACGATGCCCGGCAGGCAATACAGCAGGGCAAAATATATGCCTTCCTTTATATCCCTAAAGGTACAGCCGAGGGAATGATATCATCAAAGCAGCCAAAAGTGTCGTTCTACTACAATGCCGTCACCATGGTTGCCGGTTCGATGACATTCCGCGACCTGAAGACAATAACCACACTTGGCTCAGCTGCAGTAGGACAGGCAAAGATGTCGGCAATAGGTAAGACGGAAAAGGAAATACGCACTTTCTTGCAACCGATAGTTATTGATCTGCACATGATTAACAACCCGTGGAGCAACTACAATGTGTATCTCTCTACTACCATTGCGCCGGGAGTACTGATGATACTTATCTTCCTTATCACAGCTTACAGTATCGGTACCGAGCTGAAATTTAATCGCTCAAAGGAATGGCTTGCCATGGCCGACAACAATATCTATGTTGCCATGCTGGGCAAGATGCTTCCTCAGACGCTTATCTTCCTGACCATTTTCTACTTATTCGAGTTCTACATCTTCCACACACTTGGATTCCCGCATCAAGGTGGCACTATATCCATCCTCTTGCTCGGGCTACTTTCGGTTCTTGCATGCCAAGGGTTTGGAATATTTGCTTTCGGACTGATGCCATCGCTACGAATGTCGATGAGTATCTGCTCACTATGGGCTGTACTCGGAATATCTGCAAGCGGCGCGACATATCCGATATTTGCAATGAACCCGATGATTACTGCGCTTGCACAACTTTTCCCACTGCGACACTACTACATGTTCTATCAGATATGTGTCTTCAATGGATACCCGTTTGCCGATGCCTATCCTAACATAATGGCATTGTGCTTCTTTGCCATCATGCCGATATTCACTCTGTGGAACACTCGGAAGGCAATGCTCGAATACATATACATCCCATAACAGGAAAGAAACAAGAAAGAGAAATGAGAGAAGAACGACTAATAAGCAGAATAGTCGAAGGTCTGAAAGATATGTGCTATATCTGGGCAAAGGAGATGCGCTCCACCATCACCGACGAGGGAGTGCTCATCTTCTTTATCCTTGTGCCGCTTCTCTATCCTCTTCTCTATTCGTGGATTTACACCAACGAGGTGGTTAGAGAAGTGCCCGTGGCTGTTGTCGATATGTCTTACAGCCAGCTGAGCCGCGAGTATCTCCGACAGGTAGATGCATCGCCCGATGTCGATGTCCTCTACCACTGCAACAACCTCGACGAGGCAAGGCAGCTGATAGGCAAACAGGTGGTGAAAGGTGTTATTTACTTGCCTTCCGACTTCTCGAATAATATCGGCCGTGGCGAGCAGTCGACCGTTGAGGTATATTGCGATATGAGTCTTATGCTCACATACAAGGCAATCTTCCAGACTTCACAGGCTGTTGCCACAAAAATCAACTCACGCATACAGATACAGCACGCCGGTGGCCCTACGGCTCGCGACGATGAGCTTACCATTCATCCGCTCGAAGTCGATGAAGTACCTATCTTCAATTCTACTGTCGGATATGGCAACTCCATTATCCCAGCGGTATTGCTGCTGATACTCCAACAGACGCTATTGCTCGGTATTGGTTTGTCGGCAGGTACTGCACGTGAAAGCAATCGCTATCGTGACCTTGTACCTATTGGCCGTCACTACAACGGAATATTCCGAATTGTTCTTGGCAAGGCGATGTGCTACTTCATGATTGGTGCCGTGATGGGTGCTTACATAACATGCATTGTACCGAAGTTGTTCGGCTACACCACAATGGTCACACCATTCCAGTTGCTGGCACTGATGGTGCCGTTCATACTCTCGAGCATATTCTTCGGAATGACCGTATCGTGTATGGTGCGCTACCGCGAAAATGTCATCTTGCTTGTTGTCTTCATGTCGCTCCCGCTGCTGTTCGTCACGGGCATCTCATGGCCCGAGAGCAACATCCCCGGCTTTTGGCGTGGGGTGTCGTGGCTCTTCCCAAGCACATTCGGAGTGAAGGGATTCCTCAAGATGAGCAGCATGGGAGGCTCACTCGGAGATATAGGGCTCGAATATCAGGCCCTTTGGGTGCTGTCGCTTATATATTTCTTCATCACATGTCTTGTTTACCGATTCCAACTTAAGCAGACACGTATGCATGCCATTGAGCAGATAGAGAAGATTCAGGGTATTATCAGAAAAACCAAAAAGATAAAGCAAGAGAACACCGCTATATGATTGTTTGCATTGCAGAGAAGCCAAGCGTTGCTCGCGACATTGCCCATGTGCTTGGAGCCACACACGACCGCCAGGGTTTCCTGGAGGGCAACGGCTATCAAGTGACATGGACCTACGGCCATCTGTGCACACTCAAAGAGCCCGACGACTACTCTCCCGCTTGGAAGCGCTGGAGTCTGGCGGCACTGCCGATGTTGCCAATGCGCTTCGGAATAAAACTCATCGACGAAGAGCACATAAAGAAGCAGTTTGCCGTTATCGAGCAACTTATGCAAAAAGCCGACGGCATCATCAACTGCGGCGATGCCGGACAAGAGGGTGAACTCATACAGCGATGGGTAATGCAAAAAGCCCGTGCCACGTGTCCTGTCAAGCGACTGTGGATATCGTCGCTCACCGAGGAATCGATACGCGAGGGATTCAAGAACCTGAAAGACCAGGATGCATACAATTCTCTCTATCTGGCTGGTCTCAGCCGTGCCATCGGCGACTGGATTCTAGGCATGAACGCCACCCGGCTCTACACACTGAAATATGCCAACAACCGACAGGTGCTCAGCATTGGGCGTGTGCAGACACCGACGCTTGCACTTATCGTAAACCGACAAAAAGAGATTGCCAACTTCAAGCCTGAGCCTTATTGGGTTCTCGCCACAGTATATCGCGACACTCTCTTCACTGCCACAAAAGGAAAGATTACATCCGAGGAGGAGGGAAAAGAGGCATTCAAACTCATCGAAGGCAAACCGTTCTGCGTGAAATCGGTTCAGAAGAAAAACGGCACTGAGCTGCATCCGAATCTTTTCGACCTCACATCTCTACAGGTGGAGTGCAACAGGCGTTTCAGCTATTCTGCCGACACCACGCTGAAACTGATACAGGGGCTCTACGAAAAGAAATTCACCACCTACCCTCGTGTGGATACGCAATATCTCTCCGACGACATCTATCCGCGCTGCCCGCAGATACTCAGTGGGCTACGAGGCTATGAGAAATACCTGCAGCCTCTTGCCGGTACTAAGCTGCGCAAGTCGTCAAAGGCATTCGACACATCGAAGGTCACCGACCACCACGCCATCATACCCACAGGAGTGCCGGCAGTGGGACTCTCCGACATGGAGCGCAATGTATATGATCTCATCGCACGACGCTTCATAGCTGCATTCTACCCCGACTGCAAGTTTGCCACCACAACGGTCATGGGACAGGTGGAAGATGTGGAGTTCAAGGCAACGGGCAAGGTAATACTGCAAGCGGGATGGCGCGAATTATATAGCGACAACAAAGAGCACACTACAGACGACGATGCCAAGAAAGGCGACGAAGAGCGCATACTGCCTGATTTCGTCAAGGATGAGAGCGGTCCTCACAGCCCTACCCTCACCGAGAAGCAGACCACACCGCCGAAGCCTTACACCGAGGCAACACTGCTGAGGGCAATGGAGACGGCTGGTAAGTTTGTAGAAGATGAGGAACTGCGTGCGGCACTGAAAGAGAACGGCATCGGGCGACCATCATCGAGGGCAGGAATCATCGAGACTCTCTTCAAGCGAAACTACATAGTGCGCCAGCGTAAAAACCTGATTGCCACCGATACCGGCATACAACTCATCGACACTATAAAAGAGGAACTGCTGAAGAGCTGCGAACTGACAGGTATCTGGGAGAAGAAACTGCGCGACATAGAGCATGGCACCTACGACCCGGCACAGTTTATCGACGAACTGAAACAACAGATATACACCATCGTAGCCGATGTGCTCCACGACAACAATACGTCGCTTACCCCGATAATCGCCGAGGGTGCCGTATGCCCTCAATGTGGACGAGGGCACATCATACGCGGTCGCACCGCCTTCGGTTGCAGCCGATGGAATGACCCCACAGAGCCATGCTCGTTTAGGAAAGCATTCTGACCTCCCTTCGGTCGGAGATAATCTCTGACCACAGATTTCACAGATTAAACAGATTATTCCACTCTGACACTACACTAAAAAGATAGATTTCACAGATTCGAGTAGAATAAATCTGTGAAATCTATTTTTATGTTTTTATGTTTCTTATATGATGGATAATAATCTGTTTAATCTGTGCAATCTGTGGTAAATAATCCCTTGTCATATCCCTGCTCTTGTTCGGAAGGAGATGATTTTTAACTTTTCACTTTTCGTTTTTCACTTCAAAATGCGGCCGCAGCCGCATTTTGACTACTTCTTCATCTCGTTGATGATCACCTGTATGTCAGCAGTCGATATCTTGCCGTCGTTGTTAAGGTCGTAGTCCATATTCTGACTAGCCTGAGGCTTCTTCATCTCGTTGATGATTACCTGTATATCAGCCGTCGATACCTTACCGTCGTTGTTCAAGTCGTAGCTGCTGCCGAGGCCGATGACTACCTTCGGGGCTGAAATCATGCTACCAGTGAACGTCACGCCGTTGGTGATTTGACAGCCCGTGAGCACAAGGTTCTTCAGTCGATACAGACAATAGCCTGCCGTGCCGCTACCCGACGATGTGATCGTGGCGGTGCTATTCTTGAAGGTAAGGGTATTGTCATAAAGAGACACTCCGTTTATTATTCTCATACTACCACAAACGCCCTGCTTTGCGGCAGTCACCTCCATGTCCATACCATCGATGGTAAGGTCGCCTTTCG
>JAEEGL010733384.1_pt1 | contig 10497 bp, 8 predicted proteins | sample 9134231 | NCBI WGS metagenome assembly JAEEGL01 (sample SAMN16246548, study PRJNA631951) | gut metagenome | biome: gut microbiome; feature: rumen; material: fiber-attached | host: Bos | place: Iran: Karaj | collected 2018-10 | reverse complement strand
GTTACACCTCATACTAAGTTCAAAGCTTCTGTATACGTTCTAACTAAAGAAGAAGGTGGACGTCATACTCCATTCTTCAATAACTATCGTCCTCAATTCTATTTCAGAACTACAGATATTACAGGTGTTATTGAATTACCTGCTGGAACTGAAATGGTTATGCCAGGAGATAACGTTGAATTTACAGTTGAACTAATTCACCCAATTGCTATTGAACAAGGAACTAAGTTCTCAATCCGTGAAGGTGGACATACAGTTGGTGCTGGAGTAGTTTCAGAAATTATTCAATAATAAAAAATAAGAAGCCAAATGGCTTCTTTTTTTTGTTACAATTTTTCAATTTTTGATTTGTATGATTTAATTGGATTCTTATCTGTATCTGGATAATCAATTTCTATATTTGGAATCTCATCCATTTTCCAAGATCTATTTATCTTTCCTTGCCTTTTACTTATCTTATATTCAACGTCTTCCTTACTAATTAGTAAGTAATCACTTACATGAGTTACTAAATATCCATATAATTCTTTTAAGTAATCTACAGATTTGGTAGATATAAAACATCTTAATCTAGTTTCACCTTTTAATAGGTACTTATCTAGATTGTATATAGTTATTTCTTCGATACCATCAAGTACTAAGTTATATTTAGTGTTATTTAATATATGTAGATAAGCTAGTTGTTCTACTATAGTATTTATATAGTGATTATAGTCACATACTGGGTTTGGTATTATAAATGTTGCTGTAGGTCCTTTAGTCTTAATATTATGCTTATTAAGAATATATTTAAAATTATTACTATTAACTAAGTTTAAACTATTACTTAATAGTAGATAATCATCTTTACTTGCTTCTTCTAAAGACATAGTATTAATAACTTCTGGATTATTTGCAATATATAGATTAATACAATTTGTTAATAAATTTGTACTTGTTTCCATATAAGGATATAAGAAGCTTTCTGTTAATGAGATACTTTCTTCTATTCTTCCAGTTTTATATAACTCATAAGGTAACTTTAGAGGATTGAAAGAATTAGAATGATCCATATCCTTTAGGTTAATAACATTAATACTATAATTGTTGTTCTTAAGTCTATTGTAATATCTTGCCACATATTCTTCTTTAGAATCAATTACTAAAAAACTTTCTTTACTTAAGATAATCTTTTCTATTAAAGGATATAAAGCTGCAGTAGATTTACCTACTCCTTGATCTCCATCAATTATAATATTTCTATTATTCTTATAAATGTCATCAATTACTTCTTTCTCGTTCATAAGTACCTCTTTTATTCTATTTAATTATATCATTATTTTTTATTATGTTATAATAATTATTAGGTGATTATATGAAAAAATTAAGTGAATTGTATGACATCGATAGTGATGTGGAAATAGAAGACATTTCAATTAATAGCAAGGAATGTCATAAAGGGTCATTATTTGTATGTACTAAAGGAGTTAACTCTGATAGACATGATTTTATTGATGATGCAATAGCACATGGAGCGAGCGCTTTAGTCGTTTCTCGTGATGTAGAGGCTAGTGTTCCTTGGGTTAAAGTAGAAGATACAAATGTTGAACTTCCTAAATTATGTGATAAGTTCTATGATTATCCAGGGAAGACTTTAAAGATGATTGGTGTAACTGGTACTGATGGTAAGACTACGACTAGTACACTAGTTCAAACTTTCTTAGGTAAAGATATATGTGGTTTAACTGGTACGAATGGTTTATCATTAGGAGATTATACAGAAGATACTCCTAATACAACTGCTGATGCTCCATATTTATATAGATATTTCCACACATTTGTGGAAAAAGGTGCCAAGTATGCTTGTATGGAAGCTTCTAGTGAAGCCTTCTTTAGAGGTAGACTTACTGAGATGATGTGGGATGTTACTGGTTATACTAATATCACAAGAGATCACTTAAATATACATAAGACTATTGAGAATTATGCAGAGTGTAAGATTCAATTATTTAGACAAACTAAAAAAGATGGATACTGTGTATTAAATCATGATGATAAATTCTTTGAAATGGCTAAAGAAGCTTGTAATGGCCACGTTCTAACTTATGGTAAGGGCGATGATAATGATTTAGTTATTAAGGATTATAAATTATATCCAGATCATACAGATATAACATTTATTCTTCACGGAGAAGAAGTAAAAATAAATAGTCCATTACTTGCTGAATTTAATATTTATAATTTAGCTTGTGCTATTTTAATGGTTACCTGTTTAGGTGTAACAATAGATGAAATTAAAGAAAGATTAGTAGGTTTCCATGTTCCAGGAAGAATGGAAGTATTACACGAGAACATTCCATTCCATGTTATAGTAGATTATGCTCATACTCCAAATGGAATTAAGAATTTACTTGATTTCGTTAATACTTTAGATATTAATAGATCAATCGTTGTAATTGGTTCTGCTGGTACAAGAGATGCTGATAAAAGACCAATTATGGGACAGGTAGTATGTGAAAATGCTTCATATGGAATATTTACTTATGAAGATCCAAGAACAGAAGATCCTATGGAAATATGTAAGCAACTAGTAAGTGAAGTATCTAAGACAAGAGATAACTTTGAAATAGTTGTTGATAGACACGATGCTATTGAAAAAGCAATTATGATGGCTGAAGATAATGATATAGTACTTGTACTTGGAAAAGGAGTAGAAGACTACGAAATAATTGGAAAAGAAGAAATACCATTCAATGATTTAGAAGAAGTATTAAAAGCTATTAAAAAAAGAGAAAATAAATAACATTTCTCTTTTTTCTTGATATTAATACATGTATAATAAGTAGTTAATTAGAAAAGGAAAAATCTCATGGAAGAGTATTACAAGAGAAAAAGAGAATCAGCGAAAAAAGATTTTACAAGTAAAGAACAAGACGATGATGAGACTAAAGAGATAGAAAGTATCATTCAAAAAGACATTAAAGGTATTGTCAGTAATATCAGAAAACATTCAAATGCAAGAGTTTTAAACTATTACTATTCTGAGATTGATATGCTACTTAAATATGCTGAAAAAGTAGGTATTAAAATAGAGGATCCATTATTATATCGAGTATGCGGTTTAGAAAAAACGGATAAGATTATTAATGAATATTATAATAGGGAATTTGATCATTATGTTGATATGTATAGTACGAACAAAACTTTGGCATATAGGGTTAATACAATGTTTGATCAAAATGGTAGTTTACCTGAGTTAGTGGACTTTAAGCGGCTAGTTAATCCAGTATCTATAGCGTTAGATTTTTTAAACTATTACGATAAAGATATATATAAGTATTTAAAGTCTGAGTTAAAAGCAGGCCATGTATACGATTGGGCTATTGATGATAATAATGCTGGAGTAACTCTTAATTTTCAATCTTTGGATAAGTCGTATATTTTTGTTCACTCAGGATTAGAAGAAAACGTGCATAAAGCATCGACTTTAATTCATGAGGTAGTTCATTCATATTTTAATTACATAACAAAAGGTAAATCTTATGATGAAGAAAATTTAATGAGAATTAATCGCCTATATGAAACATATCCTTTGTTTATTGAATTAGTATTTATTGATTGGTTACGCAAAGTTAGATTTAAGGAATACGATATTAGAACACTAGATAGTATTTTTAATAAGTCTTTTCAAGGCTTTTCCCAAAATTTTTCTCAGTTATTATATATATTTGAAAGCTTTTTGGATGATGATTTTGTTCAAGACTATTATAAAAATGAAGGAAGCGAAGAAAATTTAGAATATGCCTTTGCTGCTTGTGAGCTTCTAGAAAAGTTTAATGTTGACATCACTCCAGATGAAATAGTTGATGATCCAGATGCCGTATCTTTAGATATTGAGTATCCAGCAGGATTTGATTTATATGATAGTTTAGATCTTTTAGGAGGACCAGATCCTTATTTTTATGGTAGTCTATTAGCATATCATTTTCTAGATCAATATAGAGAGAATCCAGAAAAAGCGAAAGATAATATTACTAGATTTACATTGGACTCATCTAAAAAGAATAAATTAGATCTATTAGATGGATATGGTCTTGGTTTAAATAATTTAAAAGATGTAAGTAAAATTAAAAAGCATATATATAAAAAAGATTGCTATAAATAGTTTATAGTAATCTTTTTTCCTTTTACCTCAATAAATCCTTCTTCCTTTAGATAACTTAGTTCTCTAGATACAGCACTTCTATTGGAGCCTATATAAGCAGCTAAGTCACTGTAGTTAAATGGAAGATAGATATTCTTAGAATGATTTTTAGTTTGTTCTATTTTAAAGAACTCTAATAGCTTATTTCTAATAGTAGTTCTTGTTAGTATTTTTATTCTTTCATTCTTCAGAGTTATCTTTTCATTAATAATCTTGAACATATTTAAAATAAATTTGTTATAGTAATCATATTTAGTATATTCTGGATTTGTTAGATTATCATAATCAATTATTATAAGTCTAACTTCATCGGTTGCTTTAATCTCGTAATCTCCATCGTTTAAAGATGATATCTGAGTACCAAATATATCATACTCATATAATTCATCAATTATATTAACTGACCCATCATAATTATATCTTTCAATTAACGCAGAACCATTAAGTATAATACCAATTACATTGTAGTTAATAAAGTCGGATAAGATGTCTTGTCCTTTTTTATATTGGAATACATGAGTCTCAAGTAATTGCAAGATTTTTTTAATATTTTTATCACCTATATTGTCAAATGGACGTACCATTTACATCACCTTAAGTACAATTTTATCAAATTTTCAAAATTGTTGCAATTGCAACATTTAGTTTTATTACTATATGTTATATTTTAAATTAGAAATGGGGAAGACAACATGAAGATTATAAAGAGAGATGGGCATATTGTCGATTATATGCCTGAAAAGATTGAAATCGCTATTTCCAAGGCTAACGCAGAAGTCGAGGAAGAAGAAAGAGTAACAGATACTCAAATCAAAAACATTATTAAGTACATTGAGGGCTTACATAAGAAAAGAATGCTTGTAGAAGATATACAAGATGTTATTGAAATGAGATTAATGGCTTTAGGTAAATATAAACTTGCTAAGGCTTATATCACATATCGTTATACTAGGGCACTAGTTCGTAAAAGTAATACAACTGATAGGTCAATTAAGGAATTGATTGAAGGAGAAAACGAGTATTGGAATACTGAAAATGCTAATAAGAATGCTAGAGTTGTTACAACTCAAAGAGACTATTTAGCAGGTATTACTAGTACAGATATTACTAGAAGATTTTTACTTCCTGAAGATATCGTTGAAGCACATGATGCCGGAATCATCCATTTTCATGATGCTGATTATTTTGCTCAAAATGTATTACATAACTGCGACCTAATTAACTTAGAAGATATGCTTCAAAATGGTACTAATATGAATGGTGTAATGATTGAGAAGCCTCATAGATTTTTAACTGCTATGACTATTGCTACTCAGTTAATTACTGCCGTTTCATCTTCACAATATGGAGGTTGTACTATTTCTTTAACTCATTTAGCACCATTTGTTAGATTGAGTAAAGAAAGATTTATCAAGAAGTATAAAGATAGAAAGTTATCTAAAGAACAAGTAGAAAAGTTTGCTATGGAAGATTTGAAAAAAGAAATTGTTGATGGTGTTCAAACTTTCCAATATCAGATTAATTCTATGACTAATACTAATGGACAAGCTCCTTTCTTATCAGTAAATATGTACTTAGGTGAAACTGATGAATATAAAGAAGAACTTGCTATGATTATTGAGGAAGTTCTTAATCAAAGAATACTTGGTATGAAGAATGAAAAAGGTGTATATATTACACCAGCATTCCCTAAACTTTTATATGTATTAGAAGAAGACAATATTCATCCAGATAGTAAGTACTATTATTTAACTGAACTAGCTGCTAAATGTACTGCTAAAAGAATGGTACCAGATTACATTTCTGAAAAAGTTATGTTAGAGCTTAAGAAGAATGAATACGGAGTAGGAGAATGCTATCCTTGTATGGGATGCCGTTCTTTCCTAACACCAGATAGATCTATTTCTCTTGGTAACATTGCTAGAGCTAAGAACTATGTTCCAGGTAAGGGAAAATACTATGGTAGATTTAATCAAGGTGTTGTTACTATTAATTTACCAGATGTTGCTTTATCCTCAGGTAAAGATATGGATACGTTCTGGAAAATATTTGATGAAAGACTGGAACTATGCCATAGAGCACTTCAAATAAGACATAAGAGACTTAGTCGTGCTACCTCAGATGTTGCGCCTATATTATGGCAACATGGTGCTTTAGCTAGACTTGATAAGGGTGAATCAATTCATGAATTATTACATCATGGTTATTCTACTATATCACTTGGATATGCAGGACTTTATGAATGTGTTAAATATATGACAGGACATTCTCATACTGATGGTGGAGAAGGACATGACTTTGGTATAAAAGTAATGGAACATATGAATGATATGTGTAAGAAGTGGAAAGCAGAAGAAGATATTGATTATTCTGTTTATGGAACTCCTATTGAATCTGCTACATATAAATTTGCTAAGGGACTAAGAGAAAGATTTGGTGTTATTAAGGGTATTACTGATCGTGATTATATTACTAACTCATATCATGTACCTGTATTTGAGGAAATTGATGCTTTTACTAAGTTAAAGTTAGAAAGTGAATTCCAAAAGTTATCTCCAGGTGGTGCTATAAGTTATGTTGAAACTCCTAACTTACAAAATAATATACCAGCTGTCTTAAAGATAATAGATTTTATTTATAATAATATTATGTACGCAGAGCTTAATACAAAGAGCGATTATTGCCAAGAATGTGGATATGATGGAGAAATACTACTAGATGATAATCTAGAATGGTATTGTCCTAACTGTGGTAATAGAGATCATGCTAAGTTAAACGTAGCAAGACGTACATGTGGATATATTGGTGCTAACTTCTGGAACAAAGGAAGAACTCAAGAGATTAAAGAAAGAGTACTACACGTAGATAATAAAGTAGACGAATAATGGTAAGATATAACTTAATTCGTAAAATGGATATTGCTGATGGCCCTGGAGTAAGAGTATCTATATTCTTTCAAGGATGTCATTTCCATTGTGAGGAATGCTTTAATGAAGAAACCTGGGATTTTAATGGAGGTAAAGAGTTTACTTCTGAAGTTATAGATAGAATTCTTGATCTTGCAAAAGAAGACTATATAGAAGGATTATCTATACTTGGTGGTGAACCAATGAATCCAGTAAATCGTCCTGGAAGTTTAGAAGTAGCTAAAGCATTTAGAAATAAATATCCATATAAAAATATCTGGATGTGGTCTGGATATAAATTTGAAGATATTAAAGATGAAGAAATATTTAAATATATAGACGTGTTAGTAGATGGACAATATAAAAAAGATCTCCATGATTTTAGACTAAAATGGAGAGGTTCCTCTAATCAAAGAGTAATCGATATACCTAAATCAATTAAATCTAATAAGACTGTTTTATTAGAAGGAGAGAACTAAAAAAGAGTATTAATAAATACTCTTTTTAATTTCTAGTTTTTTAACTTTATGTTTATCTTTACCAGCTTCATCCCAAATATCTCTTCCTGAGAATAATACTTCCTCTGGTTCAAAGTATTGGATGTTACCATTTTTATCAGAATACATCTTTATAAAATGTGCACCAACATAATTTAATAATCCTTGTTTTTGTTGGAACTGTGTACTAGCACATAAAGCAGGGTTTTGTACACAGAATACATTACGGTATAAGAATGTATAACTCTTGTGATAATGTCCTATTAGCATTACTTTTGGTTTATGTTTAGATTCTAGTATCTCAATTCTTTTTTGAGCTTTATAAGATACACTTTGACTAGATCCTCCTCCTGGATGATCTAATAATACTTTTACTCCATTAATATCAATAGCGCCTGTATCTTGTCCAAGGTATATCATATCTTTACGACATCTATCTAAGAAGTTATTAATAGTTGCTCCACCATTTTTATAATGGGTTTCATCATGAGAGCCTAGAATGTAATAAGTTGTCATTCCTTCTATTTCTGGGTACATATCTGCTACATATCCAGCTTGTTGATCAAAGTCTTGTAAGAATAATAGTCTTCCATTTTCTGGTCTAATCTTTAAATAGTTACCATCTACCATATCACCTAAGTGAAGTACAGTATCTATTCCTCTATTATAAGCTTCTTGATAAAACCAGTTTAATAAATGTAACTGTTGTCTGTTATTGCCAAAATGAGTATCACCTACTACAAGTATTTCTGTTTCTGTTAAAGTATCATCATCTGGTCCAGCTTTTGTATACAAGTTGCTGGTGTTATTTTGATTCTTTTTAAATACTAAATAACCATCTTTCTCTTGGATACTTATTTTCTTTCCATATAACCTGCACATTTCTATCATTCCTCTGATATCAACTTCATTCATATGGAATTTTTCCATAAATACTTCGATTGGCATATTATTTTTCATGTATTTATAATATGTATCAACGACTTCTTTTTTTGCTGATTCTTCTACATTTAAATTCTTATCTTCCATTTTGGCCTCCTTTTGAAATCTTTAAGACTTTTGCTTTTTCATAGTCTTTTTTATTCGTTTTATAGTACGGAGACCACATCGATTTTATACTCTCAAATTTACCAAATTTATCTGTTTTAACAGTCACAAAGAAAGCACCAACAGTATTAGTATATCTTTTTTCGTTCATCTCTGGTGTCGTGGCACATAGTGATGGAACAGAAATAGTATGTACACCACGATAAGTTAGGTTTTCCATTTGTAAGTGTCCTGCATATAACAAGATATCTGGTTTATCCTCACTTCTGAATGAATCGATATGCTGTTGTGCTCTATATGAAACAGTATATGTTTTATTTAATTTTGAGTTTATAAGCATCATTTGTGCTTTATCTATATTAACAGTGCAAGAATTATTTCCTAGATATTTCATGTCTTCTCTTTGTTGCTCTATACGTCTTCCAATGTTAATTCCATTTTTAGTTAAATGTTGATTATCGGTTTTACCAGTAATAAAGTAGGTTGTTATTCCTTCTATATATGGATAATTATCCACTATGTAATCTATTTGTCCTTGTGTGTCATCTACAAAGTTAGTATCAGCGTATGGACTTTTAATTGGATATAATCCGGCAGATAAATTACCGCAGTGAATAACGGTATTAATTCCTAAATTATCTGCGATTTGATATAAATTGTTAAGTTCTGATAGTTGTTGATATTTAGATCCGAGCCTAGTATCGGAAATTAATAAAAACTTAAATTCTCCCAATCCATTAGTTGAAAAGTCTTTAGAAGTGAGAGAATCCCTAGACTCTCCTTGGTTTATGATGTATATTCCATCATCTTTTCTTTGTTCAACAACGTTGATTCCACTTTCTTTTAGAAGATTTACTAAACCCAATACTTGAACTTCTGTAATATCAAGAGCGGCTGCGACACTTTCGATACTTTTTTCTTTCCTTATTAGTTTTAGTAGTCTTTCTCTTGTTTCATTATCCATATTTTCACCCTTTCTTTAGGGGTCCCCATTCGAAAAATTCTGAATAAATAAATATTTAGTTTTTCTAGAACACCTACCTTAATTTTATGATAACATTTTTACTTAAAAACCAATATCCACTTTTTGTTTTTTTTACACTTTATATTTATCTTTTTTTTAATATAATTATTATTTATATATATTTTTGCTAAAAAAAACATTTTTTGATTTACGTCAAGAAATGTTAACTTTGATATTTTAACCATTTTTAGTATAATAATCTCGTAGAAAAGGAGGCCTTATTATGTTTGAACTTGTTTCTTATTTTAAACCCGCAGGTGATCAACCAAAAGCAATTGAAGAATTAGTTGATGGTGTTAATAATGGAAAAAAGTATCAAGTACTATTAGGTGCTACTGGTACCGGTAAAACTTTTACTTATGCGAACGTTATTAAAGAAACTAATAGACCTACTTTAATACTTACTCATAATAAGACTTTAGCTGGTCAGTTATATGGAGAATTAAAAGAATTATTTCCTAATAATCATGTGGAATACTTTGTATCTTATTATGATTATTATCAACCTGAAGCTTATGTACCAAGTACTGATACATATATAGAGAAGGATGCATCTATTAATGATGAAATAGATGAGTTAAGACATGGTGCTACATCATCATTACTTTCATATAGAGATACTATAGTTGTAGCGTCTGTTTCTTGTATTTATGGTATAGGAGAAGTAGAAGAGTATGAGAAACATATGCTTACTTTAAAAGTAGGTGAATCTTTTGATAGAAATGATGTTATGAAGAGACTTGTTGATATGTTATTTGAACGTAACGATTTAGATTTTCATAGAGGAACTTTTAGGGTAAAAGGAGATACTTTAGAAATAGTACCTGCTAATATGGATAG
>JAEEGL016550671.1_pt1 | contig 10498 bp, 8 predicted proteins | sample 9134231 | NCBI WGS metagenome assembly JAEEGL01 (sample SAMN16246548, study PRJNA631951) | gut metagenome | biome: gut microbiome; feature: rumen; material: fiber-attached | host: Bos | place: Iran: Karaj | collected 2018-10 | reverse complement strand
TTTAAGCCGCAAGGATAACCTTCTCCGTTCCATCTTTCATGATGATAATGCGCAACATTAACTGCAATTCGTTTTAGATTTTCATCATCAACTTCGCGCAGAACTCCAAGAACGATTTTTGCACCTTCTGTTGTATGCTCCTTCATTTCATCATATTCTTCCGGAATAAAGCGGCCTGGCTTTTGAAGAACAGCATCATGAACGGCAATTTTTCCAAGGTCGTGCATAGGAGCGGCTTTGATAACATTCAAATAGAACGTGTCATCAAGATAATCATATTCCTTGTGCTTTTTAATCTGATCAACAAAAATGCGCACACCTTCACTTGTTCTACGGATGTGGTCGCCTGTACTGTTATCGCGGCTTTCTACAACGCTCGCAATTCCGGTAATAATAGAGTTCTGGATATTAACAATCTTCTGCGTTTTTTCTTCTACCTGAAGCTCAAGAATATGCTGATTTCCTTCAAGGTTATCAAGGCGCTTCTGGTGCGAAGTAACATCACGGATTTCTACAAGATAACCTACAATCCTGTCTCCGTTTCTTATGTATCTGATTGTGGCCATAGCGGTAAACATAGGAGTCATAAGCTTGAGCTCGTTCTTTTTACCCTTTTCCCAATCATCAATCCAGTCTAAGATTATTTTGTAGTAATCAGAATCTTCTAATTTAAGGTATTCATCAATTACAGCAAAGCTTAATTCCGGAATAAGCTTAAGTGCAAATTCATTACAACCCAAAAAGTGCAGCTTGTTATCAAAGGTAATGTAGCCATATTCCTGACGCTGAGCATAAACGTTCATAAGGTTTTCACTCATGTCGTACATGCCGGCACGTTTAAATACAGCAAGCAAAGCCGCAAGCAGGATGATATTTATAAATGGATAGATTTCAAATTTAGCCTGAATAAGACGTGTAATACCGGCAGCCAGAATTGTAATAGTAAGAATTACAAGAAGATATTTTACAGTTCTTATAGAAATCTTTCTTCTCTGTTTAATTGATATAACAATAACTGCAATACATGCAAGGAATGTTATAACAATAAACGTTGGATAAAGGAAGTATAGAATACCAAAATCCTTATTAAGGAAGGTAGAACCGTAATACATCTGAATATCAAGATTTTTGAAGAAGATATCTGTATGGCTGCATACGGCAACAAGCAGCATAATTATAAATGCTACAAAGAAGAACGTACGTTCAACATGTTTATTAAGTTTAAATGAACAGATATCTGCAATAACAAAGAACAAAAATATAAACGTCAGCGTGTTACCAATAAAATATATCTGCGTACCGCAAAGCGCTTCTCCAACAGAACTTGCAAATGATTCAAAGGCACAACCATAGTTTGCTACAAACGAAACTATAAATAAAATCATTCTGTTCTGATTATTTTTTCCAAGTCGGCTTTCATAAAAATAAATCAACTCAAAAAGAGAAATAAAAAATGTAGCAAGATATAAAACTCTTAACACTATTAATAATTATAAACTGTTTTTTTAAAATGTATATAAAAAAATTTCCAAAAAAAAGACTGCCCGACTGAGCAGCCTTTTCTTTGTCGCAGTCCCCGAACTTGTCGAGGGCCGCTGACGATAAACATTATTCCTTTACACCACCGATTGTCATACCAACTACGAAGTACTTCTGAACGAATGGGTAAACAACAAGAATTGGTACTGTTGCAACTACTGTAATAGAAGAACGAATACTGATTGGTGTTACCATTGAAGAAGAAGCACCAGAAGCAGCAGCCAAAGCCATAGAGTTAGCATCTGCAGCAGAAGCACTCTGGTTCTGACTTGCCTGTAAGTAAGACATCAATACGTACTGCAAAGAATGCAGACTTGGTTTATTAGAACAATACAGATATGTATCAAACCAGCTGTTCCAAGCACCTACAGCTACGAACAAAGAAATCATAGCAATAGAAGGAACGATAAGCGGCATAATGATGCTCATGAAAATCTTGAACTCATTAGCACCGTCAATACGAGCCGATTCAACAAAGCTGTCTGGAAGTCCGTTGATGTATGTTCTTACAAGAATGAAGTTGAATACATCTACAAGACAAGGAATGATGTAAACTGCGTATGAACCAATAAGGTGAAGATGCTTAATAAGCATGTAGCCTGGGATCAAACCAGCGTTTACATACATAGAAATTACAAGGATAGAAGTAAGAGGTCGTCTGATTACAAACTCTTTACGGCTCAAAGCATAAGCAAGCATAGAAGTACAGAATACGCTGAGAACTGTCTGAATGATTGTACGTGTTACAGAAATAATTCCGGCATGGAAAATTTCATCAGTAACGAACAAACTCTTATAGTTCTGCCATGTAAACTTACGTGGCCAAAGCTTGATACCACCTTTAAGGGCATCAAGACCATCGTTGAACGAAATAGCAACTGTGTTCCAGAAAGGATAAACTGTTGCAACAACAACAAAAGCAAGAACAAGGAATATAATTGTATCAAAAATAATATTACTTATCTGTGTAGCTTTTCTTGCTGCATAATACTGATTAGTTTTATTCTGATCCATTATATTAACCTCTCTTCACCTGCTTTCTTAGCAAGCCAGTTAGCCAAAAGCAAGAGTACAATATTTACGGCATTCTTAAAGATACCCGCAGCAGTTGCAAGTGAGAAGTTGAACAGTTTGAAACCGAACTTCAATACGTAAATATCAATTGTTGTTGCTACGTCCTGAATAAGTCCATTCTGTAAGAAGAATGGCATTTCAAAGTTAGCATCAAGAATATGACCGGCAGACATAATCATCATGATGATGATTGTTGGTTTAATACCAGGCAAGGTGATGTGCCAGATTTTGCGGAGACGTCCACAACCATCAATCTGAGCAGCTTCGTACAAACAAGGGTCAATAGCAGTCATTGCACCAAGGTATACGATTGTGTTCCAACCTACTTCCTTCCATACATATGTCCAACCAATGATGTGCCAGAAATATCTTGGAGTTGCAAGCCACTGGATTGGTTTTCTAACAAGGTGAAGTCCCAACAAAATGTTATTCAAAGTTCCGTCTTCAACGGAAAGAACATTTGCAACCAAACCTGTTACAATAACCCAGGAAAGGAAGTGTGGAAGATAAGATACAGTCTGAACAAAGCGCTTAATACCAATAACACGAACTTCGTTCAAGAAGATTGCAATTGTAATTGCGGTTATATATCCAAGGGCGGTACTAATAAGGCTCATGAAGATTGTATTTCGCAAGGACTGCAAGAATTCAGGACTCTTGAAAAGATCTGAGAACCATTTAAAACCAACCCATTCTTGTTCAAAGAAACTTAAAGATGGCTTATAACGCTGAAAAGCCATTGTCCATCCCCAAAGAGGGACATATCTAAATAAAATGATATAAAGAACAAATGGAACAGACATTAAAATAAGCATTTTCTGCTTACCGAGCAACTTCCATTTACTCTTCTTATTTGTTAGTGCAGTTTCTGTTACTGCAACAGCTTCTGCAGTAGTTTTTTTATTTTTCATAAAAAACACCCGTCAAAAAAAAAATTGAATCGCCATATAAAAAGCAACGATTTTTAATTAAAAAAAGTCCACAGTTAACCCGTGGACTTTTTTTGACGGAAGAATACAAAAGTATTCCTCCGTCGCAGACTAAGTTGACTTAAAAGTCAATACTTAACTAGTCCTGGAAACCACCGAAGTTAGCAACGCGGTTATCAAGCTGCTGCTGCATGAACTTGTTGTAAGTTTCTGTAAGTGGTTTGAGCAACTTGCAGTATTCAGCCCAAGTAGCTTCGAAATCAGCTGGTTTACCCATGATCATCTGTGGGAGATACTTTCTCTGGATTGTTTCGAATCCAGTCATAGCTACAGCTGCTTCTTCTTCGAATCCGCCCTTTTCAGCAGATGGGTTACACTGCCACATTGGGTACCATCCAGCGTTCTTTGGAGCGTTAGCATCGATAAGTTCTGCATAAGAACCTACACCGTAAGCCTTCCAAAGTTCGATATCAACTGCTTTCTGAGAAAGTTCATATTCCCAAGCGAGGTCATCCATAGAGCGTGTATAACCACTCTTCAAAGTTCCTTCCAGTTTTGGAGCTTCTTCGATCCAGAGTGTAGCGCGGTTCTTCTGGATCCAATCTGGGTCCTTCTGATCTGCACGCTGCTTGTCAGTTCTGTATGGACGTCCCTGAGCATCGATCTGGTAATCCTGTCCTTCAAATCCCCAGTAAAGGATCTTCTGGTTTTCTTCTTCGATCATTGTATCCATGAACTTCAAGATCTTGATAGCTTTGTCTTCTGGACACTTAACAGTGATACCATAACCTCTCTGGAGGTTAGGAAGTGACTGATCACGATAGTGTGGTTTAATTGATTCATCGAATACTACAGGAAGTGGACAATATGTTCTTTCATCTTTTCCAGCTGTCCAGAGTGTCTGTTCTGGTTCGCCCATGAACTGCCATCCCTGAATGAACATACCGAGTACACGGCCCTGTGCAATCTTAGCATAGTACTGGTCGCGGTTGTCTGTGAATGAAGCTGGATCAATAAGTCCTCTCTGGAAATATCCGTTAGCGAGTTTGAACCATCTGTGAGCATTTTCATCAGCGAAGTTATCTGTATAGATATACTTTCCGTTTTCCAATGTTACGTGACCGTTACCATCGTTTGGATATCCAGCCAAGAAGTTTGGAGGGTTCCAAAGGTCAAATGCTTCCCAGTCAGCTGTAATGATATTGAAAGGAATTGTTGGCATACCATCGATTGTTGGATACTTCTTGTAGTATTTTTCAATAAGGTCGAAGTATTCATCGATTGTCTTAATCTTAGGATATCCATATTCCTTAAGAACAGCTTTCTGAATCCACCAAGCATTCTGGTTGTAATATGTATCAGATGGAGCTCCATCGATTACACCATAGTTAGGAAGAGAGTAGATGTGTTCCTTAATGACCTTACCATTAGCATCTTTTTCTGAATCCTGGTCGATCATTTTCTTCCAAGCAGAAGAATAGTGCTTAAGCAAGTTAGGACAATATTTTTCTACGAGAGGCTTGAGGTCGCGAAGACATCCAGCACCCTGGAATTTCTCTGAATCTACTTCTACGAGATCAGGAAGGTCACCAGAAGCGATAAGCATACCAATCTTCTGATCTTTATCACCTACCAAGATATCCCAAGCGAATTCAACACCGAAGTTGTCTTTGATCCACTTGTAAGTCTTGTTGTTCTTAGGTGGCTGTTTTCTCTGCTGAATTGTGAAAATAGAAATCTTAAGTTTTTCTACCTTCTTTTTAGCAGCAAACATAGATGTTGTTAAAGCACATGCCATCAACAACACTGCAACTGTTTTTTTCATAAAAGTCCTCCTTTTGACTTTTTGTTAAAAAATTTTTATTTTTTAATTCTGCTTGAATACTATTCTTGCAAAATTATAAAATCCCAAATTCCAGACATTAAAATCATGTCCGCCTGATATTTCCTGCCACGTAAAGTTTTTACCATCCTTTAAGGCGGGCGCAAGTTTCGAAAGATACTTGGCAGCTCCACTGGCAGAAGAAAAAGCTACAGAATCTTCTTTTCCACAAATATTGTAGAAAAAGTTGATTCTGAGCTCCGGGTTGCTCTCTAAATAGGAAGCAATCCTTGTACTCTGGTAAGATGTCGGGGCAGCCGAAAAAGCACCGAACCAGCTTATCAAATCCAGACATTCACAGATTCCGATATTGATAGTCTGCATACCGCCCATGGAAAGCCCGGCCATCGCTCGGTACTCCCTGTCTGCAAAGGTTGCATAGTGACTGTCAACGTACGGTATCAAGTCGTTCCGTAATTCCTGTCCAAACTTATAGAAGGAATTGTAATCGGAACCCTCTTTACCATAAACACGGCTTGAACGCCCGTTAGGAGTAACTATTATAAACGATTCGATTTCACCCTTGGCAGTAAGATTGTCCATGATTTTTTTTATCATGGAATTATCCCCTGTCATCCCCCACTCGGATTCGTCTCCGCCCATTCCGTGCATGAGATACAAAACTCCATATTGTTTTGTACCATCATAGCCGTCAGGCAGATAAACAAAGGCTTGTTTTGTAATGGCACCTCCATCGCCAAAATAATCCTTTGTATTATATGATATTTTTTCGATGATCCCGCCGCCTTCAGCTTTTACCCTGTACTGGACAGGAATTGCATCTACTATCTCCACTTTTTTAACCCTGGTGTTTTTGTAAAACGATACACCTTTTCCTATATAAATATAGTGTAGACGTGAATTTTATAAAAAATACATCTATACTATCGCATTTTTTACATTATAGTCTCATTTTTTGAGGATTTTAGATTTTTATAGGGGAAATCCCCGAGTTAAAGACCATCTTGTTGGTATCGTTTGTTTTATATGGTTTCCACTCAGGAAGATCGCTTCCATCAGCATCTTTTCCGTTTGGATTACCTGTTTTTACAAAGTTGCAAAGGTAGTTACACATCTTTCTTGAAACGTCATATTGCATTCCAACAAAAGGTCTCCAGCATTTTGCAAGAGTTTCAAACCAGAACCACAGGTCTACAGAATGGAATGTTCCAGGATTATCCCAGCCAGGAATAGGTACATCAAACTCATAATAGAAGTTTGGAGCAGTTTTCCCATTCTTTTCAACAAGCTCCTGATATTTCTTTACTGCAATTTCAAGCGGCTTGATTTTTGGTCCTTCCGGCTTTGAAGGATCTGCAGGGAAAAGGAACTCATCTGTAGTATGTCCAAGAATAAGAGGAACTGTTTCAACTTCATTCTTTATCATCTGATCAAAAAAATCGCCCTTTACAAAAATATCATCACGAACAGGAGTCCAGGTTGCAATTGATTTTGCATGTCCGCCATATTCATCCCACTTTCTGCGTAAAGTCTGAATATCTATTGCACGGGCTTCGGCAAGATTTTTTGCACCTATAAAATTGAAGAAATCAACACCACACTGCTCTGCTTCCTCAAGGTTTTTCTGACGGAAGAAACTGTTATCTGGAGAATAGAACATACCGCTGTGAACAACTGCGCGTTTAAACAGACCTTTTGTTCCAAATGCAATCTGGTTCAATACGCTTCCACCACCGGCAGACTGTCCTCCTATTGTAATGTTTTCTGGATCCCCTCCGAATGCACTAATGTTGTCTTTTACCCACTGCATGGCACATCGCTGATCAAGCAATCCGAAGTTAGCTGGTTCTCCCGGATTTTCTGCTGTGATTTCCGGATGGCAAAGGAAGCCAAGCATATTAAGACGATAGTTTACTGTTACAACAACAATTCCACGTCGAGCAATACGTTCTCCGTCAAATTCCATTTCTGCGGTAAAACCAGTCTGCCAGCCGCCACCATAAATCCAGAAATAAACCGGAAGCTTTTCATCGGCAGCATTAGCAGGTGTCCATATATTCACAGAAAGACAATCTTCGCCCATAGGAATATCTTTATCTACAGACCATTCGCGGCAATAAATATCATTTGGATCATAATAAGGTGTTGGCTGAACAGGAATTGGGGAAAACTTATAGGCCTGCATAAGTCCGTCCCATTTTTCATCCCATGGAACTGGTGCATGCCATCTTAAATTACCAACAGGCTGCTTTGCAAAAGGAATACCTTTAAAAGAAGTGATTCGAGGGTCCGCAGCGGGGAGTCCTTCAATTTTTCCAAATTTTGTATCAACGATTCTTAACATTAAAATTCCTCCTGATTATAAAAAATGCTCCCGTCAAAAAGCGATTTTGCTCCGCTGAACGAAAAGGACGCTCCACAAAATCGCTTTTTGACTCCGCATTTTTTATAACCACTTTCTTTTTCTTATAACAATCAATTAGATAAATTATGGAACGCCCTTCAGCAGAAAAATACAAGAAAATTCTCATATTTTTTATACTTTATTCTCATTTTGGTGTATAATAAAAATATGGCATATAACAACGAATTTCCTATCAGGCTTTATTCTCAGAGTACCTATCTGGAGCAGGCGCACCATCATATAGAATATGAAATCCTTTATATAGATAAAGGTTCTGTGGAATTCGGACTTGAAGAATCTGTTACAGTTGTTCACGAAGGCGATGTTATTTTTATGCATCCCGGAACAAATCACTATGTAAAGAAAATTGAAGATACTGAATATCATTATTATGCCATGGTCTTTGACAGTTCTGTGCTTGGAAACCAGGGAGAACCTGTACGCAATACCTTAGACAGCATCAGAGTTTCCCGATTTATAAAACTTCCTGATGCAGTTTTGATGAAGCTCCGCGACGCAACAATATTTGTAAAAGAAGAAACCTTTGGACACGAACTTTTTGTAAAATCAGTTTTGTATGATATTATTTCGTGTGTTCTTCTTACAAATCAATATGTAGAAATTTCTGATAACCTCAGGACCGAAAAAGGCCATACTGTAAACGCAATTGATGTTACTCTCAATTATATACGAGATCATTACCGTGAAAACATATCACTTGATGACGTTCTAAAAATCACTTCGTATAGTAAAAGTCATTTTATCCGTCTTTTTAAAAAAAATATGGGCATGAACCTCACAGATTATATAAATAAATATAGAATCGAAAAGTCATGCCTCGAATTAATTTATACTTCAAAAAACGTTACCGAAATTGCAACCGAAAACGGCTTTAACACAGTTCAGTATTTTTCAAAGACATTCAAAACCTATATGAAATGTACACCAAAGCAGTATCAGCGGAATGGTAAAAATATTATCATTCCGTCGAATACTACAGCCACTAATTAAACTTGATTGACTTTAACTGTGCACTGCCACCGCCAACCCATTTTAAGTAAAGGGCATGAGTTCCGTCCGGGAAGTCTATGTCTATGCTGTCCGGCTCCCAGAAATTTGCAGATTCACATTTAAGTGTACCAAGAACAGGACCATCCCATGTATTACGGATTTCAAAAGCACCATACATGTAACCGCGCACTGTAAGGGTGAGCTTATGAACATTCTTAAAATCAAAATATTTAAAACCGATTGATGTTTTGTCTGTGATGTCTACGATGTAACCAGGCTCTTCGTCACCATCGCGGCCGTCCTGTGTGATTTTTGGCTGGCCTGCTCCAACATATGGCCCCGGCTTATCAGGATTAAAAATGTGGCATGCAATATATGCGCCGTACTCCCCTTCTGCTTTAAGAGGACCTCCGTTCAATCCGCAGGAAGTTATTTCAACCTGAGGGATTGAACCGTCCGGCAACACCTTTATTTTTTCTGCACAACCCTGACGGCTATACCAGTTTCCGTTTGTATGGCGGTGATAGAACATATAATATTCGCCGTTGATTATTTCAAAGCTTCCGTGATTGTTTGCTCCGTATGCAACAGGCATATCTGCAGGCTTGTAGGTATTGATATGCATATCAACGTTACTTACAATTACTCCGCCGTATACAAAGTTGTCACGCGGAGATTTACTTGTTGCATAACAAAGCTCGTGCATAACTTCAGATGAATATACAAGGTAATAAGTGTCGCCAATTTTGCGGATGCTTGGTGCTTCAAAAAATGCGTGACCTTCAAAACCCTTCCAGTTCTGAATTGACTTAAGCGGATACGGACAACCCGTTGTAACTTCAGAAGCGTCCTTAAGATTTACATACATATCGCCAGGAGCAACTACAACAGGTTCTTCTATTATAGTAAGCATATCCGGGCCTAGAGTTGTTGCCATTGCACCGATGCGGTCTTTCATAAAACGGCCACAGAAGCCTGTATAAAGGTAAGTTTTATCTCCTTCGCGAATTACACCAGGATCAAACTGCGGCATATCGCCTTTGCGGTCACCAAGACGTGTTCCGTCTGCGTAGTGAACGTGACCATAAAATTCATACTTACCGGCAGGAGAGTCGCAAACTGCAACAGAAACAAAGCCAACCTTATCCATTACATAAAAAAGATAGTAGCGTCCGTCCGGGCCAACAACAACATCAGGAGCATATAAAACCATTCTTCCATCCTGAGCAGGATCCTGATCTTTTCTATATATAACACCTTCGTAGCGCCAGTCTTTTAAATCATTCACAGGAGCAGAATAGCAGATGTAATCTCCAAGACAAAAAACAGCTCCGTTGAATTCGTCGTGAGAACCGTATACGTATACTCTGTCGCCAAAAACATGAGGCTCTCCGTCCGGGACATATTCCCATGAAGGCATATAAGGGTTAAAGCATTGTTTCATTATTTACTCCGTGAAAATTATATATATGAAGTTTTTTCTGAGGATTAATAAATCTTCCAGCGATTGTTTTCCTGAACAAAGCGTTTTGCGTTTACTTCCAGAAGGCGTCCATCTTCACCAGACATCTTTACCATATTAGTAAGAGGATTTACTTCTGTAATACGGAAATTTGTACCGTCGTAGAAAATGTGAATTCCTTCGTTTGGAAGATTTCGGCGGGCTTCGTTGTACCAGTCAAACTCATAAGAAAGACA
>JAEEGL016458947.1_pt1 | contig 10498 bp, 11 predicted proteins | sample 9134231 | NCBI WGS metagenome assembly JAEEGL01 (sample SAMN16246548, study PRJNA631951) | gut metagenome | biome: gut microbiome; feature: rumen; material: fiber-attached | host: Bos | place: Iran: Karaj | collected 2018-10 | reverse complement strand
GCTACAAGGCCAATGACTTCTTCCATGCCCATGCAAGAAAGATGACAAGCTGAATAAGAAGACACAAGATGACAAAGAAACAGACAGCGTGAGGCTGTCTTTTTTGTTAAAAGAAAAAACCGCTTGAAGCGGTCATGATCGAAATGGTGGAGCTTGCCGGGATCGAACCGGTGACCTCCTGATTGCGAACCAGGCGCTCTGCCAGCTGAGCTAAAGCCCCATCAACATTTCTATTATATATTAAAACTTCGTTTTGAAGCAGGAACTTTTCATTGTTTCGTCTTTCTTAACAGGAAGGCTCTGGCGATATGGATGCCGATCTTGTAAGAAAGCGGCCGTAAAGCTTTATCGGCTTCGACGAGTTTTTCGCGGATCGGGATGGACTGCGGGCAATGGCTTTCACATTTTCCGCACTTGATGCAGGCGCTCGGGAAGGCGGCATCTTTGCGCAAAGCGACTGCCTGCGCGTATTGGAAGCGGCCGTCATGCTTGGATTCGGTGAACATGCGGTTGTAGGCGTTGAACGTTCCGGGGATGTCGATGCCTTTGACGCAGGGCATGCAATAGCGGCAACCGGTACATCCGACTTTTTCATTGGCCCGGATGTCTTCGACGATGCTTCTGATGAAGGCGTGATCTTCTTCACTGAAGGAACCGATCCTTGCCTCATCGGCGATGCGGCAGTTCTCTTTCACCATCTCAAGGGAATTCATGCCGGACAAAACGCAGGTGACGGCTTCCTGATCGAAGAGCCAGCGGAATCCCCATTCGGCCGGGGAGTACTGTCTGGGATTTTCTTTCATGGCCTGTCTGACGCTCTGCGGCAGCATGCCGACCAGTTTGCCGCCCCGCAGAGGTTCCATGATCATGATCGGGATGCCGAGCTCATGTGCCCGCTCTACGCCTGCACGGCTGGCTTGGGAGTGTTCATCGAGGTAGTTGTACTGGACCTGGGCAAAATCCCAGTCGTAGTCTTCCAGAATGGAGACGAACATCTCGGTATTTCCGTGGTAGGAAAAGCCGATATTGCGGATCTGTCCTTTTTCTTTCTTGTCTTTGATCCAGTCTTCGATGCCGATCGATTTCAGACGTTTCCATTGAACGTCGTCGGTCATGTGGTGCATCAGGTAATAGTCGATGTGATCGGTCTTCAGCCGTTTGAGTTCTTCATTGAAATAACTGTCAAGGCTCTTGTAGCTGCTGATCAGATACTGCGGCAGTTTGGTGGCGATGAAGACGCGGTCGCGGATCTTGTTTCTTTCCAAGATGTTGCCTAAAGCCGCTTCGCTGCCGGGATAGACATACGCGGTGTCGTAGTAGTTGACGCCGAGAGAAAAAGCTTTCATGATCTCCTGTTCCGCCTTGGCTTCGTCGATCTTTCCGTTCTTGCCGCTGAAGCGCATACAGCCGTAACCTAAAACGGAGATGCGATGTCCTTTTTTGTCTTTTCTGTATTGCATGGTGATTCCTCTTGTCAATAAAAGTATGGCACAGACACAGATAAAATTCGACCGCAACGATCAGGGAAACGGTGCATGAAAAAAGCGCATGCTGCGCTTTATAAGAAACAGTACATGTCGCCGGCCTGGACATAGCGGACCGGGATGTCTTCTTTCAGCTGCTCAGGCAGCCAGACTTCCATGTATTTCATGCCCGGTTCTTCGACATTGAAGTGGCCCGGAGCGATGATGGCCCGGTCGAAGCCGAGCTGAGCGGAATCCTTGATGTATTCGGTCAGGGTGAAATCGATCAGTTCCAGCGGGATCAGCAGGTTGATGTCTTCTTTGTCGACCCGTTTGATCAGCGAATTGGAATCGCCGCCTTCCGAAACGTGTCCGCAGACCACGATCTTTCTGACTTTGCAGTCAAGATCACCGATGCATTTGAGGCCGGTCAGGTTCCATTTCTCTTTGATGAGTTCGCCGATCTTGCGCGGCGTGGTCTCCTCGCATTCCAGGTAGAGAGCACCGGAGATGTCGTTATTGTTGATGATCGCATCATCCCAGCCGGTCTCTTTGGCCAGACCGTAGAAGATCCCGTCGATGTAGCCGTCTTTGTAGGGGATGCCGGAATGGATGTAGTCGTGGAAACGCCAGACGGTGATGCCGTAATCGTCCATGAGCTTCGCTTTGGCTAGATAGGTCTTGTTTCCGCTTTCCTTCAGCCAGTCCTGATGATCGCCGTGATTCCAGAACAGCGCTTCGTGGGCGATGATCAGGTTGGCGCCGAGCTCGTGGGCTTTCTTGATGACATCGGCAGAGGCGTAGATACTCGTCACGATGCCGGTGCATTCCTTGTCGGTCTGCCCGTATAAGACTTTGTCACGGGTGTGGGCATCGTCGATCTGTCTGCCCATCCAGGAGCCTTTGCAGCAGTTTTTGACGGTCTGAATGACTTCACTTATCAACATTTTTCTTTCTCCTTAATAGCGGAAACTGTTTTCGCCGATCGTATAGGTCTCTTGCGGATCTTCTTCTTTGTAGGGCTTGCGGATCTCGATGAGATTGAGCACATCGTAGCCGTTGTGTTTTAAGAAGTGGATCATCGTATCGTTATTGGGGTGCACATACTGGTATAAGGTCTCGTTTCCGTATTCTTTTGCGATGGACGCCGCCTTGTCGAACAGCATCCTGCCGATGCCTTTGCGGCGGTATTCCGGACGGACGTAGATGGATTCGAGCCAGACAACGTCATCTTCAATGCGGCAGACGCCGTAGCCGACGTATTTGCCGTTGTCGGAGACAGCAAAGACCGGATAGTTTTTCGAGACGTAGTAGCGCAGTTCTTCCAAAGCATCATCGACATCGACATCGGACTTGTCTCCTTTCAGGGAAGCCAGGGTCTTGCGGAAGTCCGCCGTCAGATAGGCGAGAGAATAGAGATTGTCCTTGTCGATGGTAATGAAACGGTAGTTGTGTTTCTGCTGCGGCTTTACTGTCACAACGGATGCAGAAGGTTCCGTCTTCGCGAACGGCCGGTCTTTGAGATATTCGATGCCGTAGTATTCGCACCAGTCGATTGCGACGTCTTCGTGGGCATCTTCGAGATAGTCGTACCACTTGTCGGTCAGGGCAAAGCGCTCCAGCGTGGAACGGAAGCGGCGGAAGGCGCCGGCACCTTTGATGCACTCTTCCAGCCATTCTTTGGCTTCTCCGTCCGTCTTGTCTTCGATGAAGGCTTTCATCGTGCCATAGTCATCGATCTGCTTGTGACTGGGCAGCGGGATGAGATATTTGTCTTTGATGGAATCATCGTCTTCTTTCAGGATGATCCTCTCTTCCGGGATGTAGTAATAGTATTGCGTATCGACGCTCGTGGAATCGATGGCCTCGATCACTTCTTCCAGTTTTATCTGCATAATGATCCTTTCTTTTTTTTGTCTGACAACTTCATTATAATGCACAATCGGGATGAAAATGGTCCGGTAAAACCTATATAATTGAAGTATGGAAACCATCAGGTATACAAAGATGGATACGGACAAGATAATCAAGACATTGATTAATGGGGGGATCGTGGCCTTTCCGACCGATACGGTCTTTGGTCTGGCCTGCATCATGGAAAAAGAGGCGATCGCCAAGGTCTATGAGGCGAAAGGAAGAAGTTTCGACAAGCCACTGCCGATGATGTGTGATTCCTTCGAAATGATCGATGAAGTCGCCTATGTGAATGCTAAGGCGAAAAAGATCATCGATGTCCTGACACCGGGTGCACTGACGCTCATCTTCCGGAAAAAGGAATGCGTGGAAGACTATGTGACGATGTGCAAGCCGACTATCGGCATAAGGGTACCGAAGGATGACTTCATCCTTCAGCTGATCGGAAAGATCGGCATGCCGATCTTAGTGACCAGTGCCAACGTATCCGGAGAAGGCTCCCTGCTGAAATGGCAGGACGTGCTCGCCTGCATGGAAGGAAAGATCGATGCCATCGTATGCGAAGATTCAAGAGGCGAATGTGCCAGCACGATCATCGATGTTACGGAAGAAGATATCAAGGTCCTTCGTGAGGGACCGGTCAGTCTGAAGGAGATACAGGAGGTACTTCAATGAAAAAGAATCCCGTTTATGTCGTAGGACACAAGAACCCTGATACCGATGCGATCGTTTCGGCGATCGCTTACGCGGAATACAAAAAAAGAAAAGGCGTCGATGCCGTAGCGGCGAGGATCGGTTCGGTGAGTTCCGAGACGGAATATCTGCTCGAACGCTTCGGCTACGAAGATCCCAAACGTTTATATACCGCAAAATCCACTTTGAAGGAGATCGAGATGGATAAGGCGGCAACGGCCTATAAAGAAATGACGATGAAGGAGGCTTTGGACAAGGTCCTCAAACTGAAGAACCGCGGTCTGGTCGTCGTCAACAAGAGGAAACATCTGGAAGGCATCGTCACGCTCGACGACTTGACTTACATGTGGACGAAGACCGATGATCAGCTGGAATCCATCATCTCTTCGATCGAAGTCGATGACATCGTCAAGATCCTGAGCGGAACGCTGGTCCTGAAGGGGACTCACAGGCTTTCGGGCAAGATGCACATGTTCCCGAGCTTAAAGTCCAACGTGGAAGATGACAGTATCGTCTTATTGCGGAACGAGGATGACAAGCTCCTGTATTGTCTGGAACTCGGCGCGACGATGTTGGTGGTCTGTACCTCTTCGCCGATCTCAAGGCAGGTCTTATCGATGGCCAGGGATGCGGAAGCGACGATCGTCACGACGGAGCTCACACCTTTGTCCATCACCCGTCTGATCTACCAGACACCGGCGATCGAACAGATCATGATCAAAAAGGAGAAGATCGATTATTTCAACATCAACGATACGATCGATGAAGCGTCCAAGAAGATCGCCAAATCCCGTCACAGATCCTACCCGGTCTTAGACAACGAAGGCAAGGTCGTCGGTGCGATCTCCCGTTACCATCTGTTCAATTACCAGCACAAGCAGTTCATCCTGGTCGACCACAACGAAAAGAAGCAGGCGATCGATGACATCGACGAAGGTGTCGTTCTCGAGATCGTCGACCATCACCGTTTCGGCGGTTTTGAATCGGAGAATCCGATCAATATCACGACGATGCCGGTCGGTGCGACTGCCACGATCGTCACCAATAAATTCCTGAATGACGGCATGGAGATCGAGAAAGAACTTGCCGGTATCCTTTTAGGCGCGATCGTCTCCGATACGATGAATTTCCGTTCACCGACGACTACGGCATTGGACATCGAGACGGCGAAAAAGCTTGAAGCGATCTGTGAAGTCAGTGCCAACGAACTCTCCAAGGGCCTGATCGATCATTCCGAATCCTTACTGTCGAAGCGTCATATCGAGATCGTCTACAACGATTTCAAAGAATTCAACATCGACGGCAACAAGGTCGGTCTTTCTCAGGCCGTATGCAAGTCCAAGGACGAATACGATGCCCTCAAGAACGATCTTGCCCGTTATATGGAAGACGCCTGCAAGTCCGGCGGCTACGACCTGATGGCCATCATGCTGACGAACCCGAACGGATCGGGCTCTTATGTGCTTTCCGCCGGTGCGAGAAGAAGGGTGCTGAACAACGCCTTCACCATCAACAAGGACGGCTTCGTCGACGGTCTGGTCTCCCGTAAGAAACAGCTCCTGCCCGGCCTGATCAAGGCCATGAGCATCAAATAATGGCATTGTTACTGGATCACTGTCATGCGGTGATCGACCCCCGGCGTGAGTACCTGGATGCTTCGATCTATATCGAAGAGGGAGTCATCAAAGAGGTCTTTCCGCAGACAGCGAAGATAAAAAGAGATCTTGAGAACGTTCAAAGGATCGACCTGGGCGGAAGTGTCGTGATGCCCGGGTCTTTCGACACGCATAGCCACGGCATCATGGGGATGAACTTCGATGAAGTCTCGAAAGAAGAGATGGAGAAGATCTCCTATGAATTCGCCAAGTCGGGTACGACGTCCTTCCTTGCGTCTTTGTCCTACGATCTGGACCGCGAGTGGATGGTGAAACAGTTGGAGCGCTTCGAGGATTACGAAAGCAGCTATGCCCGCTTCGAAGGTTTTCATCTGGAAGGGCCTTTCCTTTCGCCGAGACATCTCGGCATGGGCGATCCCGACAAGTTCAAGAATGTCGATCTTGATGTTCTGCAGTCTTTCTTGAATGCTTCCTCAAGGATACGGCAGATGAGCATCGCTTATGAACTCGACGGAGCGAAGCAAGCAGGTGTCCTGCTGAAGCAGAAGGGGATCAAAGTCATGTGCGGCCATTCTGCTGCCGTTTTGGAAGATCTCGATGAAAACGTCGACGGTTTCACGCATCTGTTCAATGCGATGCGGGGACTTCATCACCGCGACATCACTTTAGTCAACTGCGCGTTCATGAACAAGTGGCAGATCGAACTGATCGCCGACGGCAATCATGTCAAAGAAAACGTCCTGCGTCTGGTTTTGAATAATATCGACAGGGATAAGATCATGTTGATATCGGACTCTTCGGTCGCCCGGGGACTGCCGGACGGCGACTACATGTTCTTATCGAAACCCTGCACGAAGAAGGGAACGACTTTCATTTCGCATGACGGTCATTTTGCCGGCAGCGTCGTTTCGATCAACGATGAGATGAAGGTCTTATACAGGCTCGGGGCGAAGTATACCGACCTGCTGGCCTATTCCAGTTACAATCCTTTTGCTTTCTACGGACTGTCAAAACGCTTCGGCAGCATCGAAAAAGGCAAGTATGCCGATCTGCTCATCATGGATGAGGATCTGAATATCAAAGACGTCTGTCTGAAAGGGGGACTCTTGCATGTTTGAATTCTACTTACGGGTCGGCATCTATTTCTTCTGTTTCCTGCTGGTGCTCTTCGGCATGAGCGCGTTCGATTTCAACCGTTTCGTCAAGCAGGGAAAGATCGTACAGGCGCAGGTCCTGTATTTCGTGATCTGCTGTGCCTTGAGCTATCTGATGGGAAACTTCATGATCGCTCTGATGTACCGTTTCTACAGAGGCTGATATGAAAAAGTTCTTTTTGCTGCTACTCACTTCATTGCTGATCGCTTCGTCATCTCTTTGCGATGTCCATGCGGATGTCGGTCCGAAACCTTCGGTGACCGTCTATTTCGATGATGTACCGGAGGGCACTTATTTCGTGACCCTGCTTTCCGACCGGGAGGTCTACGGACCCTGGCGGAAGGTTGAGGTGTCCGAGATAAAAGAAGGGACTTCCGATAAGGACAAGGCATTTGCAGCCTTTGTTTCTTATGAAGATGAGGATGGTTATTGTTTCCTTGGAAATATGTCGGAGGAAATGACGGGAAAAGGGACATTTGCCTGGACCTATTATCCGCCGGAAAGTTTTAAGGTCGCTGTGTATTCCGTGAAGGAAGGCCGGCTTTATCTATCCGATATCTGTAAGCGGGAAGCCTTCGATTCTTACTTTCATGCAAGGATCAAAGACGGGCAACTGCTGATCGAAGAGGAATCGCATCTGGGCAAGACGCTGTTCAAGACGTTGCTGAGAGCTTTGGTGACGGTGGCCGTCGAACTGGCTCTGGCTTATCTGTTCGGCTATCGCAGCAAGAAACATATCCTGAGCATCCTGATCGTCAATCTGATCAGTCAGACCGCACTCAATGTCTTCCTGATGCTGGGAGACTATTTCGGCGGTATGCTGGTGTGGATGATACTTTTCCCGATCGGCGAGATCGCCGTCATCGTACTGGAGATGATCTTGTATATCGCGCTGCTGAGGAAGGAAAAGAAGGGCAAACTGATCTTCTATGTCTTCTTAGCCAATCTGCTGAGCGCGGCTTTGACGTTCTTCGCGTTTTTCGCCGCTCATGCAGACTTGTGACCGGGGAAACATTTGGTGCTATAATCAATTTATATTTGAAAAGGAGGATGACTTATGGGATTACTGATCTCTTTACTGCTCAGTGCAGCATTCGGATATGTTGCCGCGAATCTGATGAAGCTTGCGGGTCCTTGGTATCTATATGTGATCTTGGGACTGGCCGGCGGTTTCGTCGGTTCACTGGTCTTCGGACTGATCGGCTTCTCCAGCAATTCGATCATTTCCGAAGCGATCGTTTCGATCGTCGGTGCCTGCATCGTCGTTGCGATCTACCGCGCATTGAAGAAATAGGACAGACAGCTCAGGCTGTCTTTTCTTTTGCCGGACCGCTACAATAAAGTCATGAGCAACAAGAAGTTCTTTGCCTCGTTCATGCTGCTGCTGGCGACTTTGTTCTGGGGCTTGTCTTATACCGTTCAAAGCATCTCCGCTTCAGGCCTGGGTCCGTTCACGACCGTCTTTTTCAAAGGTGCGGGCGGCTTTTTCTTATTGCCTCTGCTGGCCGGAAAGGATAAGATCGACAGGGATACCTTGACCGGCGGTCTGCTGATGGGGGCGTTCGCCTTCGGCGGCTGTCTGCTGCAGCAGCTGGGCATCATGTATTCGACCGTCTCCAAGGCAAGTTTCATCACCGCTCTGTATATCATCTTCGTTCCGCTCATCGAGATCTTTTTCGGCCGCAAGGTCAGACGAAGCATCTGGTTCTCCTGTCTTCTGGCGGTCGCCGGACTTTATTTCCTGTGCATGAATTCGGTCGCCGGGATCAATATCGGCGATCTGTTCCTGCTGCTTGGTTCCGTGTTGTTTGCCGGGCAGATCATCGTGATCGATCGTTATGTTCAGAAATGCGATCCTATCGCTTTGACCTTCGTATCGCAAAGTGCCGTTGCCTTGTTTGCCTTGATTGCCGCATTGATCTGTGAAAAGCCGGATGTCTCTTCTTTCACAAAGATGATTCCGGCGATCTTCTATATCGTCTTCATCGGCGGCCTGATCTCCCAGCTCATCCAGATCCGCTACCAGAGAGATCTTGACCCTTCCCTTGCCTCATTGCTGATGAGTTTCGAGTCGGTCTTCGGTGCGCTCTTCGGCTGGCTGATCCTTCATCAGGTCATGTCGCCCAAGGAGATCTTCGGCTGTCTGCTGGTCTTTATCGCCATCCTTCTGGCCGAAACGAAATAGTTTGTTACTGTCATAAATGGATATATAATGAAATAGTTAGTTTGCGAACTAATTATTTTTATAAGGAGAGCCATGAACAGAAGTGTGATCAAAACGATCTCACATCTGGATCACTGCATACGCTGTCACGCTTACAGTGAGGAGATCGACAGGAAGGCTTTGAACTTCACACAGTTTCAGATCCTGATCTATCTTCTGAAGAACGAAGACAAAGACGTCTGCCAGAAAGATCTGGAGGATGAGATCCATCTGAAAAAGGCATCCATCACGGCAAATCTCGATGTTCTGGAAGGAAAAGATCTCATACGCCGGGAACCGGGCAGGTCCGACCGGCGCAAAAAGTTTCTGAAGCTTTCTAAGAAGACGAAGTCCTTTACCCGTCTGATGGAAGAAAAAGAAAAGAATTACGATCGAAAGATCATTGCCGGCATACCGGAGGAGGAACTCGACGTGTTCTTCCGGGTGTGCGAGATGATCGGTAAGAATATCATGGAGGGCGAGAATGAAACTGATCTTTAGATATCTGAAGCCGTATATACTGACGGTACTGGCGGTCATCGCATTGACGTTCCTTCAGGTACAGACCGAACTGACGCTTCCCGATTACATGTCGGGCATCGTCACCAACGGCATACAGTACGGTGGCATCATCGATACTTCTCCCAAAGCGGTGACCAAAGACGATCTGGACAGGATCCTGACCTTTGCTTCGGAAACCGACCGCCAAGCGATCCTTTCGGATTATCAGCTCATCAAAGCGGGATCGGCAGTCTCGGTGGAAGGTCAGGATATCCGTCTGACAAAGGACATTTATTTCAAAACGAATGAAGATTCGGAAAACGACGGTCTGTTTTTAAAGCCGCTGGTCTATTCCTATATGGCAAAGCAGCAGGGCATCGATGTGAATGCTGCAGATGCCGAAACCCGCATCGGGGAAAGCCTGAAGGGGCTCGAGGACAACTATGTGTCGATGGCCCGTCTTCATATCCGCGATCTGTACGAGAACGTCGGTCTTTCCGGTGAGAAGATACAGAATGATTTCATCCTGCTGACGGGACTCAAGATGCTGGGCATCGCGGCGATCGGCGTCACCGTGCAGATCTTATCGACCTACCTGGCGACAAAGACCTCATCCAAGATCGCTGCTGCGATGCGCAAGGATGTCTTTGAGAAAGTCGAATCTTTCTCTTCCAGCGAATTCTCGAGATTCTCGACATCTTCTTTGATCACGCGTACGGGCAACGATATCACCAAGATACAGCAGCTGATACAGATGATGATGCGGATGATGCTGATGTCACCGATCATGGGCATCACGGCCGTCATCAAGGTCATGCGCTATCCCAACATCTCCTGGCTGCTGATCGTGGCGATCGGCGTCATCGTCTGTGCGATTATCGTCCTGGCGCTTTTTGCGGTCCCGAAATTCGAAGTCATCCAGTACCTCACCGACCGTCTCAACTCGATCATGC
>JAEEGL016352010.1_pt1 | contig 10498 bp, 6 predicted proteins | sample 9134231 | NCBI WGS metagenome assembly JAEEGL01 (sample SAMN16246548, study PRJNA631951) | gut metagenome | biome: gut microbiome; feature: rumen; material: fiber-attached | host: Bos | place: Iran: Karaj | collected 2018-10 | reverse complement strand
TATTTATTAATATTAAACATTATTTAATACTATCTTCTTTAAGAAATATATCAAATAAAAATAATTAAAAAGTGTTATTTAATATTTTTTTGAGTTTTATTGTGTTTATTTTTTATTTATAATTTTTTGATATTCTAAATAATTCAAGTATTCAAAAAGGTTAGAAACTTAATTTATTCTTTTTTATTTTAAATTGGTTGCTATACAAAATGAAAAAATAAAATGTAATAAAAAATTTTTAATTAAAACTAATAATTTATTATTAATTTTATCTATACCATTAAGAAAAAAAAATTATCATATTTAAGTCAGAAATTTAATGAAATAATTTTAAATAAACTATATTAAAAATTATAATAATATAAAATATTAAATGAAAATGTTTCAGTTTAATTAAAGTTTTTCATTATCATTATAACAAAGGAAATAATTTGGAAAACTATTAAAATTATCATAATAAAAATATTTTTAATTTTTCCCCAATTTGAAATATTCTTAGTAATATATAAATGGGAAAATAATGGAATTAAATAACCAATATTTAATGCACAAAAACTAGTTACTGAAATAATAATCCAAATATATATATTAATTTTCATAGACAAAAAACAATAATTGAGAATATCACATATAATCAATAAAAAAATTGATAATATTTGCTCAGTTTTTGTTTTTTGTTTAACATAATTTTCAATTGCAATTGTAATATAATTACTAGAATTAAAGGAACATAATATTCCAATAAATAATTCAAAAATGAAAATGAAATTTTCTTTATTTTCAAAATCAAAAAAATATAAATATGGATTTTGTTCATCGTTATTTTTTATTAAAGATAATGAAATTCCATTAATTAGATAATATAATAATTGAAATATAAGTGTAATTCTTACAGCTTTTGTTCCTCTAGTATAAGTAAAGAATTTCATTAGGTTACAATCTTCAAAAATATTATTATGATTTGTAAGAGATAATATTAAAATTGGAAAGAATAAAAAAAAATCTTTAATATTAAATAAATTAATTTGTGCTTTTTCTTTTTCATTGATTATTATACTTATAAGAAAAATAAATTCTATTATAATTATTAAAAAACAATTAAGTAATTTTTTAAATTTTTGTTTTTTTTGAAAAATGAGAAATAATTGAAAAAAAAAAATAGTTATTGGAATTATTTCAAAATAATCATTAAAACAATAAATAATAAAATGTTCAAAACATTGATATGAGACCATAATATATATTAAACAAATTCCAAGATTAAGGAGAAAATTTGAAACTTGATATATATTCAATATAATATTATTAACTTTTAATTCAAATATCTTATCCAGAGTATGATAACTTGTTTGAATTCTAAAATTTAATATTATTTTGGAAGTATAACAAGATAAAAAAAATAAAAAAATAAACCCTAATATTCCAAAAATTAAAGAATGAATAAAGATTTGTTTTATAAATAATATAATGATGATTGGAGAATCTAAAAAAAGAATAAATATTGTATAATTAAGAGAACCTTTCATAAACTGAAATTTAAGTTTTAATAAAGGTTCTAATTTTGAAGTTTCTAATTCTATTATAGTATCAAGTTCTGGATCTTCTAAAATTACATTTTCATCTTCTGCATAATATGAATTTCTAAATGGTCTTAAATTTTGTATTTTTCTTTTTTTTTTAATTTTTTTTACTACTCGTGGTGTTTTATTTTCATTATTTTTCTTTTCTGAATTCTCCTCTTTATTATCTTCATCTTTTTGTTTTTCTACACTTTTATTTTCTTCGTTTTCATTTTCAAAACATATTTCTTCATTTTTTATTTCTTCGTTTATGTTTATAGTATCTTCATTGTCTGTTTCTTTATTATCTCCTTCTTCTTTTGTATCGATTTTTTCATTTTGTTCTATAATTTCATTAAATGACATTTTAATTAATTTATATAAATTCAAATCTAGATTTATTTAACATTTATATTATGATAATATATAATTAAAGATTTATTAATAAAAGATATTTAATCTGAATTTCCAACTAAAATAATAGTAAAATATCATAATTCGCCAATAAAAATTGAGACTGGGAAAAGAAGTGATGATAGAATAGGACTTTCATATAAATTCTTAAATGATTCATATTAAAATACAAATATATTAAAGTAAATGACAATATTTTTTATATTTAAAAATAATAATATAACTTAAAATTTAATTATTTTCATTTCCATTTTAATTTTTTAAATAACAATTGTTTTGTTATTATTTTATATATATTTTATGCTTATTATATAAAAAAATTTTAAATAATTAGTTATAATGATTTTGGCCTCAATTAAAGAATTAAAAAGTAAATAATTGATTATATGAAATTGATAAAAAATGAGTAGAGATGAAATAATTGATTATTTAAAATTAAAATATAAAATGAAGAAGAATTATTATTGAAATTAATGATATTTGATAATTATTAAAAATGAATAATAAATTTAAAAGAAATAATAGTTATTCAAGTTTTATTATCTTGAATGGAATCTTAAAGTAAGTGATTGTCTTTAATTTCAAGTCTAAAACAACAAAAAATATTATTTATAATTAACAAAATATTTTTAGATAATATATTAATGGAATTTTATTATTAAAAAATGAAGAATAAACAAATAATAAAGTAAAAAATAATATTGAGTTTTAACCTTTTCTCATTACTGGATCGACAGACCATATCAGTTAGGTTAATAATAGTTTTGTTAGACTCACATTCATTTAAAAATCGGTAATAAGGAGGTTCAGAAGGATCTTTAATTTCAGATGTAAATTCGAATCTTTGGCAAATAATCATTCCATTTTTGCAATCACATTCAGTTGGATGTACTTCACTTTTCCAAACACAAGATTTTTCTTTTTTGCAGTCAGATTCAGAAGTCAATTTTCTACATTTATCACCACTCCAACAAGAATTAATTATTTTAAAACAAATTATCAAAAGATAAATGTTTTTCATATTATATTTTTTTATTTATTTATATAAAATTTTTTTCAAAAAAAATATGTAAATTTAAAAAAATCCATAATTTAAAACAAAATAAACTTTTTTGAAAATATCATAAACCATATTAAATGAACACATAAAATATTAAACCTAAAAATTTTACTAAGTTTCTATATTGATCAATTGTAACAATATAAGTTTTGTACATTTCGAAAAAATAAAAATAAACGACAACAATTATTATTATTTTGTTTGATATTTTATATTTTTACAAATAATATAAATAATATCAACTAATAATAATAGTATTTTTCATTTTTCCAGAAAACAATCTTTTGAGAATTAAATAAATTTTTGAAATAATTAATGAAAAAGGATTTTTTTTATATATGAAATTTCAATGAAATAGATTTGTTGATTTGATAAATCTTAATCCAAATTTTACATTATCATTTTCTCTTTTTTATTACTTTTATGTTAATTGAATAATTAATATTTGATGATAAAAGAGTGATTTCTTTATTAATTTTTTTAAATAAAGAAATAATATCAAGAATTTAATATTAAATTATTCTTTTGGTAAATTTTATATTCTTCTCAATCATTCATATTTTTTTCTAATTAAATCAAATAAAATTTATAATTAATTTAAAGAAATATTTTTTAATAAAATTAAATAAATATATCAAATTAAATAACCTAAAAATTTCTTTATTTTTATTTTTTATAAACTGAATTATTATAATATAACTTTCATATTTCAAAAAAATACAAACTATTTTAAAAGAAAACAATTATATTGACTGTTATAATTTTTAATGACATTAGAACTAATGATAAACACAATTCCTTTTTCATTATATTTATCTTGATTTTTAATAATATTATTAATAATTACATCATTCATATCATTTTTTTCAATATTAATTTATTTTAAAGGAGATTTACTGAGAAGGATCATATTTATTAGAGGAACAAGAGCCATGTTGTTTCCATTAACATTTTTTATTTGAATAAATTTATGATTATTCCCAAAAATATTTAGTTAAAAAATATATTTTTATTTTTTCAATTATTATTGTTCTTTTTTTGGATTTATTATATTTATTTTTCATTTTTAAATTCTATTTTTTCCTATTTTTTTGAAGATTTGAGAAATATTCTCTTAATAAATTAACAAGTAAACTAAAATGTATGTAATTTTTTTAAATAATATAAAAGAAATCTTAAATTTGATATTTTTATAAAATTAAAATCCTTTTTTTCCTTAAGGAAGATATAAATGTTAAATGATATATTCATTTATGAATAAAACAAAAATGGAGTTTTTTAATATTTATAATATCTCCGAAATTTCTTTTGTTTGAAAGTAAAAAAATTCACTTTATGTTATGTATTGAAAAGATTAAAATGAACTACAAAATATAAAAGTTAAAGTAAAGAATAAAAATAAAAAGATCACATTTGGATTTCTCAAAAAATCAAAACATAAAATTTAGTTCGATAGAAAATATTTAATTATTTATCTTTAAAAATTTGCAATGAATGTTAATATTTAATTATTTTTAAATTGATAAATGGATATAAATCTTGATGAAGAAATAGAAAATGAATTAGAAAGATTAGAAAATGAAGAAGATGATATAGAAAATGAGAATCTAATAAATTACAATTTAGAAAATCAAATAAAAGAAGCCAAAGAAAATACAATAAATATAAATAAAATAAAAGATTTTATAAAAGAAATAGAAAATAAGAATCCAAAAAATTTTCAATCAAATGAATTAGTGAATAATTTATCAAAGGCTAATTCATTTATAAATTCTTTAAAACATGAACTTTCATTTTTATTAAATACAATGGTATCAATTTACTCAGACATTTTTCCTCAATTAAGTTCTTTAATAACAATTCCTTTATTTTACATAAAAACAATAAAAGTAATAGAAGAAAAAGAAATTTTTAGAAAAAAAGGAATTCAAGATATAAAAGAAGATTTATCATTTCTTCCATCTAACATTTATTTATCATTAAGTTTAGTATTAAATAATGCAAAAGAAAGAATGGAATTCAGAGAAAATGATATAAATTTAACAGAAAAAATAAAATCAATATATTTAGAATATTTAGAATTAAATCACTTATTAGAACAAGTTCAATTTTTTATAAATAAAAGCATGCCAAAAATTGCACCAAATTTAACAGAATTAGTTGGACCTGATATTGCAAGTAAATTAATATCACAAGCAGGAAGTTTAAAAGAATTAACAAAAATTCCAAGTAGTTCAATATTAAATATGGGAAAAAATATAAATTCAAATTTAAATTTAGATAATCATAATAAAATTAATAATGGCTTTTTAACTGAATTACCAGAATATGAAAAAGAAACTGATAATAATTTAAAAATGAAAATTTTAAGAAAATATTCTAATCAAATTGCTTTAAGTGCAAGAATGGATTTTGCAAAAGGAAAAAGTAATGGAAATTATGGAAAAGAAATTAAAAATAATATTAAAAATAAAATTAATAAAATAATTAATAATGTAGAACCAGTTATTCATAAACCTTTACCAAGACCTGATGAAAAACCAAGAAAAAAAAGAGGAGGCAAAAATGCAAGAAGATTAAAAAAAATATTTGAAGTTACTGAAATTAGAAAAAAACAAAATAGAATGAATTTTGGAGTTCCTGAAGAAGAATTCAGAGATACAGGAATTGGATTTGGAATGTTAAAACAATCTAGTTTAGAAAGAAATCTAAAATATATTTCACAATTTAATAAAATTTATACTAAAAAACAAAAAGAATTAAATGAAAAAATTATTGAATATGAAAAAAAAGAACAAATGTTACAAAGAAAGACTAATAATGATGATATTAATGATAATATATGAAGATTGTTATTAAATATTTTTTTAAAAAATTAAATAAAATTTTAATTATAATTGTTAAATATAAAATTTAAAGAGTAAAAAAAAATATAAAAACTAGAAACTCAAATGATTAAGAGATTGTTTTGATGGTGTTTATAAATGAGATAAAAAATGATACAAAAAATTCAGAATAATAAATAGATTTAAATATTCTAATTGAATATTTTTTAATAAAATCATTTTCAATTTTTTTTTTAATAAATTGAATAAAGATAAATAAAAAATTTAACACAATGTATTTAACTATTAAAAGTTATATAAATAAAATTATTTAAATTAGGTAATTAATTTAACTTGAATTATTTTTTACTTTTGTTATATCATCATAATTATTAAAAAAATTCAGAAAAACCGAGTTTTTTGGATTTAACTTTTAATTATTTCATTATCAATTCAATTTGTTTTTCTCCTTTTAGAATTCTATTTCCAATATCTAATGATGAAATACTAAAGAATAATAACACAATCTTCTTTATTTTAAGAATAATATCTTTAAATATATTTAAACTTAACATTATAGGATAAGAGAAATATCATAATAAAAAAAATATTATTTACTCTCTTTAAAGATTTATCATCACATTTAATCAATTTAAAAATTAATTTTTTTAAATAAAATAACAATTTTATACAATTTGGAAATGATAAAAATTTGCTTTTTGTATTATATGATTAAAACTTTATCTTTTTTATTAAAAATTTTAAGAAATTCTTTTTTTTGATATCTTTAGTATCTGGATAAGTCCTTTCGGTTATTCAATATTTAATGTTCAAATTGAAAATGAAAAATAATGATTATAATTTGAATTTTTCAATTCATTTTTTTCAATAATTAATAATCACCAAATAATAAATTAAAAATAAATCAATTAATAATAAGAAAAAAAGAATTTTGATTTTTTTTGAAAATGAGATAAAAATGTTAAACTTTGTGTTAATTTTTTAAATGTTTATCATTTGTTTTAATAGTGATTTTTCCTGATTATTTGATATCACCGATGATTTTAGAATTTTAATATTGTTAAAAGAATAGAAGATCTTTTTAAGAAATTTTTTTGATTCAAAGATTACAAAAAGTAAAAATATTTCTTCCTGATAATAAGAAGATATATTATATTTCAAAAATTTCTTAATTTAAAAATGTAAAAAATATGTAATCATTTTTCTATTAGTTTTTATATTTTTTGTTTCTGAACTCTTTTTTTCTCCTGAAAACAACACTATTTAAAATTTGTAAATTATATTTATTAGATAAATAATTCTAATTCATATTCTTTTAATATTTAAAACATATTAAATTTTAATAAAATAATCAGATGTGTTTATCTCTGCATTTATCTTCTCAATTATTCTAAGTGTCATAATTATTTTATATATTTATTTAGTAGGATTTTTTTAAATAAGAAAATCCACTACTTCTTACTATGGTGAATCAATATTTATGAATTTAACATAAAACATCTTTTATAATTTTTAAATATAAGATAACAATTATAAAATTTCTTTTTTTTATTTTTTTGCTTATTATTTTACCAAATGAAAAGGTTATTAATTATTAATATTTAATAAATCGTATTGTTTATTATTTTTTAAAAGTAATTAGCATAAAAATCCTGAATAATTTAAAAAAGATAATTAAAGATAAAGATTATATTTATAATAAATGTTTAAAATATTAAAATCTATTTTTTTAAAAATAAAAATTCAAATGAAAAAACACATATTATATTTAAACATTCATTTTCTATTAATATGTTCTCTTGATAATTTATATTTTCGTTCAATCTTTTTTTCTTAATGCCCCTAAAACACCATTGAAACTCTCATTTTTATGTTTCATTTTATATTGAGAAGATCTTGAAGAATAAAGTGCAGGAGCTTTTTTCTTATAAAACACATCATAACCTTCTTTATCAGCATCAAATTCATAATTAAACTTATACAATTGACTTAATCTTTCTCTTTGCTCTTCATCAAATATTATGTTTTTAATTAACTTAACTTCGAAAATTGTTTTGAAATATAGAACAATATCAAATAAAAATTCTATTTGTGAAAAATGTTTTTTTATTACTTTCATTTTTTGAATACATCCTTTTCTGAAAAAAATTTTAAAACAGTTTCTAGAAGGTTTAACTCTTATAATTTTATTTGAATTTTGGTTCTTATAAATAAAACTATTTAAACCAGATATTACACTCATACTTGTATCATGTCTTTGAGGCAATTTATAATGAAAACTTACTCTACTAAAATTTTTATAAGGAGAAGTATTATGAATATTATTATTATTATTAAAAAGATTATTATTAGTATTATTGTTTATATTATTTATGGAATTATTATTAATATTATTATTTCCAGAATTATTATTATTTGAAGAATTAAAATTATTAATTGAAATTGTGGAATTTCTATTTCTTCCAATTTGAAATTTTGGTGTTGAACTAATAGAAAACACTTTCATTTTAGAAGGAGTTACATTAGAAATATTTGATATATTTTTAATATCATTTTGACGAATAGCAGATTGGGTGTCTACAATTTTCGGAATAATATTACTTTCATCTTTCTTCTTAAATTTAAAAAATTGAATCATGAAATTTTTATATAAAATTTGTCTAAAAAGATAAACCAAAAAATTACTAATTAAAGTAACAATTTTAACAATTCCACCAGCATTAGCTGCTGCTTCTTGAATTTTAGTATAAGATCTTTCATAAACTTCTCTTTTATTTGATTCTCTTAAACCAACAAAAGCAAAATTGTCATTATCTCTGTAATCTACAACTCCTTCAGCTCTATCATAAGCTATAAATAATTCTCTTTTATTTTGCTTAAAAAATAATCCTGAATCAGTATAAACTTCCATTGGTTTAAAATAAATCCAATAATCTGTGTATTGTTTTGATGAATATGTAGTAAATAAATTTTTACCATAAGATTGAAATGGTACTGAAAAATTATTTGGTATTACTATATTATCAGACATAAAAATTCCTATGTATCCTCCTCCTAAGATAGAATCTATTGTTTCATTTGATTCACAGGAAAAATTATTTAATGTTGAGTTTTTACATTTTGAAAAAGTAAAAAATAAATATTGAAAAGTTTCTGATTGATATTCACCTTCTATTTCAAAAGTGGAGTCTTTTAAACAATATAAATTTTCTAAATCTAAAGTATTAAAATACTCAGGAATAATTTCAAAATTATATTCACTACATTTTATTGTTTCCAATGATGTAATTGTTTCTGAATTTTCTCCATTATGATAATTATATATTCCTGCTTCAATTTTATAAATTTTTTCATTAATAAAATTTGAATAATTTTTATGTTGTAAACTTAAAGTTATCACAAAATCTTTATTTTTAAGATAACGCCTAGCTGGCTTGGCATCACTATATATTGTTGTAATTAATTTTGGATTTGTATGATGAATAACATCATTTGCATACATAAAAAAAAATAATGCAATTATTGAAAAGCTTACTAATGTCATAAATGAACCAAAATAGGTATTAAATTTTTTTTCACCGTGTATTGTAAATTTTGGGCCAGTTCCATATATATCTATTTGAAGAAAATATTTAAATATTTTATCTTTCATTTTTTTATCAATTTTATATTCTAATTGTTTAAGAGTTTGAAATTTATAATTAAAAAGATTAAATATAAAAATCATTATTATATATAAAAATCTTATTAACATTTATTCTAGTTATGATTAATAATAGCAATTTATTGTAAATTATCTTTCAAATTTTTTAAACATTTATTATAAATACTTATGATTCTATTAAGGATGTAAAAATAATATTTTTTTTATTAATATAATTTTTGTTAATGAAAAATTGAACAAATAAAGATTAATTTTAAATTAAAATAAATAAAAAAATCTCACAGTATTTCAAATTATTAAAAAGATTATAACACCATACTAATACTTTTTGTATATAAATTTTCAAATTTCTTTAGAATCTCAAACACCTTATTTAATGTAAGATAATAATCTCAATAATATGAATAGAATATTAATAGTGTGAAAACTTTGAAATCACTGATTTAGAATACATATATGTTTTTTTTGGCTGGATTTTTTTAGGTTTATATTAAAAATAAAAAAATATAAATAAAAAATAAATATAAAAGAGAAAAAAGGTTTGGAAAATATAAAGTTCATAAGTCCTTTATTTCAAAACATATAATTTGAATAAAAATAAAGAAATAATATCATCATTAATTTAATATAATGAATTAATGTTTTCTTATAAACTAAATTTTCATTTTAATTCATTAATGGAATGTATTTTTCTATTTTAAATAATATAGATATTATTCATATTGATTAACAACACTTCTTTAATAGATTAAAAAAACAAAATAACATTTTAATTAATCATTAATGATATGATAAAAAAATATTTTTAAAGAAAAATCTAAATAAAAGAGTAAAATAAAGATTTTTTATTAAACATTTTTTGACTATAATTCTTCACTTAATTTTTTAATTAATTAAATCATAGAAAAAATAAAATAAAAAATATGATTCAAATTTAATTAATTTAAATTAAATG
>JAEEGL016223373.1_pt1 | contig 10498 bp, 10 predicted proteins | sample 9134231 | NCBI WGS metagenome assembly JAEEGL01 (sample SAMN16246548, study PRJNA631951) | gut metagenome | biome: gut microbiome; feature: rumen; material: fiber-attached | host: Bos | place: Iran: Karaj | collected 2018-10 | reverse complement strand
GTTCTCCTCAAGATAAGCGACGACCTGATCGATGTTATGACCGCTTGCTCTGAGCTTCGCGGCAAGAATGACGAGAAGTCCGTGACCCGCGCTGAAGCGCAGGGAATCCACGATGACAATTCTCGCGTTGGGATAGCTCTTGACGACCTCGTTCTTTGCCTGCGTGGCAAAGTCGCAGGCGCCGCTGATGCCGCCAGAAATCGTGATGCAGAGCACATCCTCGCCCTTTTCGGCGTACTCGGTGAATACGCGCTTGAACTCCTCAATGTTCGGCGGCGCGGTGGAAAAGCCGTCGGGGTTCTTGCTGAGTGCCTTGTAGAAAGCATCTCTCTCGGTGTTCTCCCATTTGAGAATAAAGGGTGCATCCTGCTGGTCAGGATAATTGATATGTCCGGGGATAATACGGATATCGTAGTCCTTCTGAAATTTTTCATTGAGATCGCAGGATCCGTCTGCGATAATCGCGAACTTGTTCATGTTCATTTCCTTTCCGGGGTAATATATTTCATTAAAAACCTTTCGGTTTTTATTTCCGCGTCCTTGCCGCCTACGGTGTAAGCGAGTATATGCTGCGCACCCTCGACGGGGATCCAGAGCTTCGGCGCGGCGCAGGCTTCATAGTTTTCCAGCCCCTGCTCAAAGCAAACCGTCTTGTCACCCGTTCCGTGGAGGAATACCGTCGGGATATGGCAGTTTTTCAATGCATCGGTAGTACGGAGGTAGATGTCCTCCCTGATACGCAGCCTGCCGTACACCCGCATGACGGGCAGTATGAGAAAATACGGCAAGCGGCGGATACGCGCGTCATGCTCGAGCTGAATGCGCGGCGAAATGAAGCCGCAGTCGAGAACCAGCGCCTTGACCTTTTTTTCGGTGATGGTGTCCGAGGCGTAGGCAATCGAGGTAGAGCCCATCGACGAGCCGCTCAGCACGATGCTCTCCACACCCTGCTTCTGCGCGGCAAAGTCGATCCAGACAGGGATGTCGTGCCGTTCCAGAACGCCAAGCCCCAAAAAGCTGCCGCCGCTGTCGCCGTGAGCGCGCTGGATGATAAAGAGCAGGTTCCAGCCCAGCTCGCAGTAATGCTTTGCCTGCATGCAGAAGTTGCTGATTGGTTCGCCGCGGTAGCCGTGGACGAAAATCATCGTTTTGTTGCTGTGTTGATTGAGGTAAAACCCGCGCAGCTTCACACCATCCTTTGCCGTCACGCTGACGCGCTCCATCGGGTGGGAACGAAGGTAGGTGTCGGCAGCAATCAGCTCCGTCTGGTACGGCTCGTAGCGCGTACCGCGCAGGTCGCCGCTCTCCGAGAGCGGAATACTGCATTCCTTTCGCCCGAAGGCGAAATTGAACAGTATCACCGACGGAATGACGATGAAAAGGATATAGAGCACCAGCAGCGCGAGAAAAATAATAATCGCTATGTTCATCGGGTATTTGACTGTCCGAATTTCTTCTTCCAGAAATTGCGGATATATTCGGTCTGCTCGCTCTTCTTCTCGCCGAACACGCATTCATAGGCGAAGTGCTCGCAGTTGTTGTGTATCATGTTGTAGCCGCCCGTGCCGATTCTGGCGCGCGCGGTTTTTACGGTTTGCTCAGGCGGAATGCGTGTTTTGCGCTCCCTGCGGTCGAGGACGGCAACCTCGACGATGCGTCCGCAGGAAAAAGCGTCAATATCCACATCGCAGACGGCGATGTCCTCATTTTGGTCGGCGTATTCGGGAACGGGCGGCCATCCGAACTGGATGACCTCGTCCTCGCTGACAAAGACGCCGTAGTGAAAGAGCGTACCGATCTGAATACGTACCATGTCGCCGCTTTGGGCGTCGGTCGGCATCCATTTCATCGTTTCTTCGCCTCGATATAGTCAATGACGTCGCCGACGGTGTCAAACGAATTAACGCCCACGTCGTCGAACATCATGTCAAACATCTCCTCCACGGCGATGACCACATAGAGAATGTTGACCGAGGTGAGTCCGAAATCCTCGCGCAGACGCGATTCCTCCGTGCAGCCCTCAATCGCCTTGTTGCCGCCGTCAGCGGCGGTGAGAATGTCCTTTAAGCCTTGTAAAATTTCACTTCTTGTCATTTTTATATCTCACAATCTTCATACTCGGTGAGCGCTCAAAGTCGCTATCGCGCACCGTAATGCGGGTCACACGCTGGAACGAGGGCAGACTTTGGTTGACCTTTTCCAGCTCCCCAAGCATAAACCGCTTGGCATCCCCTGCTTTGATTTTCTGCAGTACCGTCTGACGCGGCACGACCTCAAGAGCGAGGATATGCCTGCCGCCGTCGGTGACTGCCTCGAACACCTGCGAATCCTGAATAAAGGGCAGCGCGTTGAAATGCCCCTCCAGCTCCGCGGGAGAAATGTTTTCGCCGTTGGAGAGGACGATGATCTCCTTGATTCTGCCCGTGATGTAGAGCAGTCCGTTCTCATCCTGACGCACAAGGTCGCCCGTGTGGAACCAGCCGTCCGCGTCATAGCCGTTTTCGTCGCCGCCGACGTAGCCGTCCATCATATTCTTGCCGCGCAGCCACAACTCGCCTTCCACGATTTTCAACTCCTGATTGGGATAGGGATAGCCGATGGAATCGGGATGCTCCACGCTGAGCGGATTGCCCGAAACGAGGTTGGCGGACTCGGTCAGACCGTAGCCCTGCAGCAGCTTGATGCCGAGCTTGTCGTACTCCTCTATCAGATAGGGCGCGACTGCCGCAGCGCCGCAGATGATGGTTTTGAGATCGTCGCCGAGCATATTCTTTCCGAACTGCTTCGAGAGCGAGAGCGACATCTCCGCAAGCGCGGGCACCATGACGAGCACGGTCGGCTTGAAGCTCCTGATATCGCGGAACATGTTCTTGTTGTTATCGCAAATGAGCAGTGTGCTGCCCGTATAAAGCGAGGTCATCAGGTTGCGGATCAGACCGAACACATGAGAGAGCGGGAGAATCAGCAGATAGCGCTGATAAAAGACGTTCCAAACGCCGTAGCAGCCGTTGACGGTTCCCTGCAGCACCGCGCCGTTCGAGAGAAGCGCGCACTTGCTCTTTCCCGTGGTGCCGCCCGTGAACATCATCACGCAGGGTGTTTTCGCGTCACAATCGCGCATTTCCGCGCTGTCAAGGGTCTCTGCCGTGATATCGATAATCGGCAGGTCGTCGAGCTTCTCCCTTACAACGTCGAGCTGCGAATCCAGCTCGGGCTGATAAACCAGCGCGTCCAGCTGGAACCGCATGCAGCAGCCAAATACGCTGCGCGCGTCGAGATGCGCAGGCAGAATGACCGCCGTCATGCCGAGGGTGGTCACGGCGATGAACGCCTTGACAAAATCGTAGGAATTGGCGCAGAGAATGCCCACTCTGCCGCTGTCAATCTGCTGCAGCAGCACCGCGCGGAAGGAAGCCGCGTCGCGCTCCAATTCTTCATAGGTGTAGGCTGTGTCGCGGAACACAATCGCCTCTCTTTCGGCGTAGTCGCGCAGACAGTCGCGCCACATCCCGGTGACGGTCTCCTTCTCGACAATACGCTCAAATTCCTCGGGGTCGGTAAAGGGTCTGAAATACTCTCTCGCGTTCACGGTATGCCTCCTTTTGCTCTGTCAGATAATGTTTATTATTTGATTGTATCCAGAAACCGCGCCAGCTCCTCCTCACGCTCATAGAGCAGCTTTGTCGCCGCGTCAAGCTGCGCGAAGGTCGGTTTTTCGCCGTACAGCTCGCGCACGCTGACGCGCTCGCCGATGACGATTTTCTGACGTTCGGTTGCTTTCTGTTTGGGATGAATATAGACGGGGATGATCGGCACGCCGCTGCGCCCCGCCATGAGCACCATGCCCGACTTGAAGGGCGACGGCGCTCCGCCGTCAAAGTTGATATGTCCCTCGGGGAACATCGAAATCACTTCGCCCTCTTTGAGCCGCGAGATGATTTCGCGGAAGGTCGCCATGTCGGGATTCGCGCGGTCGATGCGGATGCAGCGGCAGCAACGGAAGAGATGACCCGACCACTTGTCCATCAGCTCCTCGCTGACGAGGAAGAACTGACGGCGGTACGGCACGGCAAAGAGCACCAGCGCGGGATCGACAAAGCTGACATGGTTTGCGATCAGCAACGCACCGCCGCGGATCCTCTCGCGCGCCTTTTCGTTGGTGTAGTACACCTTCGGACGGAACCACAAAATCGCGGGCGCTCCCGTTACGCGCACAAAATCGTGCATCCAATTTTTAGGTGAAAACAGCTTACTTTTTTTCGTCGGCTGTGTCATCGAGCATTCTCCCCAATCGGATAATACGCTCACGCATGGCATTTGTGAGACGATCAATATTTTCTTTCTCGCTGTGCGCGTCGTCGGTGTAGTCGTGTACATTCATCGGCGTACCGATCATCACGCGCGCGCGTTTTTTCAAGTTGAAGTAGCTGCCGTTCGTATAGACGGGAATCACGGGAACGTCGGCAGCCAGCGCGATATACGCCGCGCTCGGCTTGAAGGGCAGCGGCCGCTCCTCGTTTTTGAGCGGGAGCCTGCTTTCGGGAAAGATGCCGACCACCTTGCCCTTGCGCAGCAGCTCCTCGCTTTTCCCCATGAAGCTGAAATCGTGGGTATCGCGGTTGACATAGATGCCGCCCATCATTTTCAAAAACAGCCCCAGCGGCTGCTTTTGAAAGAGCACCTCCGCCATCTGCACGCGCAGGGTGCGCGTGAAAAAGGCAAAGAGCAAAACCGCGTAGTCAAAGACCGAGGTGTGGTTGGAAATGATGATTGCGGGACCTTTGATACGCCTGCCCTGTACCGCCTTATCCTCATGTTCAATTTTGGTGCGGAAGGCGATTTTTTGCGGGAGCCATCCTGTCACCTTGACGAAGGTATTAAAGAATTCTGTCAGCATAATTTTCATCCGCAGCCGACAGAAGGAAAACCGTCAGGCTACATTTTCTCCTGAATATAATCGTGCAGCGCTCTCACCGTGGAGCGTGACATGTCGCCCGAGGTGAACGACACACCGAACTCGTCGCGCAGTCCAGCGACAAGCGAGAAATAGTCGAGACTCGAGCCGCCCAGATCGACGAAGAAATCGGCGTCGTAGCCGATCTCATCCTCGGGCTTATTAAGCGCCAGACTGAACATCGCGGTGATTTTTCGGGCGATTTCATCGTCCTCCCTGCCGACCAGCGCCATGTCGGGCACGACCTCGGTCAGCGTTCCCTCGCTCAGCTCCTTCGCGAGCCTTGTGCGGTTGAGCTTGAACTCATTATCTTTCAGCAGGCTGTCCTCGGTGAAGAAGATCCTGCCGATCTGACCGCTGAGCTTGAGCTGCGCGAGCTGCTCCTTGACCTGTGCCTCAATGGCGCCGAGACGCGCGGCGGTAATGTATTTGTTGACCGACACCAAAAGCGTCGGCACGGTTTTTTCGTTCTCCGCAACACCGACGAGAGCGACGCCGCGCACGCCGTCGGGCGTGATGCGGGCTTCGATCAGGTTCGGATTGAGGTTCTCGCCGTTCGCGGCGACGATCAGATCGTCCTGTCTTCCGAGAATGCGGTAGCATTTACCGTCAAAGGAAGCGAGGTCGTGAGTGTTGAACCAGTCGCTGTTGTCGCGCTTCCCGCCGTCCTCGATGATATATTTCGCCATGGCTTTTCCGCGTACCAGAAGCTCTCCGTTGCCGTTGATCTCATACTCAATGCCCATCATGGGGAGTCCCACGGAACCGGAATTGAGCAGACTGCGCTTGCGGCTCAGCTCCAGCGAGGTGATACCGATTTCGCTCATGCCGTAGCCGTCCGCGAGACGGTAGCCGATGGCGTTGAAAAATTCAAGCACCTGCGGACTGATGCAGCTGCCGCCCGTAATCATAAAGACGACGCTTTCGCCGAACATGCCCTCGCGCACTTCCTTGAACGCAAGCTTGGAGAATGTGTCCGCCAAAGCGGAATCGCCGAGCTTGCGGCTGATGCGCATACCCTTTTCAAACTTTTTGACGGTCTCCTCGCCGCGGTCGCGGATCGTGCGCATCGCCTGCTCATAGACCTTTTCCCAGAAGAGCGGTACCGCGAAGATATGGGTCACCTTGTGGCGCTTGATGGTGTTGGTGATCGTCTGCGGCTGCATATCGTTGAGCCGCACGAAGGTGCGCGAGAAAAACGCGAACCACACATAGACCGCCACCAGACCGAAAATGTGGTAAAACGGTAAAAATGTCAGAAGCTTCAGCTCACCCTCGTAGTGCTCCTTGACCTTTGTGCACTGCTTGATGATGCTGTAGCTGCCTTGAATCTGGTTATAAAACTCCTCGGCAGTATAGGCGCAGATTTTGACATGTGCCGAGGTGCCCGAGGACATCACGAGGATCTCGCTGCCGAAATCTGCGGGCATATAGTTCGCGCCCTCAACAAGCTCCTCGCTGAGAATCGTTTTGACAGAAAAGCTCTGTCCGTCGGAGATGACCGCCGCCGCGTTTGTCACGCGCAGGGCGTACTCCAGCGTCTCCGTATCAAGGCGGCGGTTGAGCAGCAGCGGACGGCAGCCAATCGCGAGTATCGCCCAGAAGGTCAGGATCCAGTCGAGGCTGTTGTCCATATAGATGCCAATGACGGCATCTTGCTCCAGACCGCCGAGCTGTGCCTTCAGGGTACTCGCCTTATGCAATGTCAGGCTTCTTGCCTGACCGTAGGTTGTCTTTGAAATGCGATAGCCGCGGCTCTCCTCCCAGAGGATATTGCTCTCCTCGGAGAACATCAGGGAAAACAGCGCGCGAAAACTCTTATCGCTCATGTTGTAGCGGCGGAGCTTATCCTCGACAAATGCATTGACAGAGGAAAAACCGCCAAGGTTCGTTATCTTCATAAAATCACACAAATCATAATAAAGTATAGCTCCTGTCCCTATGCGCATGCGTACGCGAACAAGGCAGAATACTATCTTTAACAGTATATCATTTTTCTGCTCAATTTGCAATAAAGCAGGACGAAAAGGGAGCCATTTCCTGTAGAAATTTCACGGAAATCACGACATTTTTTTAGGTGATTTGCAGAAAGGGATTTTTATTATTTGTATTACCCCCACAAAAACAGAGACGTGCAGATGCACGTCTCTGTTTGTTTGCCATGAAAATCATTCCTCGGTCGGCTGTTCCTCGGATGCAGGAGCAGGAGTCGGCTCAGGCGCAGGCTCTGTCTCAACAGGCTCGGTTTCCTTCTCCTTCACCTCGACGGCAAGACGAACCATCAATCCATTCTCGGCAGTCAGGGTGATATAGGTTTCGCCTGCCTGTTCCGCCACGACCGTCAGCTTGGTTCCGCTGACGCTCGCCTTGACGCAGGCATTGTCCACCTTGACGTCCAGACGCTTGTTGGAGCAATCGGTCGGTTTGATATCAATACCCACCTCCACGGTTTCACCGCGCAGCATCGTAACGCTGCCGCGATCCAAGCTCAGCTCGGTCATTTCGCGGTTGCTCAGCTCGCTGATGACGCGGTTCTGAATGCTTCCGAGGTTGGGATTGATGTTGCCTGACGTGATGTTATCCGCAGGAATCTTGCTCGGGTCAGGACGGGTGGTCGCAGGCGCGGTGGTTCCCTCCGTTGTCTCGGGTGCGGTGGTCGCCTCCGTGGTGGACTGTGCGGTGGTCGTCTCTCCTTCGGACGGTCTTGTCGCAACAACCTTCTTGGGTTCACTTTTTGTCACTGCTTCATCCGCTGTCGCCATGACGGGCGCAGACGAGCTTTGCTCTTTACCGCACGCCGTACACCCGAGAAGCGTAAGAATCAGCAGCGCTATGAAAATAACTCTTTTCATGTATTTCACCTTACAACATAAAATAATAATTTTTGCCTGATTTCATATCAGAACTACATTATAATACAAAAGACGCGGATACGTCAAGTATCCGCGCCCGAAAATCACAATGAAAATTATGCCTTTCGCAAAACATTACCCATTTTGTTCCTCGGAATCGAGAACGCCACATTGTTCGCGTGGTCGCCGACTCTCTCCAGAATCGTGAGCATATCGAGGAATACCGTGCCTTTTTCGGCGCTGCATATTCCGTCGTTCATTCTGCCGATATGGTTGAACTTGTATATCTTGACATGGCTGTCAAGCGCGCTTTCCGTTTCGATGATCGACTTGGCAAGGTCAAAATCCATGCTCTGCGCCTTGAACAGCGTCAAGCCCTCGTCGATCAGCTTGGTGACCATTTCGTCGAGGTCATGCAGCTCCTGCATCGCGTCGGGAGAGAATTTCATCTTCTTCTCGATCATCTGGGTCGCGCACTCAACGATGTTTTCCGCATGGTCGCCGATGCGCTCGATGTCCTGAATTGCGGAGTACATCACACCCATCGTCTTGCGGTCGCTGTCGAGGATGTCAAGACCGTTGATTTTGACGATGAAACGGGTGATCTCATGGGTGAGGTAGTCGATGACCTTCTCGTTCTTCGCGACCTTCGCGATCGCCTTTTCGTCGTGCTCAAAGAAGCCCTTCATGGCATAGCGGTAGTTTTTCTGCGCGAGGTCGCACAGACGCTTGCACTCGTTCTCAACAGAGAGAACCGCCATGGGAGGCGTGGTGAGGAGTCGGTTGTCGAGATAAACCGCCGCCATCTGCTCCTTGTCCTCATCCTGTTCGGGAAGAATCAGGGTGGTGAGCTTGACGATCAGCTGAGAGAAGGGCAGCAGAATGACCGTGATCGCAATGTTGAACATGATATGGGACGCGGAAATCTGCATGGGAAGTCCGAGCGTCTCGGCAGGTATCGCCATGTTGATCCATGTCGTCAGCGGCAGGAATATCGTCGCAAGCGTCATGATGACCGCGCCGATGCTCGAAATCAGGAAGTTGGAAAGCGCGATCTGCTTCGCGACGCGGTTCGCTCCCAGTGAGGAAATGAACGCAGCGGAGCAAGCGCCGACATTGAAGCCGTAGATGACGAATATCGCCTGATTGAGGTCGGTGATGACGCCTGCCATCGCGAGCGCCATGAGAATACCGACGGAAGCCGACGAGCTCTGAATGATCGCGGTGAACACAAAGCCCACCAGAATACCGATCAGCGGGAACGCGAGGTTATCCGCCATGCTGGCGAACGCCTGGCTCTCGCCCATCCATTTGAGGTTGTCGCTCATGAGCGACAGACCGAGGAAGAGCATGCCGAAGCCCGCGGAGATCTGACCGTAATACTTATGATTGTTCTTCTTGCTGAAGGTGATGATGACCGCGCCGAGGAAGATGAAAATCGGCACGAACGCCTTGATGTCGATCGCAATCAGCAGCGACGTGACCGTCGTACCGATTTTGGCGCCGAACAGCACACCGATCGCCTGCCCCAGCTCCATCAGACCCGCGTTGGCAAAGCCGACGACCATCGCGTCGGTCGCGGAGGAGCTTTGGATGACAGCGGTGACAAGCGTACCGACCAGCATTGCGAAAAACTTGTTGCTCGTGATTTTCTGCAGCAGCGTTCGCAGCTTGTTACCTGCGGCAAGCTCGAGTCCTTCACCCATGTTTTTCATACCGATGAGGAACAGGCCCAGTCCGCCGAGCGCCATGATGACCTTCAGAATGATACTGTAAGTGTCCATAATTATACCTCTCATTGACTGTCGCGTATTGAGAATTTCCGTACAGTCAAGATTATTATATCACACTTATTGCGCTTTTTCCACAACTTTCTTGCTTTTTTTTGCGTTTCATGCGGTTTTTCCCCCGATTTGTACAAGGCGTACAATTCTGTGGTTATTTTTTGTTTTTATTGACATTGCAGGCGGAATATGATAGAGTTATTTTGGTGATAATATGGTAATTCAAACGCAAAGACTGCGGCTCGTGCCGCTCTCTCTGAGGTATCTCGACAGCGCCTGCGCCTATGCGCTCAACCCCGACAACGCGCGGATGATGGTCTACCTCCCGAACCGCGACAAAGCGGAAACGGAGGCGTTTATCCGCAGAGCTGAGGAGGAATGGAGGAAGGAAGAACCCGAGTTTCTCGAATTCGCCGTCCTGCGCGGCGACGAGCATATCGGCGGCGTGACGATGTATTTTGAAGGCGACTTCTCCCGCGGCGAGCTGGGGTGGATCATCCGCAGCGACTGTCAGGGGCAGGGCTACGCAGCCGAAGCGGCGCGCGGCCTGATGGATTGGTTCCATACGCATCAAAACATCAACCGCTTCATCGCGCACTGCGACAGCGAAAACGAACCCTCCAAGAGAGTGATGGAAAAGCTGGGCATGACGCTTGCGGAAATCCACGGCGGCAGGTTCAACCGCTCATCAAAGGAAGAACGGCAGGAATGCCTGTATGAAATAACGATTTAGGAGTTGATAACGTGAAAAAGAGATTTCTCGGCGCACTGCTGTCAGTCCTGCTGATTTGCAGTATGCTGACAGGCTGCGCGCAAATCAAAAATGCTGTCGAAAGCGGCGTTCAGTCGGCAATGAATGAAGCGTCCTCGGAAATCAAATCCGCGCTGGACGAAGCGTCGTCGGAGAT
>JAEEGL012721905.1_pt1 | contig 10498 bp, 3 predicted proteins | sample 9134231 | NCBI WGS metagenome assembly JAEEGL01 (sample SAMN16246548, study PRJNA631951) | gut metagenome | biome: gut microbiome; feature: rumen; material: fiber-attached | host: Bos | place: Iran: Karaj | collected 2018-10 | reverse complement strand
GAGCATGGCGGCGCGCTTGAGGCGGACCCACCGAATGGAAAGGCGGTTCTTTTCGACGCGCCAGAGCCGGAGCGGATCGCCCGCCACGGCTTTTGCCGCCTGGTCGAAGAGGACATCGTACCTGTCCAGCATCGTTTCATCCAGGAAGGAATGGACAGGGTTGTCATTGAAGCCGACATGGACATTGTCACGTTCCACCGTATCGCAAACCAAATCAAGATAGGCATTGAGCATCGGCGCGGCGGCCCCGTAGAAATAGGCCATGAACTCGCGGCGGTGACGGTCAAGATCGCAATCGGGATTCCAAAGCAGTTTGGAAAGGAGGTAGAGGCGGAGTTCGTTGAAGTCCACACTTCCGCGCGAAGCGCCACAGGCCTGTTCAAACACCCCTTTCACGTTGTTTCGCGCGAACAGTTGGAGGTTCGGCTGAAGGACCCGCCAGTTTGGATGAGGTGTCGGGTAGTGGGCGAAGCAGGTCGTGTAATCCCAGATGTACATGCGGTCGCAGATTCGCCCCCATTCCGCCAGGTCAGTCTTGAAGTCTGAAACGGAGCCGTCCGGTCGGCTGACGGAGCGTGTCTTGTCGTCGCAGGTCTCCATGGGGTGTGAAAAGCAGCACTCAATTGAGCAGAGACGGACACAAACATTATGGCGATTGCGCGTAACCCTGGGGGCGGGGCGTGTGTAGCAGTAGGCAAGCGTGTCGAAGATGACATTTGGGAATTCCGGTTCAAGCGCTTCGGCTATTGCGTTCACGAATCGAAGGAGCGTGCCGGAAGGCGACCCTTCTTCGGCGTCGATTCGAGCGCAGTTTGCGCACTGGCAGTTGCCCCACCAGTCATTTTGGGAAAGGGAAAGGATCTGCGCCTCAGGATGCTGCCGCAGCACGGATCGGGCATTGTCCGTGACGATGCGAAGAACATCCAGGTTAGTTAGGCAGAGCTGCGTTCTCCCCCCGCTCGTCGTAACGCGTTTTCCGTTGACAAGGGCGTAGTATTCCGGATGGCTTGCGCCATAGGTTGCCGTTGGAAGGAGAGGCTCGAACGTATGGACGAACATCGCGTAGGAGAGCCCTCCGCCAAGCCGCTTCGGAATGCTGTTGGCTTTTTGGCAACCGTTGAAGCGGCATTTCGCCGAGAATCGGGGGTTCTGCATCACATCCGCGTAGTTATGCGCACGATACTCGAAAACGGGTTTTTCCTCTATGGCCCCACCAGGAATTCTCAGCATGATGTCCGGTTCCCATGCAATTGTCGGCACGAACTCGCAGTTGTGCGTGAAGAACCGGCAGCCAAGGCGTTCAAGGTACTCATAGACACCGTAGAGGATGCCGCGAACGCCGCCTCCGATGCGTACGGCATAGTTGCCGGACTCGATTCTGAAACCATCAGTGCCAAGATGTGCCACCTCCAGGTTTGAAGCCATCCCAAGATAGAAGCCGGATGCGCCAGGGACGGCATTTTCAGCGGCTTGGATTTCAAGGTTCTGCGCCGTCATCCGGGCAAGATAGTAGCGCAGTTCCTTTGCGGCAAAACGGGTTGAAGAGTCTTGGTTGTCAAGGTCCGCGCGCGTGATGAAAATTGACGCATTGGGCTTTGTGACCTGAAGTGACCGCTGGTAATAATGAACTTCGGTGGCGTTGTTTATGGAATCCCAGGTGATGTATCCGTTTTGGAAGCGGGAAATGCGGTCGTTGGCACTGCCAAGAAGGGGATAGGAGTCTTCATCGGAAACAGGGTAGCCGAGGCGGCCCGGCATCTGGACGTTGAACGCCCCCCCAAGAGAACGCCATCTTTCACAAATCCCGCCGTGCGTTTCGTGTGGTTCATCGTCGCAGGGGCGAAGCGTAATCGCAGCGGAAGGGGAGAGGTTGAGTTGCCAGCCCTCGTCTGGATTCTGGTAGATGCCAGCATCGTCAAACGGCCCTACGGACGGATAGACCGCCTTGAGGTATTCGTACTTGTCGCGGAACAGCGCGATGGCTTCGTCACGGGTTTTCATGGTTATTCACTCCTTGGCGGGTGTTAGTCCACCTGCATTTGGCAAGATTGAAGGCCGTCAAATCTTGCCGTTGGCATGAAGAACGGCGATCGCGGCGTCCAGAATGGGCTTGGTCTTTTCGGTTAATGTCGAGAACCCGAGCTCCCGAAGTGTCTCGCGAAAGAGGGTTTCCTTTTCGCACGACTGGAATCCCAGCAGGACTTCATACATGGCGTTGGCGATTTCCTCGGCGGGAATATCCGCCAAATCGCGCTTGTCGTCGGCATTCTCGGCGATTCTCCAGAACCGCCAGCGGGCAGGATCCTGGTCATTGTCCCAGAGAACGCGGTTTTCATCCGCTCCCGTTACGCGGACGCCTGGCGGAATCGACCGCGAGACAACATCAATGATGCCACGTCCAACACGTGCAAAGCCCCATGCGCGCGCAAGGCGGCGGCGCAGAAGCGTTTCCTTTATCGGCGCTTCGGCAGCCAGTATTTCGCAAATCTGCCTGCGCAGGACGGGAAGCGTCTCGGCCTCGTAGAAGGCGGCCTGCGGAAGCGGGGCGCCACCTATCCAGGCGGCATACGTCTTCCTGTTCTCCGGAGTCCTTTCCGTCGGAGGAGTGTCATTGACGACCTTCGGTTCGGGTTCAGCCGGAGGGGGCAGTTCCGCCGGCACGGGCGGCGGCGCGTTCTTCGCCTCTTCAAGCGCGGCGAGGAGGCGCTCCTCGGCGCGGCGTCTGTCGAGAGCCCAGTCGACGATCCATACACGCGCAAGTCGCCAGCCCATGCCGCGAAGAACCGATTCCCTGAGATGCTCCCTGTCGCGTGTGTCATGCTGCGCGGCGTAGCCGGGTCCATCGCAAAGGATGCCGAGCAGATATTCGCCCTTTTTGTCAGGATGACGGACGGCGACGTCTATTCGGCATCCCGATGCGCCTAGGTCGCGCTCCACCGACCATCCGCGCGCTTCGAGGAAGTCTCCGACAACGGTTGCGAGACCTTCGCCAGGTGCTTCCGAAGCCTCCGGCTCCGGAACACCGAAGCCCTTTTCGGCGTATTCCAGGAAGAATCGCAGATGCGCCGCGCCGACCGCAGATGTCCGCGACATGTCAATCTGTGCGCCGTGTATGGAGGAGAAAACGACCACCTGCTCCTTGGCGCGTGTGATCGCGACGTTCAGCCGTCGCTCGCCTCCCTGCCGGTTCAAGGGGCCGAAATTCATCGAGAACTTGCCTTCGGCGTCCGGGGCGTAGCCGACGGAGAAGAGAATGACATCCCGTTCGTCACCTTGGACATTTTCCAAGTTCTTGACGAACAAGGGCTCGTCGGTCTCCTCGGCCAGCAACTGGTCGAGCCTCCTGTTGCGCAGTCGGGCGTTTTCAAGCAGGTCTTCGATCAGCGTACGCTGCGCCTCGCTGAAGGTGACGATACCAATGCTGCGTCGAGGGACCGAGGTGTCGAGCAGCCGTGCGACGACATAGTCCACCAGCGCCTTGGCCTCCTTGCCGTTGGTGCGTGTCTTCCTCCTGTCATAGACGCCACCCTGAACGAACTCAAAGCGGATGCCGAGGCGGTCGGACGCCGAAGCGGACGGGAACGTGCAAAGTCGATCGTCGTAGTAATAGTGGTTGGAGAAGGCGATCAGGGATTCGTGGCGACTGCGGTAGTGCCAGTCGAGATGGGAGGAGAACATGCCGGCCGCGATGCATTCGTCGAGGATGCTCTCCATGTCCTCGACTTCGTCTTCTGAAACGGGGGTGTCGCTTTCGGCCTCTCCCTTTTGGAAGAAGTTTGTCGGAGGCATCTGCTTGGGGTCGCCAACGATGATGTGCTGTCTGGCGCGTGCAAGGACGCCGATCGCGTCCCAGACCGGAATCTGGGAGGCTTCGTCGAAAACGACGAGATCGAACTGCGCGGAGCCTGGAGGGAGATACTGTGCCACGGAAAGCGGACTCATCAGGAAGCACGGTTTGAGCGACGGAGTGATTTTGGGCGTTTGCTCCAACAACAGCCTAACGGGCTTCTGGCGCGCCTTCTTCGCACATTCGCGCTTGAGAACGCCAAGCTCGGTCCCGTCCGGGCACGGACCTGCGCGGCGGCTTGGGAGATTTGCGGCAAGACGGGCAAAAACCATCTTGCGCGACAAGGCAAGATAACGGTCGTCAATCTCGGCGAAGTCGTGTATGCGCTCCTCATGCGAGGTCCCCGTGAATTTGCAGAGCATCGGGGAGTTCTCCAGAATCGCGTCCAACATGGTGCGCCGGAAGGCGGTTTCGAAATAGTCCGGCAACTCGGCGGGTTGCAAAGAACCTGATGTGGCCTTTTCGGCAAAGGCGCCCAGACCAGCCTGTCTGGCCGCAGATTCCGCGGCGCGGCAAGCCAAGACAAAGCGCATGTCCTGCCCTGTGGCAAGAAGGTCCGAAGCCTGCCCCGACAATGCGGATATCGTGGCGACGGCATTGGCGGACGGAATGAGGCCGACGAGTGCGTCCCGCGCCTCGGAGAAATCGTTCCAGGCGGCAAGAAGGGCGCGGATCGCGCCGCGAAGGGGGCTGTCGGATGCCAGGCGGGTTTCCGAATCGGAAACGATTTCCCGAATGCGAACAAGCATTTCCCCGCTCAGGTTCGAGCGTGTGCCGGCAACCTGTCCCACCGCTTCAAGAATGGTGCACCCCTTGTCAATGGCGGCACTGGCGGTAGAGATGGCGGCTTCATCAATCTCGGCTACGCCTTCCGGCCCGGGCAGGAGCTCGCCAAGGAACTTTCTTGCGGCGGCGTCACTGGAGCGGATTGACGCGGAAACCTGGGCAAAGGCGACTAGATCGGGCAGCGACGACGCCACCGCATCGAGGGTGATTTTTACCGACTTGTCCTTGCGAAGGGTCTGCGCCTCCCTGAGGAACGCCCCTTTCTTGAAAAGCCGAACCAGAAAAGAAGCGGAGACAAGGTCGTTGAATCGCGTCTGAAAAGCTGAGCCGTCTATCTGGGAGAGGGCTCCGCAGTCCCACTCCGCAAGTTTCGCGGACAACTCCAAGGCGCGTCGCAGTGTAGCGAGGTGCGCTTCAAGCGACTTCCTGGCGATCGGCATATGGGCGTCCATCATTGTCGCCGGAAGCGTTCCCGCGTCCAAGACGGTCTGGGCGAGCCAGGCAAGCGAGTATATGCCGGTGATGGAGTCGTCCTCCGGCACGCCCAAAGCCTCGGCAACTGGCGCTGCCGACTTTGTCAGCGATTCCGCCAAGGCCGGAAGACGCCTAGCCGCCGCAAGGACGCTGCGTTCCCACACGGGACTCCAGGCAGGAACGGGATCGGCAATCCATGCAAGTGCCCCGCGGACACTCGGCTGGGCCCTTGAGAGCGCCAACGAGAGTTCGAGGATGACGCCCCGCAAACGGTCGAGATCCTCCCGGGATTGATCAGTGGCATTTGAAAGCGACCACGTGAAATCCTGATCCTCGGGGTGGTTGAGAAGCCAGGCGAAACAGCGATAGGCGCTGAGTCCGTTTGGAAACTCCTGGTGCAGTTCGCGGACATACCCATCGAGTTCCGAACGGAGCGCCTGCAGTTCGCAGGTCTCGCGTTGCCACTCGGTAGGTTCTCGTGCGTCCGCGACGGCAATGGCCTCATCGAACTGACGCAGCACATCGGCCTTCCCAGCCTTGTTGGAATGCAGTTCGAGGCAAAACGGACGCAACCCTATGGCCGTAAGACGGCGGTGCACGACGTCGAGGGCGGCCTTTTTCTCGGAAACGAAAAGGACCCGCCTTCCAAGGGCGAGGTTGTGGGCGATGATGTTCGTGATCGTCTGGGACTTGCCAGTTCCAGGCGGGCCGTGGAGGACGAAGCTCTTCCCAAGTGCGGAGTAGAGGACGGCGGCGAGCTGAGAGGAGTCCGCGCTCATCGGGCAGAAAAGGTTTGACGGGTCGATTTTCGCGGAAACCTCGTCTTCCGGAAATGCATCAACGCCGTCGTCATAGATGCCCCCGCCGTACATCAGATGATGGACGAGCGGGTTCTTCGCCAAATCGTCCTTGCGCGTCGTGAGGTCGTTCCACATCACGAACTTGCCGAACGAAAAGCGTCCCAGCACGGCGACAGGAAGGACCTCCCATCCCTCGCGCTCCTTGATTGCCTGCCGGAAAATGTCCAGAACCAGCGGCACGTCAACGCCGGAATCGTCCGTGGGCAACGGTGCAAGACCTGGGATTTCCAGCCGGAATTCAGACCTCAGCAATTCGAGAAGCGTCTCGTTGACGATTGTGTCCTCGTCGATGCGAACGATTTTCACGCCGTCCGCCACGGCTCCGCGGTCGAGCCGGACGGGTACAAGAAGAATAGGCGCATGGTAGCGCATCCCGACCTTGGCGGACGTCGTCCATTCCAGGAATCCTATGGCGAGGAAAAGCGTGTTAACGCCGCTTTCCTCAAGATCGGTGCGGCTTTCGCGAAAGAGCGCCTTGAGGGAACGGTTAAGTTCCTTCTCGGGGAGGAAAGACCAGAGGCGGCGCTGCCGAAGCTCGCTCTTTAGCAGCGTCTGCAGTGGCGTTTCAAGGTCGGAGAAATCCTTCTTGCGTATCTCGTTCACGTCCATGTCGCCGAGGAGACGTGAAATCGAACCGATCACAAGGGGGCGGCCGGCGGCAAGGATGTCCTCCATTGCGCCGACTTCGGGGCAGAGAAGCTGGATCGCGAACTTCCCCTCGCGGACGTTCAAAAGCCTGTTGCGCGTTGAAAGGTCAAGCAGTTTCTGCTGCCAGCGCGCGAGGCGGTCTCCAGACGCGCTGGAAGCAGGTTCAAGCGTTGACAGGTCAATGGCCTCGCGGAGTTCGCGCGTCGTTTCGCGGCGCAACTCGCGCTGGGCGGCTGGCGGCTCCTCGAACAGGAACGACCCGCCCGGGACAGACCTCAGCGGAAGGGGACGGACACCGCTGTATCTGGCGCGCTGCACGTCGATGGCGCAGATAAAGGTCTCGTCATCGCCCAGGTGCTCGCTTTTCGCGGTCGTCTCAGCCTGGGTGAACGTCACGTCGTCATTCGTGAGACAAGTCGTCTCCACAACGGTGAATTCGTCGTCTGTGACGCGCTTCCGGATGGCCTGCAGATCGTCGGTCGCCGGGTCTGGAAAATGGGAATCCTGAAGATGGCAGCCCAGATAGGCATGGCCGCGTTTCACCATGATGACGGGATGAAGCCCGCATTGTTCCGCAAGGGATGACAGAAGAAGGGTCGTCTCGATGCACGTCCCCACGCGGTCGGCCACTACGGCGTCGGGCAGTCTGAAACGCTGCCCCGGCACGTCAAAGCTCGCCGGAGGCATCGCATAGCGGATTCCAATGGCGTGGAGTGCGCGATAGCAGGCCTGCAAGGTTTCATAGGCGCGGCCCCTCCCCATTTGGTATCCGACGATGGCGGCGTCTCCAGTGGCCTTGCGCAATTCCTCGGCCACGGCCTTGACAAGTTCGTGCATGCAGGGGAGGTTCGGCATGACAAAAGCCGCCGTCAGCTCCGGAAGAATGTACGGGCCTGTCCATTGGTCCGGCGTGTAGATGTCAAGGGGCCGTTCGTCCTGGAAAAGCACTTCCTCGCCGGAATTGATGGCTATGGCGATTGTTCCGCGGACGGGTTCGGAAAGGGAAAGCAATTTGTCGAAGTCCGGTTCCAGAACCAGATTGCGAAGAATGGCCTGGTGGCCGGGCCGAATGTCCTCTATGGGAAATGTCTTGTCCGGAACAAACGACGACGGGGAAACGGAAATGGTGCAAGTCAATCCTGCGCGAACTGTGTCGGACGGATTACGGACGGCAACTTCGGGAACGAGTGAGAACTGGTTCTGCTGCATTGCCAAGTTAAGGAACTGACATGACGTCCACCCGTATTCGGGGCCCAAGTCCCGCTTGGGTTCCTGCTCGGCAATGATTGGCTGCGCCTTAATCGAGACGACCGAATCGGCGTCCTCCAGGGGCGTTTGAGGGACCTCCGCATTCATCGCTAACGCACCGAGACGCGGTAGCGGCCGCGGCCGGTGTCGCTGATGCGGAGACCGGTGGAGTCGCGGTCTATGTGCACATCGAAGGACTGTCCGCGCTGGAACGTGGCGTTGATGGTCTGCGAACGCTTGGCGCCGCCATTGCGGATGACGATGGTCTTAAAACCGACGGAACCGTCCACAACGGTGATGGTGCAGCGGGAGTTTCCGGCGGGGAACGCAAACTCCTTGGCGGTGCCGCTGGCCTGGAACTCACGGGAGGCCGGGGAGCTTTGCCGACGGTCGTGATGGCGATCGTCCCTATGCCGGTCATCGCGGTACCGATCATCACGGTAGTCACGGTAGTCACGGTAATCGCGGTCGTTGCGGTAGTAACGGTTGTCATAGCGGGGCGGGGGTGGCGGACGGTCGTTGTAATAGCCGCCGTTGTAGTAGCCACCATTGCCGTAGCCATAGTCATCGGTGACGCAGGCCGAGAAAAGCGCGGCGGAAGCCGCGAAGAGGAGGAATGGGAGTATCTTTTTCATGGTCGAATTATAATGCGGCGTTTTCCCTGATGCAAGTTTTTTCTTCATGCTAGCGGAACAGGCCGTCGACGATCGAGTCGTATTCCGCGTAGGTGCGGCAGGTCCGGAGACGGCGCCAGAGCGCCTCACCGTTCGGGTAGGCGGCATGGTGGTAGCTCCAGAACTCCTTCATGCGGCCGAGGAAGGAGCCTGGGCCGAAAAGCTCTGCTCGCGTCACCTCGCCGTAGTCACGGACAAAGGCCTCGTAGGCGCGCCATGACGTCGGCGGGGCGGATTGTCCGTGACCCGACGCGAAGGCGTGGCGGACGCGAAGCGCGAGGGCCGGGTCGGTCACGATGCCGCGGCCGATCATGAAGCCGGCAACCGAGGGGAAGCGCGCGGCGAGGCGTTGGCAGTCCTCGGCGGTACGGATGTCGCCATTGTAGACGACGGGGGCCTTGGCCGCCGTAAGGCATTCCGCAAAGCCGTCGAGATCGACGTCGCCCTCGTAGCGCTGGGCAGCCGTGCGTGCGTGGATTGTCATTTCCGCGAGCGGATAGGAATTGAAAATCTCCATGCGCTCAAAAAGGAGGCCGGGGCGGTCAATGCCGAGCCGGACCTTTACGGAGAGCCCGGCACCCATGACTTCGCAACCCGCGTCGAGCATGCGGCGGAGGTTGTCGGCGTCGCGGAGAAGGCCTGAGCCCCGTCCCTTTTTGACGATCAGCGGCCAGGGGCAGCCGATGTTCAGGTCGCAGCGCGCGTAGCCGAGGTCGCGGACGGCAAGCAGCAGCGTGCGGAACTGCGCGGGATCCTTGCCAATGATCTGCGGCACAAGCGGAAGGAAGACGTTCGCCTCGGGAAGAATGTCCGCGAGGTGCGTGGCCTTGATCTTCGAGCCGGCGACTGTTGTGAGGAAGGGGGAGACGGCGCCGTCAAGCCCGCCGAAATGCTTCATCAGGCATCGGCGGAACGACAGATGCGTCACGCCGCGCAATGGCGCGAGAATGAGGCGTTGTGCCGTTTCCGCGCCCGCTTCATCGTGCATTGTGCATTGTGCATTGTGCATTGGCCAATCAGCGGTCAAGCGTGATGCGCCGGCGCAGGTAAGTCGGTACGTCGAGGTCTTCACCGTTGAGGATGGTCCCTTCAACACCCTGGAATCGGCCGCGTCCAGAAGCGCCGAGGGCCAGTTTCGAATCCGAACGGGCACGGCGGCGCGGACGGCGCTGTTCGCCTGCGGGAGTCTGAAGCTCGTCGGCGACGGCCTCCTGCGCCGGGGCGTCCTGTTCGCGGATGGAGTCGAAGAGAAGGGCCACGAGCTTGATCGTGCCGGCGTGGCGTTCGTCGAGGACAGTGGACAGGTTGAAGGAGCAGGCAGGAGGAAGCGCGGAGCGCAGGCGTCCGGAGATGTCGGAGAGCTCGACAAGGCGGAGGTCGGAGCCTGCGAGAACGCCCACGAGGACGGCCTGGACGCCGTCGAAGGTCGGGGACGGGCCAAGCATGTTCGAGCGGCAGAGGGATCCGACGCATTCGGCGGCGCGTCCCTCGCCTTCGGCCGTGGCGGTTGCGAAGCGGCAGCGGCCTGCGGACTGCATCAGCAGGGAGGCGAGTTTGGCCGGACCGAGCGAGATATAGCCCGGATTGAGCATGAGCGACCAGAGAAGCGTGAGGGCGTCGCCAAGGCGCGCCTCGGCCGAGGCCATCGCCTGCGAGAGCGGGGCGTTGCGGTCCGGGGCGTAGAGGTCGTCGAGCCGGATTGCGACAAGAGCGTCTGTGTTCTCCTCCAGTACCGGAAGGGCGCGCTGCGCAACGGAGCCGCGCTCCTTGCCCTCGAATTCGAAGGGAAGCGTGGCCACGCAGAGCGATACGATGCCGAGAGAGCGGAGAATGGAAAGGACTTGCGGCGTCGCGCCCGTGCCGACGCCACCGCCGAGCGCCGTAACGACGACGGCGATTCGCGCGTTCTTCACAGCGTTGCGGATTGTCTCCGCGTCGTCGGACGCGGCGGTGCGGCCCTT
>JAEEGL011063688.1_pt1 | contig 10498 bp, 11 predicted proteins | sample 9134231 | NCBI WGS metagenome assembly JAEEGL01 (sample SAMN16246548, study PRJNA631951) | gut metagenome | biome: gut microbiome; feature: rumen; material: fiber-attached | host: Bos | place: Iran: Karaj | collected 2018-10 | reverse complement strand
TGATACATTATGCTTTAATGCTAATTCTTTGATTATATTATTTATTATTAATTCTACTCCTCTACTACTTAATGGATCTCCATCTTTATTGAGTAGTAACGCATCATTTTTCTTGCCTTGTAATAGTTCATTTCGATATTGCCTTAAATATAGTTTTAGTATTTCTTCACAATACTCTCCAAAATAGACAATTCTTTCTTTATTACCTTTACCTATTACTTTTATTTCTCTTCCTGAATAATTGATTTGGTTTACTTCTAGTGAAGTTAATTCAGATACACGAAGACCTGTAGCATATAGTAGTTCTATTATTAATCTGTTTCTCACATCTAATGCATTATCTAGTGGAATACTATTGATGATGTTTTCTAATTCATCATATTGTAAAAAATTTGGTATTTTTTTATCTTTTTTAGGATTTCTTATTTGTTTGAATGGATTATTCTTATAATCATAAGTGATCATTAAGAAATTATAATAGTGTCTTAAAGCACTTAGATTTCTTGATATAGTACTCTTTGAGTATTTTAATTCATCCATATATTTTAAATAACTTCTTATTTCATCATTAGTTATATTTTTATCTTCAATTTTATTTTCTTTAAGGAATTCATAGTATTGAGTGATATCTCTTTCATAACTATTAATTGTTGTGTCAGGATATCTTCTCTCTTTTAGTAAATAGTTTTTAAATTCTTTAATTCTTTCCATTATGATTCTGTATTAGCTACTGCTTCCATTACGGTAGTTAATTCTTCATTAATAGTAATTCCTTTTTTATATAGTTGAAGATATTTATATAAGTTTGTTTTTTTATTGAGTTCATTTAATTGTTTTTCTAAGTATATTGACATTGGTTCTTTTTCATCATATTTATTAATAATTGTATTAAACTCTTTTTCTTCATCTTTATTTAGTTTAATTTTTTCTATTTTATTATTAACTTCATCTAATTCGTTAGTGTAGTTTGTTATTGCTTCAATTAATACATCATATTTTGTTACTTCATTATCCATTGTTATCACCATTTAAATTATAACAAAAAAGTACAAATATTGCTATCTATCCTTTAGGTTGTTCGTTGTTTTTGAATGTTTTCTTTTGGGCTTTTTCTTCTTCTAATTCTGGTTTTAAAGTTAATTCTATATATAGAACTATGTTTCTTAATATTTCATAATCAATATTTCTAGTTGATTCTAGAGCTACGCGAATATGTCTTTCTCCTTTAGCAAGGAATAAATCAATGTTTTGTAATAATAATCTTAATTGATCTACTGGCTTAATTCCTTGATATTTATTTAAAGAATTAAATACTTTATTCATTAATTGCTTATTTTGAATATTTTCAGCAATAAAGTTAATTACTGTATCTGGATTTACTTTCCCTTGCAAGTCACTAAATATTGCTCCGTGAGGGACTTCTCTAACGTTTCCTTTTTCAAAGAAGATTATTGATACATCTTGAACTTTTTCTTCTGGTTCAATTATTGCTTTATCAATTATATCTTGAAATAATTCAGGAATGTCTGATTTAGTTGTAAAGGTATCGATTCCTTCTAATGTTGTTAGATCTTCACCTTCGTAAGTTGATGCTAATGTCCACTCTAGTGGAATATAATCTTTGTTGCCTCTTTTAATAACGAGACGATAATCTTTATCTTTCTTCACACTTACCACTCCTTGAAGAGAAGTAATATAACATAATTAAGAAATGGTGTCAATAGACTTTTTATTGATTAAAATACCTATTATATGTAGGTTTTACTTGCAATATTAATCTTTTTTTAGTATAATTCTACTTGTATTTAAGGAAGGAGCGACATAATGGCAAATATTAAGAGTTCTAAAAAAGCAATTAAAGTAATAGCTAAGAAGACAGAAGCGAATCATGAATATAAAGCTAGAGTAAAGAATTCTATTAAGAATTGTGAAAAAGCTATTGAAGCTAAAGATGTAGCCGCTGCTACTGAAGAATTGAAAAAAGTACAAAAGAACATTGATACTGCTGTAAGCAAAGGTGTTATTAAAAAGAATACTGCTGACAGAGAAAAATCAAGATTAAATAATAAAGTAAAAGGAATGAAGTAATTTACTTCATTTTTTTATTGTTATGATATAATTAACATATGGTGATGATATGACAAAAGTAAAAAACATTATATTCTTCTTAGTTGTTATTTTAGTATTTGTTATGTTTGGACTAAATTATAAGAAAATAGTTAATAAACTTTCTGCTTATATATATGATATTAGAAATAATCAAAAGGAAATTATTATTAAAGATAGTAATAAATTTTCTAAACATAAAGATTATAAGTTTGTTGAAACTACTGATAACTTTAGACCTAATAATTACAATGATTTAATTAATATATTTTATACAATACTAGATAATGGATGGGATGAATTTACTTTCTATTGTGGAGATGGATATGCTGCATGTGTTAATGATGTTGATACATTAAGTAATGATCAATTATTATTATCAAATATTAATAATTATGTTCATCCATTTAATAGTTATTCTCAAGTTAGAGTTGTATATGATGATTATGGTGAAATAGATGTATATGTTACTCATACTTATTCTGCAGAGGAACAAGAAAAGATTCAAAATAGAATATCTGCAACAATGAACCAATTGGTTAAAGATAGTATGAGTGATAAAAAAAAGATTAAGGCAATACATGATTATATTATTAATAATACTAAGTATGATATAGAGAGAAAAGAAAAAGGCTCTAGTAGTTATGATTCTACTAAAGCAACTGGTGTATTATTCCAAGGTTATGGAATCTGTAGTGGTTATGCTGATACCATGGCACTATTCTTAGATGAACTTGGAATAGATAATATTAAGATATCTAGTGCTAACCATGTTTGGAATGCAGTCTTGTTAGATGGTAAATGGTATCATTTAGATCTTACTTGGGATGATCCAGTAAGTAGTGATGGAAGAGATGTATTACAATATAATTTCTTCTTGATTGATTCTCCTACTCTTTTAAAAGAAGATGTTGGTTCTTCTGAACATGATTTCAATAATAATTATTATTTCTTAAATTAAAAAAGTCCATTAAGGACTTTTTTTTAATTAGTAAATAATACTTTTTCACTCTTATATTGCTTAATAATTATATTAATAATAATTACGATATATAGAATTGATGAAACTAGTACAGTTAAGACATTTAATACTCTAAAGTTATTATTGAATAAATCTAATAATATTTGTACATAATTACATACTGGTATGAAATAGAAGAATTTAGATGCTTCTAATCCAGCTAGTGAAACAAACATTGGTATTAAACTGATAAAGCTTAGTGTTGATGTCTTAGATTGCGCTTCTTTAGTTGTCTTACACATTGCTGTTAGTGCAAGTGCTAATCCGGATATTAGGATTGAAGCAGCTATTACTGTAATAATTGCATATATTACAACACTCAATGAAATACTAATATTAAATGACTTGAAAGATTTGAATGTCTTACTACCTATTAATAAACCTGCTACAGTTATTATTAAACTGAATAATGATACTAAAATGCTCATTATTGCTCCACCTAAGTGTTTACCAATAATTAATTCTTTAGTGCTAATTGGTAATGTTAGAATAGTTTCTAAAGTGCCATTTTCTTTTTCAGTTGCTGTTGCTCCCATTGCCATGTTACTTGCTGCTATTACGATTGCCATGATAGTGTAAGTGAAAGCAATGTTATAGATCATATTCAACATGTAATCTACATTTGTTGTATTTTTAACTATGTAATTAACATTGTTAAATACTTTGTCTACGTCTAGGCCGTTTTCTTTAACATATTCTTCTCCTAGATATTTATTGTATTGATCTACATAAGCACCTAGTTTAGAAATAATTATTTGACCTGTTTGATTTCCTTCATTAGCATATATGATATATGTTTGATCTAATTTGGAAATATATGCATCTATTTCTTTGTTATCGTATGCTTCTTGAGCTGCATCTTTATTTTTATATGTTTTATATTCAATGTTATATTGTTCTAATAATTCTTTTTCTTTTGCATCTAATTCATAGATGACACCTATAGTGTTTTTTCCTCCACTATCTTCTTCTAGATGGTCAAACATGTAACCATAGAAGAATATTAATAATGGAATCATTACAGGTATTGTAAATAATAATATTAATGTCTTTTTATCTCTAAAGATACTTCTTAATTCTTTAAATGCTGTAATTCTAATATTATTCATTTTCAACACCTCCTACTGCTTTAAAGAAGGCATCTCTTAAATTAGTAGTTTTTGTTTCTTTTATTATTTGTTCTGGTGTTCCTTCTTTAATTATTCTACCCTTGTGGATTAAGATTACACGGTCGCAGATGTTTTCTGCTTCTTCCATGTAATGTGTTGAATAAATAATACTTTTACCTTTTTCTCTTTCTTCTTTAATAAAGTCTAGTATTACTTTTGAGGAGATAATATCTAGACCGCTAGTTGCTTCATCAAAAATATAAGTTTTAGGATCTGATACAGTACATCTTGCAATACTAACTCTTTGTGTTTGACCAGTTGATAGATTTTCTATTCTGTGGTCAATAAAATCTTCAATATTGAATCTTTTAGAGATTGTTTCAATTCTTTTCTTTAATGTTTCTTTTGGTACTCCATAATATTCACCAACCATAGTTAGTAGTTCTCTTGGAGTCATATCTTTATATAATTTGGTATTACCTGACATAAATGCAATTGTCTTTTTTATTTTGCCCGCATCTTTTGGGTAATGTTTATTATCTATTTCAATATCTCCTTCTGTAGGAGTCATGATACCTGCTAACATTCTTAATAATGTTGTTTTACCTGCTCCATTTGGACCAAGTATACCAAGTATTTCACCATCTTTAGCTTCGAATGAAATATCATTATCAGCGATGATAGTTTTACTTTTTTTCTTTTTGGTTTCTTTAACTTCAAATTTTTTAGTAATATTTCTTACTTCTATCATTTTGTATCCCTTTCTATGTATTCTATTACTTCACTAATTGTATTATCAAAATTATCATAATCTGTTTTAAACCATTTAACATCTAATTGATTATTAAAGAATGTATATTGTCTTTTAGCATAGTGTCTTGAGTTTTGTTTAATTTTATCTACTGCTTCTTCATATGTAATCTTGCCATCGAAGTAGTAATATAATTCTTTATAACCAATACCACCAGTTAGTGGTTTTGTTTTAACCCCTTTATCATAGAATGATTTTACTTCATCCATTAAACCATTTGCTAACATTATATCTACGCGATGATTGATTATATCATACAGATTCTCTCTATCTGTTGTTAAACCAATCAACTTATGCTCATATAGTTTTATTGGCTCTGGATGTGTCAATAGTTCTTTGTTTAAGAATCTTTCTAGACGTACTCTGTTATTTGGATGGATTTCTGAGTTTGGATCTTTCTTTAAAACCATTTCATATAATTCTTCGTTTGTATATTCTGAATAATCTTCTTTAGTTTCTTCTTCAGAGAAACGATAGTCATATAACGCGGCTTTTAGATATAGACCGGTACCTCCAACAAAAATAATATTCTTATCTTTGTTTGCTTCAATTAGATTTCTAGCATCTTTTTGATAATCATATACTGAATATTCTTCAGTAGGTTCTTTAATGTCAAATAAATAATGAGGTATATTTTCTTTTTCTTTTTCTGTTACTTTAGCTGTACCAATATCTAATCCTTTATATACTTGCATAGAGTCTGCATTAATAATGATAGCGTTATATCTTTTTGCTAATTCAATTGATAGTTTTGTTTTACCAACACCAGTTGGACCTACAATAGCAATGATCATAAGATACCTCCTTACTTATTAAACACTATAACTATTATAATATTTATAGGCTTAAAAATAAATAAAAAGAACCAAGTATTTGCTTGATTCTTATGACTTCTTTAGGCCGCTTCCTTTATCCATATCTTCTAATTGAGGTATAGAAGGTATTAGAGCTTGTAGTTTTCTATATTCTTCTACTAGTTCTCTAAAATCTAGTGCTTCTATTTCTTTTATAGATAGTTTTAGTAAAACAGGATTACTTGTATTTATTTGTTTGATAACTTTAAGTATTTCATCTTTGATTATTATTCTTTTACCTAGTTTCTCATGATATATTGAATCATTTGAGTCTAGATTAACAATACCTTTTTGCTTTAATACTTCCTCTGAAGGTATGTCTTCGCCATATGCTGATTGAATTTCACTTGTGTTTAGGAATTCTTCGTGTTCATGTTCTTCTTGTTCTTCATTGCTGCTAAAGATATTTTCACATAATTCATCAATAGACATTTGATGTAAGATATCGCCAGCTTTTTTCATTGCTTGTTCTGGTGCTGGTTCTACCTTAGTTACTTTCTTTCTACTCTTTCTTATTCCTAAACTTTTTCTTAAATCAGCTAGTTCATTATATGAATATTTAGTTAGTTCCAATCTAGTATATTGTTTACCTACATATCCTGGTGAATTAACTTTGTCTAGTATTTCTTTTATATATTGAGGAATAGCTTGGCTAATTCTCATATAAATACGGTATAGACGATGATCATCTAAGCTTCTAATGTAATCTAGAGTATATTGTGTGTTATCTCTTAACCAACTAATATAATCTGCTCTTTGAGATCCTTTTAATACCATAGTATCACTCCTAGTTCATTACTCTTTTAAACATTTTCTCAAGGTCGTAATTACTGAACTTTATTATTGATGGACGACCATGAGCACAATTGTATGGATTTTCACATTTCATTAAATCACTTATTATTCTTTCCATTGCTTCCATACTTAATCTTGTATTCGCTCTAACACTCATCTTACATGCAATAGTTGCTATTACATGATTATTGAACTTAACACGGTCGAATTTATCACCTACGTCAATTATAGCATCAAAGATATTATTAATTATTTCAACTTCGTGTCCTTCTTTTAACCAAGATGGGTGCTCTTTTATAGTATAAGTGTTTAAACCAAATTCTTCAATCTTAAATCCCATGTCTTCTAAGATATTAAGATGTCTTTTAATTTTGATAAAATCACTTGTACTTAATTCCATAGTAATTGGAATCAAAGTTGTTTGAGTTTTAGTTTCTTGGCTTTCAAACTCTTTAGTTACTTTTTCATAATTTACTCTTTCTTCTGCAGCGTGCTGATCTATTAAATATAGACCGTCCTCTGTTTGAGCTACTATATATGTACCTAATGCTTGACCAATTACTTTTAAATCTAACTTTTTAAATTCAGGGTTTGTTATTACTGTGTTATCTTCAATAGTTGATTCTTCATATGTTGGTGATTCTTCATTTATATTTAAATTTAATTCTATTTGAATATCTTCATTCAGATTTTTTGGTAGTGATGCTTCTAATACTTTGTTTAGAGCATCGTTTTTAATTAGAGTGTTTTCTATTGGTTCCATTACTGCTTCTTCTTTTAAAGCGTTTGGAATTAATAGTTCTTTTTGTAATACTTCTTTTATACTACCCATTAATAGGTTACATAATTCATCGATTTTAGACATTTTAATATCTTGTTTGGTTGGATGAATATTGACATCTATTAAAGTTGGGTCTGTTTCTATTTTAATAACAGCAACTGGGAACTTAATATCTGGTTTATATCGGAAATAAGCTTCGTTTATTGCTTTATTTAGTTCAAAGTTTTTAACTACACGACCATTAACGATAGTAGTTATATGATTTTTGTTTGACTTTAATACTTCTGGTTTGCAAACATATCCTTCTATTTCATAATCGTCATTTTTTGCTTTTATTTCCATCATCTTACTAGATATATTTAAACCATAAACTTCGTGAATAGTTTTAAGCAAGTTATTTGATCCACTTGTTTTAACTACTACCTTATCATTATTAATTAATTCAAATGATATTTCAGGATGAGCGAATGATAGTTTTTCAATAAATGCGACTGTGTTACCTAGTTCACTTTGCTCGCTCTTTAAGTATTTTAATCTAGCTGGTGTGTTATAGAATAGATTTGAAACTGAAATAGATGTACCAATTCTAGCATCAGATGGTTCATTAGTTATTAACTTACCACCTTTGATAAGTATATGGGTACCAACATCTTTGTTACAAGTATACATTTCTAATTCTGATACTGAGGCGATTGATGGTAAGGCTTCACCACGGAATCCAAGTGTATTTATAAAGAATAGATCATCTTCATGGATTAATTTACTTGTTGCGTGTCTTTGGAATGCTAGTAGTGCATCTTTTTCATCCATACCTTTACCGTTATCAGTTACTTTTATTAGTTTTAAACCACCATTTTGTAGTTCAATCTTAATAATAGTAGCTTCAGCATCAATACTGTTTTCTACTAATTCTTTAACAACTGAAGCACATTTTTCAACTACTTCTCCAGCTGCTATTTTATTAGCAAGGTTTTCACTCATTACTTTGATGTTACCCATTTTAAACCCTCCTAGAACATTGATTTTCTTATTTCGATTAATTTATCATATTCTCCATAAACTTTTATCTGACAGGCTTTTTTTACATTAATAAAACCTATTCCTTTAATTACTATATCTGAATTATCTTCTATATCAAATATAGTTTCTTTTTGATCTAATAAATCTTTTTTATTAGCAAATATTCTATCTACTATTAAATCATTACTAAAGTATGTTGTAACGCTGTTGAAGCTATTGAAACAGATTCTTAAACGTTTTTCTATTAATAGTGATGTTATGTCTTTTGTTTGATACGTTACTGGTTTAATAAACTTCTTTGGATTAATTCGTTTTATTAAATCCAATTCATTATCTTTATAGAAAGTATTACTTAAAGTAAATCCTGGTGAATCAATTATAGTTACTTCTGGAGATAGTTTGATTTTAATAAAATCTAGTGTTGTATTAGGAATCAAACTAGTAGTAATCTTGTTGTTTACTGGATTTATTATATTACATAAGCTATTTATTAGAGTTGATTTACCAGAATTAGTATATCCTAATATATAGCTTTCTCTATATTGATTTCTTTCTATATCATTTATAATTCTTTCTAAGTTTATTTCTTTATTTGAACTTATATAGAATATATCTTCATTAATACCATAAGTACTTTTTAACCATTCAGTTATTTTATTACATTTAATACTTCTTGGTATTACATCTAGTTTGCTTACTATTAGTTTTTTAGATGTTTTAATTTCTTTATATGTATTAATTGTTTCATTATTAATATTTAATAAATCAATTATGTAGTAAACATTTTTCTTGTTTTTGTTTACTTCTTTAATTATATGATCATTGATATCTTTTAGAGGAATAATAATTGTATTGTTGTAATGTGTTAGTTTAAAACATCTTTCACAATACTTAGCTTCATTAATTTTATTAGCTGGTATATATCCTAGTTTATTACTATCCTCTGATTGAAGGATTACCCCACAGCCAACACATCTTTTCATTCAAAATATTCTCCTTCATTTATATTATATTTCTTACTTAATTTCTTAAATAAACGATGTTCAATTAATCTATTAAACTTAGATAAGAAGAATTCTTTCTTATTCATTGGTTTAATTAGTGCTGAATAGAATCCTGCTCTTTTAGCACCTAGAACATCTGTAAGTAATTGATCTCCAATAGTTAATACTTCTTTCTCTTTAAACTTTAATTCTTTCTTTATCTTTTTATAATTTCTTTGAGTAGGTTTAATAGAAAAAGCGTAGTAATCTACTTTTAATACTTTACTAATCTTTTTAACTCTTGATTTTAAACTATTAGATAGTATTACTATTTTGAAATCTTTTTTTAGATTTTCTATTAGTTTAAATTTATCTTTATTTAGATTGATTGAACTTGGACCAACTAAGGTATTATCCAAATCAAATGCTATACATTTAATTCCTCGTTTTTTAAGAGCTTTATAGTTAATATCTAGAATGCTTTTTTGGTAAATGTCGGGTTTAAATAACTCTAGCATTTGCATCAACCTCTCCAATATAATTATACATTAAAAACAATAAAAAAGCACTCATTAGAGTACTTTTAATTTGAGCTTGAGCAAGTTTCATTACTTGGAGCATAGATTTGATTGCAATCAGTATCTCCACATAAATGATTATTCTTAATATATAGTATTTTTGTTTCTTTGTTTTCTTTGTTAGTAAATGTAATTACACCTTTTTTGATTTTGTATTTTCCATGTTCAATATCACTTTCATGTGGTTCATCTGAATCAGTGAAAGTATATGTTTTATTCTTTTCCATCTTGAAAATCTTCATGTTTGATTTAGCACTACTTTGGTTTGCTTCATGAACACCTGGCATTTGTGATAATTCTTCTACATAAGTACCAATTGAATCCATTGAACTAAATGTTAAGAAGTAGCTTGCATAGATATCTAGGCCATCTGTTGATTTACCTAATTGTCTTGCATATTCTTCTTTACTTATTAAGTTAAGACTTGTTAAGTTTTCATA
>JAEEGL011051665.1_pt1 | contig 10498 bp, 6 predicted proteins | sample 9134231 | NCBI WGS metagenome assembly JAEEGL01 (sample SAMN16246548, study PRJNA631951) | gut metagenome | biome: gut microbiome; feature: rumen; material: fiber-attached | host: Bos | place: Iran: Karaj | collected 2018-10 | reverse complement strand
GATTGGTCTTGCCGCAGGCGGACGGGAAGGCGGCGGTGACGTGGTACTGCCTGCCCTTTGGGCTCGTGAGCGTGAGAATGAGCATGTGCTCGGCCATCCATCCCTGCTCCTTTGCAAGCTTGGAGGCGATGCGGAGCGCGAAGCACTTCTTGCCGAGGAGGGCGTTGCCGCCGTAGCCCGAGCCGAAGGACCAGATCTCATGGTCCTCGGGGAACTGGGTGATGTATTTGTCCTCGATGTTTCTGGCGCAGGGCCAGGCGACGTCCTTCTGCCCCTTCTCGAGCGGCGCGCCGACCGAGTGGATGCAGGGGATGAAGTCGCCATCGGCGCCGAGATGCTTGAGAACGGCGGCGCCCGTGCGAGTCATGATGTTCATGTTGACGACGACATAGGGCGAGTCGGTGATCTCGATGCCGTACTGGGTGATCGGGTTGCCAATCGGTCCCATCGCGTAGGGGATGACGTACATCGTGCGGCCCTTCATGCAGCCGGTGTAGGCCTTCGTCATCCGCTTCTTCATCTCATCAGGAGCCATCCAGTGGTTGGTCGGCCCCGCATCGATTTCCTTTTTCGAGCAGATGAAGGTGCGGCCCTCCACGCGCGCGACGTCGCTCTCATGCGAGCGGGCGAGATAGCAGCCCGGACGGAGTTTCTGGTTGAGCTTGACGAACTGGCCCTTCCTGACCATCATCTCGCAGATGTCGACATGCTGCTTCTTGTCGCCGGTAACGATTTCAATGCGGGCGGGCGTACAGATCTTGTTCCACTTGTCAACCCACGCGAAAACTTTGGCGTTGTCGAACTTGGGCGTCTTGACGACTTTGGCGGCGGGGGCGGTCTTCTTGGCGGTTGCCATCTGAATCATCTCCTGTTTGAACATTTCCGCTTTCGTCCGGCCAACTCAGCCAGACCGCCGCGGAACCTCAAAAACATTCATATGACATGATACCAAAAAAAAGGCGGAAGCGGCGAAATCTAATTGGTTTTGCTACAATTCTTGCATCACATTCCCGTGCAAAGGCGCCGGAATCCAATTTTACCATGCTCATCTACTTCCTTCGCCATGGCGAGACGCCGTGGAATCGCGAGGCGCGGCTTCAGGGGGCTACGCCCTACACGGATCTTACGGACTTCGGCGTCCATCTCGCCGAATTGACACGCGACGGCTTCGCCGCACAGGGCATCCGTTTCGACCGCGCCTACACAAGTCCCCTCCGCCGTGCCGTCCATACCGCCGAAATCGTGTTGCGGGGGCAGGACTGCCCGCTCGTTGCGGACGCCCGCCTTCGCGAGATGGGCTTTGGCCGCTACGAGGGATCGCAAATCCGGGACGGATTCTGGGAAGACGACAATGTCCGCACCCTGTTCCAGGATCCCGCGAACTACCACCCTCCGGCCGAAGCCGAGACCTTCGAGGCCGTTTCCGCCCGCGTTTCCGACTTTCTTGAGAACGAGCTGTCTCCGCTCGAAGGAAGCTGCCGGAACATTCTCGCCGTCTCCCACGGCGGGTTCATGCGTTCGCTCCTCCTGATTCTTCGAAAGACGCCCCTGGGCGACTACTGGAAGGGGCGGCAGCCAAACTGCTGCGTTCACATCGTGTTGCTGGAAAAAGGCGTTTTCTCCCTTGTCCGGCAGTCGGCCGTCTTCTACGACGCCGAGCTCGCCAAGACCGTTCCTTCCGCGTAGGGGCGCTTTCGTCTGCAGTCCGTGTACGGTGTCAGGTTTTGCTATACTGGGCGTCACATGAAACGGATCTACCTTTTTGTCACGCCCTTCTTTCCCTCGCCCGAGTCGTGGCGGGGCGGCTACTGCCTCGATGCCGCGCAGGCACTCATCCGCGACGGTCGTTTCGACGTCCGTGTGTTCGTGCCGGGGACGGGGCCGGACTACGAGATGGAGGGCGTTCACGTGCACCGCTTTCCGCGCACGGTGCTGCCGTGCGAGCTGGCCCCCTTTCTTGTAAAGCGCCGCAACATGCGCGCCTTTGTGCGCCGCGTGGAGGCGGTTGGCGTCGACTGGGACGCCGTGGACGTCTGCCATGTCCACACGGTCAGCTTCGCTCCTTACGCCTGTGCGGCGAAGCTCCGCAATCCCCGCCTTCTTTCCGTGCTCCAGCACCACTTCACCTGCCCGGTCCATCTGCGGAGCGGACGCCTCGGCGAGATCCCGGGCCACGCGACCTGGCTGCATTTCCACTGGCGGAGTCTCTGTGCGGCGATGGATGTCCACATTTTCACGAGTGAACGGTCGCGGAGTTCGTTCGGCAAGATGTTCGTCGATGCGAAAGGAATGGAGGGGCCGCTCGAGGATTTGCGCAACAGGTTGCTTTTCGGGCGTTGGATGCGGCCTTTCGACCCGCCGCGGAGATCGTACGTGCTGTACAACGGCGTGGATGGCCGGAAGTTCTTTCCCGGGGCGAAGCCTCGGCGGAAATCGGGTCTCGTCATCGGCTGCGTGGCGAACTTCAATCCCCTGAAGGGGCACTTGACGCTTCTGAAGGCGGTGGAACGTCTAAGGGGCGATATCCCCGACCTGGAGGTCCGGCTCGTCGGGAGCGGCGGGACGAAGGCCGACTGCGAAGCCTTTGTGAAGACGCGCGGACTGTCGGACATCGTGCATTTCGAACGCGAGGTGCCCCACGGGGAGATCGCCGACCTCTACCGAACCTTCGATCTCTTTGTGCTGCCATCGACCTTGGAGGGCTTCTGCTGCGCCTATGTCGAGGCGCACGCCTGTGGCGTGCCGGTGATGGGATGCCGGGGCGTTAGCCTGGAGGAGGCGATTCCGGCGGCGTCGTGGGATGAATGGCTGGTTCCTCCGCATGATGACGCAGCGCTGGCGGAGTGCATCCGGAAATGGTGTTCGCACAGGACGGGGGCCGAGGGTCAGCCGCTCGCACTCGACCTTGACATCGACCATCTCATTGGCCACTGGCTTGATTTTGCACAAAAAGCGCTCCGCTAGTGTGGTGGAACCTAAATAAGTAGTCCAAGGCGGAGCCACGGACGCATCAGGCGAGGCACCGGCGCGAAGGCGTAATAATTACGTCAAGCGCCGGCAACGATGCATCATGCGCCCGTGGCCCGCATGGGAAAGGTATTTAGGTTCCGCCACACTAGGCGCCCGTCCGCCAAAGGCGGAACGCCGGGGAGGGATGGAAACTTCCCATGTTTCTCATCTTCCATCCGGCCGTGCCGTTCCCAGCGACAGCACGGCATCCCGGACTTCCTGCGCGGTGGCGGTGGCGGGCAGGGGGCGGCCGATGCGCACCGTGACGCGGCGCGGGAGCAGGTGGCGCGGGAAATGGATCCCGGGTGTGCCGCGGGCGAAGCTGAAGATGCTGCCCCAGAGGTTGCCGATGTATATTGGGATGATGGGCGCGTCCGTTCCCCTGGCCATTCTTTCAAAACCATGGCGGAAGTCTCCGATCTGACCGGAGGAGGTGAGTACGCCCTCGGGGTAGATGGCGAGAAGTTCGCCGCCGCGGATGGCGTCGCGCGCGGCGTTGATGGAGCGGATCAGAGCCTTGGCGTTGTCCGTCGCATGAATCTGGATGGTCCGGGCGAAGCGGAAGACCGGGCGGCCCCAGGACCAGGCCTTGAAAACCTCGCGGGACATGACGAAGCGCAGCGAGCGGCCGATGACCGACTGGATGATGGGCGCGTCGACAAGGGCCGTGTGGTTCATGGCGAGGAGCGCGCCGCCGCGCCCCGGGATGTTCTCGATTCCTTCGACCCGCACATTGTAGAAGAGATGCGTGAGGCGCGACAGGACAAAGCGGAAGGCATCGACGGGGAGGAGGCGGAGCGCCCAGACGGAGGCGAGCGCGGCTAAGAGGGCCGTGACCCGGGCGAGGCCGCGCGCCGAAAGGCCAAGGGCGCCGGCGAGGAAGGCGACGAGCGCCGATGAAAGGACAATCGCCCCGAAGCAGGCCGTTTCCGAAGCGCCAATGATTTCGCCGCGATGGTCGGGGTCCGAGCCTGTCTGGAGGTAGGTGTTGAGCGGGACGAGGCAGAGGCCGCCGCCAAGCCCGGAAAGGACGAGGGCCGTGTAGAAGGGCGCCGGAGACGACACTTCCGGGACAAGCGCGAGTCCAAGCGTCATGAGGAGGGCCCCGGCAGGGACGCAGCCCGCATCAAGTCCGCCCCGTCCATAGCGCCCCGCAAGGCGGGAGCCGACGACGATGCCGCCGGCGACGACGAAGAAGGGGAGGCCCGCCGCCTCGACATCCATTCCGAGCTCTTCCTCTGCAAAGAGGACGACGACCTGCTGGAAGAGGGCGGCGAGCCCCGAAAAGGCTGCGCCGCCAAGGGCGGCGTGGAAAAGCAGGCGGCGCGGGCGGGTCGCGCGGAACACGCCCCAGGTGTCGGAGACGATCCGCCAGGAGGGCCGCATCGGACGCCCCTGCGGAGCTGTTGGCGGGATGCCGTATGAGGCGGCGAGCCCAACGAGCGAGACTCCCATCGCCAACGCCAGAATCCCCCCGTACGGCATCTCGAAACGAATTCGGAGTATGGACGGGAGGACCATGCCCGCAATGATGCCGATGTAAGAGGAGGCGGACAGAATGCCGTTCGCATCGGCCACCGCCTCCGCTGGTACGATTTCGGGGATGATTCCACGCTTAAGCGGGCCGAAGAAGGCGCTTTGCCCTGCCAGGAGCACGAGGATGGCGAGCATCGGCCAGGCACGGCCCGAGAAATAGGCGGGAAAGGCAAGGGCCAGCAAGGCGAACTCCGCCCACTTCACGATGTGGATCAGCGTTGTTTTTGAATAGCGGTCGGCTAGCGCGCCAGCGAAGTTTGAGAGAAAGATGAAGGGGACGACCAGCAGGAACGTCGCTGCCGCCAGCGTTTTGCCAAGCGGCATGCCCAGTGCGCCGGAGAGATAGAAAACCGTCAGCATCTTGAAGAGGTTGTCCATGAAGGAGCCGACAGCCTGCGTCAAGTTCAGCCAAATGAAATCGGATGGAATGTTCGTTTTCATGCCCGTTATAATTGCAGGTTGTGTGCCACGGCCGGGGATGTTTTCGTAGATTGTTGCAACTTTAGGTTTTGCTTGAATGGAGATAATGAGACGGAAAGAACATATAGACATTTTATGCCCATAATGATACATTTAATGCCTATGAAAATAGCTAGAAAGCTGGATTCGGGAAGTCGGGTGTTTTTCGATCAGGTTTGGACATCGACCTTCGAAAATCCTTTCGGGGCGTCACGGTTGGCATCGGACAAGTCGGCGGTGGGGTTGCAAGGCGATGCGGGCGGACTGGAGGTGCTGAATCGGCTCCTGGCCCTGCTTGCGTCGCGGCTGGATCATGTTGCGGAAGGGGGACGCATCGACTTGGGCGATTTTGTCGCGGATGATCGCGAACGACTGCGCATCGCGCTTCTCTTCCACATCTTCCATCGGTGGCGCGAACGGATCGACGCCTACATCCGCGAGCAAATCGCCCATGGCGACGAACCGCTCGCCTGGCTAGACGGCGACACCCTCTACCGCGAGCTTCTCTCATATGGCATCGAGCCGGGTTATGCGGCGGCTTGCGTTGCCATCTTCTTCCAGTTCCGGCGCGCCTACTACTTCATCGACCAGTCGCTGCGCGGCGCCTCCCCGTCGATGCAGCATCTTCGCGAGCAACTCTGGAACGCCATCTTCACCTGCAATACGCGCCTTTACGTCGAAAAACTCTGGAGCCGCATGGAGGACTTTTCCACGCTTCTCCTCGGCGAGACGGGAACTGGCAAGGGCATGGCCGCGATGGCGCTCGGTCGCTCCGGCTACATTCCGTATCTGCCGGAGCGCCACACCTTTCGCGAGAGCTTTACGAAGGTCTTTCTCTCCATCAATCTCTCGCAATTCGCCGAGAACCTCATCGAATCGGAACTCTTCGGCCACCGCAAGGGCGCCTTCACGGGGGCGATCGACAACCATGACGGCGTCTTTGCGCGGTGCAGTTCCTGCGGCGCGATTTTCCTCGATGAAATCGGCGATGTTTCGGAGCCCATCCAGATCAAGCTTTTGCAGGTCCTGCAACAACGCATCTTCACGCCGGTCGGCGGCCATGGAGCGCTACATTTCTCCGGACGGGTTATCGCGGCGACGAACCAGAATCTCGCCGAGCGGAGGTTGGACGGACGTTTCCGGAACGACTTCTACTACCGTCTTTCGTCCGGCACCATCGAACTGCCCACGCTGCGTCAGCGCCTCGACGAGCAGGCCGGGGAACTCGAACTGCTCGTCGCGGAGCTCGTGGGACGGCTTGTCGGCGAGTCGGACGGGGAGCTGACGGACCGCATCGTCGCGGCACTGAAGCGCGATTTGCCGACGGACTACGCTTGGCCGGGGAATGTCCGCGAGCTTGAACAGGCGGCGAAATCCGTGCTCCTCACAGGCCACTACCGGGGCGAGACGACGGGCGCGCCTGGCGATGATGAAACGCGCCGGGTCCTCGCCGGAACGCTCTCGCTCGCCGAGCTGGAGCGCTGGTACTGCCGCCGTCTCTACGGGCGGATCGGCTCCTACGGTTCCGTCGCCGCGCGCCTCGGCGTCGACTGGCGCACGGTCAAGAAGCTGGTGCACTAGCCGCAAGAGAGCGAAGGCGCAGCGGAGTCGAGTGCGCGGATGCGGACGGGTGCGTCCCTTTCTGGCGAAAAACGGACTGTCTTCTCCTCGCCCGGCAGCATGGAGAAGAAGTTGTCGTTGAAGAAGGCGTCACCGTCCAGCTCGACCGCATGGACATAGCTGGCGGCCCGCAGAGTGACGAAGTCGCGGCTGCTCGCGATGATTTTCGGCGGATCGTCTGGAAACCGGCAGTCTTGCGGGCGCCTATCGAAAAACCAGGTACGGTCATGGAAGCCGTCGCCCTGAATTTCCGCCATCAGCAGGGTGTCGGCTGGAAGAGGGAGGGAGTCCGCTTCGAGCACGACGGCGCTGGCATTCGGTTCAACGCGAAACGGCGCCGTCTCCTCCCAAAGAGGCTTTGGGCCTTGGAAGGGCTGGGCGAAGAGTCGGGCCTTTCCGGCGACGGCCTTCAATCCGTCGCAGCAGACATGGAGCCGGCGCTTGCCGTCTTTTTCGTCAATGGAGGCGATGACGGGCCGGCATGCGCGCCGCAACGCATACCAGGCCGCCTTTGGCCGCGCGTAGTAATCGATGATGGCCCATCCGTTCGCAGGCCAGCAATCGTTGAGCATCCAGTAGATTAAGCCGGAGGAGAACCATTTTTCACGGCGGTACTGCTCCATGGTGAGGCGGATCCACTCGTACTGGACATACTGGCGCTTCAGGACGCGGTCCTCCGGGCAGCGTCCTGCGCCGAAGAGCTTTTCGGCGATGGCGCAGATGTAGTCGTAGATCTGGAATTCTCGGAACTGGGGCGCCGGATTGTTCTTCGTGTGGAAACGCAGCATCTCTTCCCGGTCGTCGCCGTAGATGTCGTGCTCCGTCATGAAGCGCCGCAGCGAGGCGGGCGAATCGAAGCCCATGATTGGCTCCTCCGCGCAGAAGCGCGACAAGTAGTTCTCGAAATAGGGACGGTAGTCCGCCAGGTCATGGTTTCGGATGTATGAGAACCATTCGCCGATGTAGGCGGTGTTGTGCGTCGTGCCCCGCGTGATGGATGCGTAGGGCCGGCCACCGTAGGGGCTCGACGGCAGAAAGGGCCGGCCGGGGTCCAGGGTTTCGAGTATGGGGCCGATGGCGCGCAGCGCGGACCGGCGTCCGTCGTAGTCGGGCATGTCCTCGTCGCCCCGCATGGCGTTTTCATTGTCGCCCGTCCACCACATGAGGCAGGCGTGGTTCCGAAGCTTCGGGCAGATGTAGCGCGCCTCCTTGCGGAGGTGCTCCAGGAAGGACTCGTCGCCTTCGGGATAGCGTCCGCAGGCCATTGGGAAGTCCTGCGTGACGAGAAGCCCCAGTCGGTCGCAGGCGTCGTAGAAGGCGTCGTGCTCGAAGATGCCGCCGCCCCAGACGCGGATCATGTTGGCGTGGGCATCGTGCGCCAGTGCCAGGATCTTCTCGATTTTCTCGGTCGTCTCCTCCGACGGGAAGGGCTCGCAGGGAACCCAGTTGGCCCCTTTGCAGAAAATCCGACGGCCATTGACGAGCAGGGTGAACGAGGAAAAATCCTCTTCGCCGTTGCGATCCTTCGCCGCGTTCTTCCCCGAAACATGCGGTCCTTTTTTAATTTGAAGGCATTTGCCAAAAGAGTCTTCGCCCGGCCGGTCCTTTCGCTGGACGATGCGGAAGGTGCGGATGCCGATCTTCTGCGTATCAACATGGAGCACGGAGCCGTCCTCGGACTCCACCTGCGCGCAAAGGGAATAGAGAGGCTGCGCACCGTAGCCGTTCGGCCACCACAGCTGCGGCGCCTCGACGTCGATCCATTCCGTAAGGACATCCTCCACGATGCGGCGGCGCTTGGCGTAGACGCAGACGCCGTCCGGAGACATCAGCGTGAGGCGGCAGAAGCAGCCGGCGCCGTCTCCTTCAAAGGAGATCCGGCAGCGGAGCTGGGCGCCGAACGCATCTACGGCATGGACCTCGCTGTGCATGTCCGTGATTTCTCGTTTCTCGGGAAAGTGGAGGCGGATGGCTTTCCACGCGCCCATGGTGACGAAGCGATCGACCCAGTCCCACGAATAGGTGCACTGCAGGCGCCGCGTGTAGAGCCGTTCGCAGGTAAAGGCTCCGGGGCGCGGAGGGAGGCCGTTTACCTCGGCGATGGGCGACTTGAAAGCGATTCGCAGCGTGTTCGTCCCCGCGCGAAGCCCCGTGGCGGGGAAGGCATGCGGGACGAACATGTTGTCCGTTCGTCCGATTTCCAGCCCGTTCAGGTAGATTTGGCAGTAGGTGTCCAGCCCGTCGAACTCCAGACGTGCGCCCGGCGCGGTCTTCTCCACTTCGAAAGCCCGTTCGTAGACCCAGTTCCAGTTTTCGATCCAGCGGCATCCAAGGGCATTGTCGCGCCAGAAAGGATCCTTGATCAAGCCTTGGCGCAGAAGGTCGGCGTGAACGCAGCCGGGTACATGGCCCTCGAAGTCGATAGTTTTGCCATCGGGGGCGATCCCCCGCCCATTCCAGACGCCGTTCAAGGAGATCTTCATAGTGGTAATCAGAAAGGGACGCCTTGTGCATCGACCGAATGCCACAGTTGAGGACTTGGGCGGCAAAGGAGGATTCACCTGTTCTTTTGTCCAACTGTACCAAACGGAAAACAGCGCGTCAAGTGCGATGGCCTCGAACCCCGGGGCAGACGCATTTGAATTTTGTCAGACAGAGGTTGAAGAGGTGGTTGCAAGTATTTTCCCGGCCATCCCGGCGCCACGCCATCGACCATCTCGTAGAAGCTGGACATGCCGCACATCTGCGCCGCCACGGCGATGAAGATGATTTCGGCCAGAAAGTGCTTCCGCCGCCTGTCCACGCGGAAGTCGGGCGCCAGTCTGGCGCAGGCCAGGAGGTGCGGCATGGGCTGAAGGCGTCCGTTCCGCGGAAGACCGGGCCGCGAACCGCTCCTTCGCCAGCCGGCACGCCTCTTCCCCGAGCTTCTTCACCAGTGGGCCCCGGCCTCCTTCACCGCCTCCACTTCCGCGTCCGGGACGTAGAGCGTCGCCGCCCGTTTCTTCGCCTTACGGGTCAGATGCCAGTGGCCCGCCCCGGCGGACTCCCTGCACACCGACCCCTCCAGTATCATCCTCCTGCCGAGTTCCTTCTTCAGGCGGCTCGCAATCCTGCGGTACGCCGCGTGTCTTTTTTAAAATGTCAGCCTTAAATCTAAGGAATAATGCTTTTATCGTCCGGCGATTGCCAATGTGCTGATTCGCAAATAAGTCAGCCATTGCGCCGAATCGTTTTCCCAGGCTGGGCGTCGTCGTGAAGGCGTAATAATTACGGCAAACGACGACAACGACGCATGGGGAAGACGAGTCTGGCAAGGGCAAATAATTTAAGAATCAGAACACTGGCAAAAAATCGAATAAAGGACATGAAAATCTCCGACGGAAAGCCGGAGGCGTGTTCACAGACAGAATGGCGGTCCTTCAAGGCGGGTTAGCGGGACTTGTTTCCCATTTGGAATCTCTGAACAAGGCGGGCTTTCATTCGTGATAAAATGATTCCATCTTGTTCTGAAAGGCGGGAAGATCCATATGCGCATTCGGTGCAGCAACATGCGGTTTGCCGTGCGGGACGGCACATGCCCCACCTGTCGTGCGGGCAGCGGGAAGCGTTCGAATTTCCGCGAAGGTTGTCGTTCCATGCGAAAAAAGTGCGGAAAAAACGCCGCATCGGTTCCTTTCCCATGACAGGAGCCTGCAACAATGGAGAATGGAAAAGACGACAAGTACGCCGGAGACATCGCCTGGCGGGAATGGTTCGACATCTGCTCCGTCAACGGATGCCCCCCCGCGTCGGCCGCGGCGCTGCGCATGCAGATCGAGTCCGCCAGGTACGCGCGTCTTGCAAAGTGCGGCATCGGGCGCGACGAGACGAAGGG
>JAEEGL015595010.1_pt1 | contig 10499 bp, 9 predicted proteins | sample 9134231 | NCBI WGS metagenome assembly JAEEGL01 (sample SAMN16246548, study PRJNA631951) | gut metagenome | biome: gut microbiome; feature: rumen; material: fiber-attached | host: Bos | place: Iran: Karaj | collected 2018-10 | reverse complement strand
TACATTCATCGTTTTTGCGGAGCATTATATTCTGTTTTTCCTGCAGCTCAATATCAGGAACAAAGAACGCAAATCTGCCGTTTTGAGAAACCTTTATAACACTGCCTTTATGAATTGTTTCTTCAACTTTTTTAGCTTCAAGAATATAAAAATCGTAACCGGTTTCTTCAGTCTTATCATTCCAGATAATCTCGCCTGACGAATCATCAATGCGCGAAATATCACCTATACCATCAATCTCATAATACTTCAGTTCTTCAGGTGATCCTTTGGGAAGGAAACTGCCCTCGGATTTAATCGTAAGATTATCGGAAATAAGTTTTCTGGTGTTATCGGTAATAAATACCTGACCACCTATCGTAAGACTCTCAAGACGTCCCGCGATGTTTACTACAGAACCCATACAACCGTATTTCATTTTCTTTTCCGAACCGATATTTCCGACAACGGCTTTACCTGTATTGATTCCGATACCCATCTCAAATTCCGGGAAGCCGTTTTCTATATTCCATTCATTCACACCCTTAAGTGCATTCTGCATTTCAACAGCACACTTCACGGCCATCGTTGCATGATCAGGAACATCTTTCGGTGCACCGAAAACAACAAATATACCATCGCCCAAAAATTCAATAAGGGTACCTTTATACTTATCAAAAACGGCAACCATTTTTTCAAAATAATGATTAAGAACCGTAATGAGGTCTTCTGCTGACAGTTGGGAACAGAGCGCAGTAAATCCTCTGAGATCGCTCATAAGGATAGTTACATCTTTAGTCATCCCGCCGCTCTTTTGTCCTTCCGCAGTTGTAAGAGCATAGTCAGCAATTTCCGGAGAAGTATATCTGACGAGAGCTGAATTAACTTTGAACAGTTGGGTAAGATTGGTAATTACTACAAGATATACAATCTGCTCGTTATTGTAGCAAGTCATCCTTACATGCAAATTACTGATCTCACCTTCGTTATTGACGTAATCAACAATTGCCTCATGAGAGGCTACTTTATTCATGACTGCATCAATAAACAGCTGCATAAGATCATCGTTGCCTTCCACATAAGGAACGGCGTTCCAGATCTTTATACTGCTGTCTGAATTAACATCAAAAAGCTTTTCTGCCGAAGGATTGGCATACAACACCTCACCTGAAGACGAGATTATACAAACTGCATCTTCAGTATTGGTAAAGAAGTATTGTGCCTGTTCGGGACTGATCATGCGTTGTAAATCTCGTACAATTCTTTACAAACATTGTAGTAATCATATGTGAGACTTCTGAGACGATAAGACAGATGACGAAGGATCATCTCAACCTTAACAGGCATTACCTTAAACATGTTCTCGAGATCTTCTGCACGAATGATTTCAACATATGTTTCATCTGCTTCAGCAATAGCAGTAGCAGTTCTTGCTTCTTCAGAAATCATACCCATCTCGCCGAAGCAGGAAACAGGATAGAGATCAGTAAGTTTATTCTGGCTGGCAGTTCCATAATTGGTGTAAACACCAACAACACCACCATGCAGCAGGTACATGCACTTACCTACTTCGCCCTGCTTAAAGATAACCGTTCCCTTATTGTATGCTTCAACGATAGCACCGGAATCAGTAGCTTTGAAATCGTCACCGCGGAGTGCTTCAACACTGGGCTTAGAGATCTTATTCTTGTTTGCGTTATAAACACCGAAGAACTTCTTAAGCTTTGTAAGAACTGAATCACTCTTATCTATTTCAACGGAATCCTTAACGGAAGATAGAACACCCTTAGCCTCATCATAGTCTTCTGTAAGGGCAGAAAGCCTGGATCCGAGATTCTTCATGATCTCAATTATCTTATCCGGATTCTCTTCGAAATAACTGCTAAGTTCAGATGCCTGAATCTCAAGGACAGTAATATCGTTTTCAGCAACGACAGTAGTGCTGCGGGGATAAGACTCAATAATAGCCATCTCACCAAAGTATTTTCCGGGACCAATGGAAGTAAGCTTCACAGCATCTTCTGCTCCATAATTAACATATACACCGGCGTTGCCCTCGATAATCTGAAAAAAGCTCTCGCCAACATCGCCTTCTTTGATGATGATGTCACCATTTTTAAATGACTTTGTGATAGTACTCATGATCTGGCCCCTTTCGTTTTTGATTAAAATAATGGTTAGTCAAAACAATTTAACATTTATATTTGGATTGTATTTTCTAACAGTCCGTTTGTCAATTATTAAGCCTTTAAAAACGCTTTTAAACAAGACCTTTCGGGCTGTATTTTCTCAACCTTTACACTTACTTTGCAAACGCATAACACATCAGCGCAAAAAGGCAGACAAGACCGGTCACATGGCTTTCTCAACATTTACATCAAGTTCTGATAATACCCGGATAATAAAATCCTTAGACTGATCAGGATCATCTAACCATCTGGTTAACACAGCAATGCAGCCTCTGGCACGATAACTTGTCTGGTAAGACAGCTTAATGTCACTGAAGTCAGAACCCTTCTTCTCTGCTTCGATTTTCCGGAATAAACCTTCGAGCACTTTCACAAACTTATCGCGGAAATCAGCAGGAGCATAAGGTCCGAACGCCACCTTAAAAACATCGCTGTTCTTCTCAACATAGTCAACAAGTTTAGTGAAGAAATCCTTACTTCTGAGTTCCTGCATCTCGAGTACGAGCATACCCCATTCGATCAGCATATCCTGTTCAAATTTGTCGTAGAGATCATAAACATCAAGGTAATGCTTATAAAAAGTTGTTCGATTAATATCAGCAAGATCAGAAATATCCTGAACAGTAATCTTATGAAGTTCTTTCTGATTCAACAGAGATACAAAAGCACCGTAAATAGCTTTCTTCGTTTTCAATGTTCTTCTGTCGGTTTTCTTCTCATCCATACCTGTTCTCTCCTGATCCGTTGATCCGCAACTTTAAGTCGGTATTCTCCGAAAATCTGTATATGGGTAAATTATAAACTTATATCAAGATAATTTGTTTTGGAAGAGTTAATATCCTGTAAAAACCTTTTCACCTCAACTCAGCACGCTCTTTTTGAGTGTATACTTACGAAAAAGAGGGCTGTAATTTCATTTCTTGTATTTTCCCGATATCTTAAAAGATAAGGAGGCCGCATATGAAACTGAATTACAAATATGTACGTATCCAAGGCCGCGAACTGGCTGAGAATACTATGTATGCAAAAGGTATTTTCAGCATGTGCTGGCAGCTCATCCAAAACGATATTATGGATGAGGAAGATATTGGCCTTTTTAAGGAAATAGACAGTTGGTTTGCAGAAAATCTCCCGTGGCCGGAACCTTGTAAAAAACAGGAAAAGGTGGTCTGCTTCTTCAAAACCGAGAATACCGAAGAAATGATGAGAATGATAAGGCCTGCCTTATGGCTGCTCGAAAGGTATAACCACCCTTATTTCCTGGTCTATACCAATGATCCCGGTGAGATAGTCTATGAAGATAAATATCAGGTGGCAGTTAAGGCTGAAGGCCTGATAATCGAGCCAGTCCAGCCCTCATGGAGTCCTGAAGATTGATAACGAATGCTATCAACTCTCACTAATAAGCTGATTTATTGAATAGTAAGTAAAAATTTACTTTTTAGAAATCTCTTACATGCTATATGAGGTTATAATCTGTCTATACGACAAAATGAGGTGCATATGTCCATAGGCAAGAAACAGTTTGAATTAAGTGCCTTTCTGGCATCTTTGATTTTTTTATTTGGTATCGGTTATGGAATCTATGAATTCATAAATATCCTCCATACCAGCACACTTGCTACTACGAGCATTATTAACGTCTCTGGTGACATTTGCAGTATGACTCTGGGATATGTATTGTTTATCTGCAGTGTTGTAGATAAATCCCACAACGAGAAGAATCTGAATAATTACCTGCTTCTTCTTTTCACATGTTTTTGTTCTTCATTACTGGATGAAATCTGTTGGATTGTTGACGGAGATATTTCACAGATACATCTCAACATAGCCGCTAACACCCTATATTACATGGGTGCTCCGGTAATGGCATTTCTGTTCTGGAGATATGTCGTAACCTATCTCGGCACTGAAAGAAAAGAGATCAAAATCGTTAATACCATTCTGGCATGCGGTTTAGGCGTTGCCATAGTCGTCAGACTCTTAAACCCTCTATTGGGCTTCTATTTTACAATTTCTCCTGACGGTATCTATCATCGAGGAAATCTGTATTCACTATCGAATATTTATTCTTATTCAGCAGTAATATTAACTCTGTTACTTGTCTTTGTGGCGAGGAAAAGATTCAAGAATTATCAGATAGTAATCCTCTATCTTTATGCCTTCTTCCCTCTTGCTATCGGAGTCTTAACATTATTTATATACGGTCTGTCATTGTCGAGCCCGGTAATTATGCTCGATCTGCTCCTTATGTACTGTGTATTGAATGTTATTCAGAGCAGAGAACGCTCTATCTCCGAAAACGAACTTCAAATGGCAACAGCGATACAGGAAGGTATGCTCCCTCATACTTTCCCTCCCTATCCTGACAAGAAAGAATTTGATCTTCATGCATCAATGAATGCGGCAAAGGAAGTTGGCGGAGACTTCTATGATTTTTATATGCCTGATGACGACCATCTGGTAGTTACAATAGCTGATGTATCAGGAAAAGGTATTCCTGCAGCCCTCATGATGATGGTCACTAAAACGCTAATTAAGAACAGAGGTCTCTCTGATTTTGAAGACTGCTCGAAAATCTTATCATCCGTTAACAATCAGCTTTGTGAGAACAACGAAATCGAAATGTTTGTTACTGTATGGATAGGTGTTCTCCATCTGCCCACAGGCGAATTAACTTACACAAATGCCGGTCACGAATATCCTGCAATAAAGCGTAACGGTGGTAAATTTGAGCTCATTAAGGAACATCATGCTCCCCCGATAGGATGTATGGAAGGAATTCCTTATAAAACGGAAAAACTGACTCTTAATCCCGGAGATATCATTTATGTATATACGGACGGAGTCACGGAAGCAAACAACAGCAGGGGTGAATTCTTCGGAGAAAAGCGTATGCTTGATGCACTTAATCTCCCCTGTGAAGAAGGCATGGTCGAACTAAACAGCAATGTGAAGAGCAGCATCGATGAATTTATCAGCGGGACACCGCAGTTTGATGACATCACGATGTTGAGTCTGAAATACAACGGACCAGAAAATACATAAATGGATAATGGCTTTTTGTTGTACGCAAAAGAGGTAGCTTACTTATGAAACGATTAAGTGTAAAAGCAACAGTTGAATCTTTGGACGAAGTCCAGTCTTTTGTAGATCAGGTCTTGGAAGAGACAGGTTGTTCTATGAAGGCTCAGATGCAGATCGATATTGCTGTTGAAGAGCTGTTCGTAAACATTGCTAATTATGCATATCCCGAAGGAGACGGTGATGCTGCGGTTGAGATAGAAACTGATGCAGATAAAAGTTGTGTTAAGATAACATTTGAAGACAGAGGTATTCCTTTCGACCCTCTTGCCCATGAAGATCCTAATGTAACCGGGTCTGCAGAAGAAAGATCTGTTGGAGGTTTGGGGATCTTTATGGTAAAAAAATCCATGGATGATATGTCTTACGAATATAAAGACGGAAAGAACTTTCTTACGATAATAAAAAATTATAAATAAACGAAGTGGAGGAAAAGAACATGTTAAACATCACAAAGAACGCTAATGGTGAAGCGCTCAAGATCATTCTTGAAGGAAGATTAGACACTACTACTGCTCCCCAGCTCGAAGCAGAGCTCGGCAAAGTTCTTCCCGGAGTTACAGATCTTAAGTTTGATCTCGAGAAGCTTGAATATATTTCCAGTGCTGGCCTGAGAGTTCTCCTTTCTACTCAGAAGACAATGAACAAGCAGGGCAAGATGGTTGTTTCCAATGCATCTGCAGAGGTTAAGGAAATCTTTGATGTAACCGGATTCTCAGATATTCTCACAATCGAATAATCGTGTTAAAAACGCTTAAAACAAAAGACGAACGGGTTTCCGTTCGTCTTTTTTATTTGGTTAACTCAATTACATTATTCTGACCGCAGTACCAATAGGAATGTTATCGTAAATCCACTCTGCTACGTCTATCCTGCACCTTACACAACCGGCAGATATATGCATACCGAGGTTACCGTTCTGAATAGTCCCGTTATAGTTATAAGTGACACTATGGAAATAATATGGTCCGTTCCACTGCGTAGCATAATAACAAAGAGAACCGTGGGAATAGAAATACGGCAGCTTGTCAGTAACCCAGTAAAATCCTGTCGGAGTCTCATGCCCCGGTTTTCCACAGGAAATAGGATAGATCTTATTGAGTTTCCACTGACCTATGCTCCCTTTGAATATCATAATGTAACAGTTCTGCGTATCTACGATTATGTAATACTCAGTCGGACTGTCCAACAGTGATTCATTTATTCCCCGGACATGCAGAGCAGCATCCTTATAGCACCACCCAAGATCGCCGTAGTAATCAAGGTCATAGTAATCATCGTAGATACAGGTCATTCCATCCAGATGATCAATATAATTCTCCAAAAGAATCTGCTTAACCCTTATATTGTATGCATAGCAGAGATGGACAAACTCATTGGAATTCAGAAATTCTCTGAAAACAAGATATCTGCTGAGACCACTTTCGAGTTTTTCCGTGTAATATAACATGCCGCTCTCATCAGATGCGCGGGCATAAACACCTCTGTATAAGTCTTCGATAAATGCTTCATTACTCTGATTTAAGGCTCTGTATTCATCAGAAAAATAGAAATGGAACAAAACCGAACCAGCAGCAGGTAATCCGCCCTTCAGACTCCTAGCCAGTTCTTTCTTCTCTTCTTCATCTGCATGATCCTGACGGGTAACAATGGCATAGAGCCTGCCTACGAATTTCAGGTATAGAGGATCGATCTCCTCGTCTTCAATGTATTGCTCAGTATTGGAAACAGAGTCATCTGCTGAAACCATATGACCCTGATTGAAAAGAAGACATAAAGATACAGTAACTATAAGGCTGATTATCTTAAGCAAACGCCTTCTTATCATATACACCCTCACCTTTATGAACTCTCCAACGACATAATATCATTAAACCTGATATATCTGAAAGTATCATCCGGAAATTCTCAGGTTGTCTTCTTACTTGCTGAACCTCTCTTAAGCAACTTAGCCTTAAACTTGTTGATCCATTCAGTAGCCTCTTCCATACGAAGGATTGTAGCCATAAGGAAATAAACAACTATAGCTACTATTCCTTTTGCAGCTACTATCAAAAGCTGGACGATCTTACCGCCCTGAGCCGGGAAAAATCTGTCTGCGAGGTATACGATACCTGTCATTACTGCAACACAAACAGCACTCTTGAGAAGGAATTTGAAAATACCGTGAGGTGCAATATCCTTCTGTCTGCAATATGCAATCGAGAGCATAATCATCTGGCAAATATTGGTAAATGAATAAGCCAGAGACAAGGATAACGGACCTGCACCCATCGAGATCAAGATGGAACAAACTGCGGGATTTACAACAAGACCTATAGCTCCTGCAATAAGCGGGAACCAGTTCTTACCGATGGCATAAAACGCCTGATTAAATACATGAATAACAGTTGCAGTAACTATTGCACTGCAGAATCCCAAAAGGAACGTTGCTGCCGTCTGGGCATTCTGGTCTGTATAAGATGATGACCACTGGTATATTGCCTTAACAACATCCAGATTCAATACCGCAATAAAGGCAGCTGAAGGAATTGTCATGAACAGCGCACTCTTCATAGAGTGGGAAACGAGTTCAGAAGCTTTTTTATAGTTTTTGGACTTGTAATCACCTGAAAGTTCAGGGGTCATTACAGTCGTAATGGCAACAACGAATACAGAATAAGGTATCTGCCAGATAGTAGATGCATTTCTGAATCCGAATACACTTCCCGCATCAAACTTCAGAGCAAAACCGTTAAGAACAACAGTATTGATCTGTATAACAGATGCAGAAATCAGAATCGGAACCGCACGTAAAACCAACTTACCAAATTCCCTGTCAGCCAAATGGAAATCCAGTTTGAATTTTCTGGTCTGTCTGAAACCTAATATGTATTGGAACAGGAAATACAGTACTGATGCAATAAGTATTCCGCCTGTTGTCCACATAAGATTTTTAAGTGAGTTTCCACCGAAAACAAAAATAGCGGCAATTACAAAGACGTTATAAAAAATCGGTGCAAATGATGTGATCGTAAATTTTCTGTATGAGATAAGGATACCATTGCAGAGCGCTGCGAGCATAATGAAGAAGATCTGCGGGAACAGCAACTTTGATGCCTGGGCAGCGAGAGCGATCGTTTCTGCATTTTCCTTGTGAAACAACCCATAGAAATTATACAAAGGCTCAGAAAACAGAGAACCGAATGTACAGCATATGAGCATAACAAGGCAAACCGCAGTAATAAACTTGCTGACAGTCTTAATGGCTTCCTTCTCTTTTCCTATAGCCAGATGCGCACTAAGATACGGTGCAATAGTTGAATAGATCGCACCACCAACAAGAAGGTTATAGAAAAGATCAGGAATATTGAATGCGAGAATATAACTGTCGCGATATACATCGGAGAACTTCATCGACACAACGATATCGCGAATAAGTCCGGAAAACTTAACCAGTATTACACCAAAACCGACAATAAGAGCCGATAAAGCAAAACTCATTCCCTTCTTCTTTGCAGGGGACTTAACAGTCTTGTTCTCTACTACGTTATTTTCAGCCAATTAACCTTCGCCTCTCTCGATAAGTCCGGCAGCATATTTAATTGCCGCCAAAACAGTGTCGGTGCGTATAGTATCTCTATCGCCCGTAAAGTTCAACCTTAATGCTCCGGCGATACCGCGTTTCGGGTAGCAATACCCCATATAAACCGTTCCAACAGGTTTGCCGGGCAGATCTCCCGTAGGACCTGCTATTCCGGTAACAGATACAGCCAAATCACAACCGATTACTCTGCAGGCACCTTCAGCCATTGCTTTCGCGCATTCTTCAGAAACCTCTGTATGCTGTTCTATGATCTCTGAAGAAACACCAAGAACGTTCTCTTTTACTTCGTTTGTATAAGATACGACAGAACCCTTAAAGGCAGAAGATGCGCCGGGAACCTCTACAACTGAGGCTGAAATAAGTCCTCCTGTAAGGCTCTCAGCAAAGCCGAATGTAATTCCGGCTTCAGAAGCTAATCGAATAAGCGCCTGTGACGCGTTGAATATACCGTTATCAGCCATCACTATTTCTTGCCTGAATCTCAAGCCATTCAGTCTCTGTAATCAAGATCTTTCTCGGCTTACTGCCTTCATAAGGTCCGATGATCTTCTTCTTTTCCAATTCATCTACGAGTCTGGCCGCTCTCGGATAACCGATTCCGAGTCTTCTCTGAAGAACGGATACACTTGCGCTGCCGTTCTCAAGCACTGTCTGTACTGCCTGGTTAAAGAGATCATCTGTATCAGATCCGCCGCCTGATGAACCGCCTGATGAAGAACCGCCCTGTGCCTGGCCTTCACCTGCAGTAACTCTGTCGATATCCTTGATGATAGCTTCGTCGTACATCGCACCGAAATTCTTCTTAAGGTACTCAACTACAGCTTCAACTTCTTCATCCTTAAGGAATGCACCCTGTCCTCTTACAGGCTGTGGTGCGCTCATAGGAGCATAGAGCATGTCTCCCTTACCAAGGAGCTTCTCAGCACCATACTGGTCAAGAATCGTTCTTGAGTCGACACCTGACGTTACGGCAAAGGCAATTCTTGAACCGATATTAGCCTTGATTACGCCCGTAATGACATCAACAGAAGGTCTCTGTGTAGCGATAAGCAAATGGATACCTGCAGCTCTCGCAAGAGCAGCAAGTCTTGAGATATAAGTCTCGACTTCCTTAGCGGCAACCATCATGAGTTCCGCGAGCTCGTCGATAACGATAAGGATCAAGGGCAAATGTTCAACCTGAGGATCGTTCTTATACTTTTCGTTAAAGCCCTTAATATCTCTTACCTGGCCTTCTTCGAAAAGCTTATATCTTCTCTGCATTTCGATTACTGCCCAGTTGAGAGCTCCTGCAGCCTTCTTAGGGTCTGTAATTACCGGCATGATCAGGTGCGGTACACCGTTATAAACTGAGAGTTCAACGACCTTAGGGTCTACGAGGATCATTCTGACTTCTTCAGGTGAAGAATGAACCAGGATACTCGTAAGAATGGAGTTGATACAAACGGACTTACCTGAACCTGTAGAACCTGCGATCATGAGGTGAGGCATCTTGGCCAGGTCACAATATATAGGTCTTCCGGGGATATCTCTTCCGAGTGCAACCGTAAGAGGTGACGCAGCCTTGAATTCCTTTGTTTCAACAAGACCTCTCAATTGAACCGCAGTAGGAACATCGTTAGGGATCTCGATACCGATGGCACTCTTACCCGGAATAGGAG
>JAEEGL015243420.1_pt1 | contig 10499 bp, 13 predicted proteins | sample 9134231 | NCBI WGS metagenome assembly JAEEGL01 (sample SAMN16246548, study PRJNA631951) | gut metagenome | biome: gut microbiome; feature: rumen; material: fiber-attached | host: Bos | place: Iran: Karaj | collected 2018-10 | reverse complement strand
TTTAACAGGTTTCTTTACTTTCACTGCTGAAAAGAAAGCTGCTAAAGAAGGACGTAACCCAAGAACTGGTGCTACTGTTAAAATTCCTGCAAGAGTTGCAGTTAAAGGTAAAGCTGGATCTAAATTAAAAGAAGCATTAAATTAATGCTTTTTTTTATGGATTTTGGTATAATGGATATGGTGGTAAAATGAATGATACAGCACGTTTAATCTTAAATAAAATTAATGAAAGTGGATTTCAAGCTTATTTAGTAGGAGGATATCCAAGAGACTTATATTTAGGTAGGGAAAGTACAGATTTCGATATATGTACAAATGCAACACCAAAAGATTTAACAGAAATATTTGGTGATGTTAAACAACACCTAGAACAATATGGATCTGTAACTGTATACCTAAATAATTTAAGATTTGAAATAACAACATTTAGAAAAGATATTAAATATATAAATAATAGAAAACCTATTGAAATAGAATATATAAATAATTTAGAAGACGATTTAAAGAGAAGAGATTTCACTATGAATACAATGTGTTTAGATAGTGAGGGAAATTTAATAGATTTATTGAATGGAAAAATAGATATAGATAATAAGGTAATAAAAACAGTAGGTGAAGCAGATAAAAAAATATCTGAAGACTCACTAAGAATACTTAGAGCTATAAGATTCGCAACAACACTTGATTTTGAGTTAGATCCTGCACTTAAAGTAGCTATTGTAAACAATAAAGATTTACTTACAACACTTTCTTACTATAGAAAGAAAGAAGAATTAGATAAAATATTTGCCAGTACTAATTCTAAATATGGTATTAATCTAATAAAAGAATTAGGACTAAGTAATGTACTTGATTTATCTAACACTAGTAAAGTAGTATCTACTACATATCCAATTGGTATTTGGGCACAACTTGATTGTGTAGATAAATATGATTTTAATAAAACAGAAAAAGATACAATAACAAAAATTAATGAATTATTAGAATTAGATGTATTTGATAACAATAATTTATATAAATATGGTTTATATATATCTACAATAGTAGGTGAGATAAAAGGCTTAGATATAAAACGTATAAATGAAATGTACAATAGTTTATATATACATAATAAAACAGAGATTAAAATAGAACCAACAGAAATATGTAAAATTCTTAATAAAAAACCAGGAAAGTACTTAAAAGATATAATAAATGATATAGAATATAAATTAATTAACAAAAAAATTGAAAATGACAATGATGCTTTAAAGGCTTATATTATAAAGGCTTATAGTGATAATTAAAGATAGATTTCTATCTTTTTTTATTTTTTTTTAAAAAAAGTATTGACAAATTATTTTGTTTTTAATATAATGTTAATAACAGAAGGAGAAAGACTTCTAATATTTAAAGCATTTGATATTAACAAAATGTTAAAAAGAGGTGAATAAAATGAAAAGAAAATATACAAGAGAAGAAGTAATAAGAAAGTTAATTGAATACTATACAAAGTATAAAAAAGTTAAATGTGGTATTAACGTTAAAGTAGATATTGAAAAAAGAGAAGGTAAAGATATCGTAATAGTAACAATACTACAAAAGAGAGTAACAATGGAATATGGTAGAGAACATATAACATACTATCCAATTACTAGACAAGATGTAACAGAAATCTTCAATGTATTACTAAGAGAAGAAGGATATGATCTTAAGATGATGAGATACAATACAGATATTAAAGTAACACATATGGACAATGATATACATGTTATTAATAAAAGACCATATTTTAAAGGAGTTACAGTAAGAGCTAAAGAAAGGGTTAAAAAATTAGTGGGGTGATAATATGAAATTAAAATTAAATGAAAAACAAATTAAAACATTATTAAAGTATTACTATAAAGAATATGAAAATATAGATTGTGATATCAATATAGAAGCAAAAATAGATTATGTAGGAATATATGAAGAAAGAGCCTGTGTGGTTGTAATAACACAAACTAGAAAAATCTTTGTAGCAGGTGAAGAAACATTACTTGAATTAGAATTGACAAAACAAGATGTCAAAGATAAACTTCAGGCAGTACTACAAGAACAAAAACTTGAAATATGTAATTTATTATATGAAAGCGATATTATTCATGGAGATAGACAAGGAGATATAGATACTCCATACTTTAATGGCATTACACTTGAAGTAAAAACAATGGAAAAAGAAAGACAATTAGTAAGGTGATAATATGTTTAAATATAATTATGATTGGTACTCGAAAAAATTTAAAAAAGAATATAGGGGGATATAGAAAGAAGGAGAATTAATATGACTAGAAAAGAATTTTATGATGAAGAAATGAATAAAGGCTTAATAAAAGCACTTTACATGATTGATATGAATAATGGATTTGTTAACTTTGGACCAATGGCAAATCCTAAATATAATGAATTGGTTCCAGAACAATTAAAAATGTTAGAAAAATTTAAAAGAGAGGATCAAGTAATAAACTTTATATTAGAAGCTCATGATCCAGATGCAGCTGAATTTAAAGCATACCCTAAACATTGTGTAAGGGGTACAGAAGAAGCTGAAGTAATACCAGAATTTAAGGAATACTTTTTACAACAAAATGCAGGTAAGTATTATAAGAATTGTATAAACGGTTTATTTAATACTAAATTACAAGATGATATAAAAAGACTTAAAGCAATTAAAGAAGTAGTAATTGAAGGTGTATGTGCAGATCTATGTGTTATGGATTTTGCTAGAAACTATGCTAGATTCTTAGATGAAATTAATAGAGAAGCAAAAATATTTGTAGTAAGAAATGCAATTGATACATTTGATGCTCCAGGACACAATAGAGATGAATGGATGTATATAGCTGAAAAAGTTATGACTCAAGCAGGAATCGAATATGTAGATAATATTGAACAACTTGAAGAAAGAGAAAGACAATTGCAATTAACTTTATAGTTAGTGATATTAACAAATTGATAGAAAGAAGGAATAATATGAAAATGTATAATGGTTATCCTAGGTTGCCTAGGGACTATACGTTGCTAGCTGATGAATATGCACATACTATGGCTTATGGATGGCAAAGAACTGGTAAAGATAAAGATGAAGCGGTATTTGACGTATTCTTTAGAAAAGTGCCAAATGGTGGTGGATATGGAATAATGGCTGGTGTAGATCAAATAATTGAACACGTTAAAAATATAAACTATACGGGAAGAAATCTTGACTACTTTATTAAACATAATAGACCTAAAGAATATATAGAGAATTTAAAGAAAATTAAAGGGTTTAGTGGAGATATATATGCAATACCAGATGGAACACCAATATTTCCAAATGAACCAATTTTAACAGTGAGGGGGCCTCAAAAAGAAGTAGAATTGCTAGAAGCTTCAATACTTGCAATTTTAAATGGTGCTATTTCACACGCAACTGGTGCAAGAAGAATTATAGAAGCCACAACAAAAGATGTTACTGTAGTAGATAATCCATTATTAGATGAAAAAGAAATAAAATGGTTAGAGAAACATGGGAGAATAAAACCACGCCAAAAAACGCCAGTTATGGAATTTGGAGCAAGACGTGCGGATGGATTGGAAGCTGCAATTAACTCATCACTTTATGGAATAATGGCAGGTTGTGTTGGTACAAGTAATATAATGGCGGCACATATGTTAGATTTAGAGGCTATGGGCACAATGGCACATTGTTATATGGGTGATTATCCAAATGAATTTGAGGCATTTAAGGCTTTCGCACTAACATATCCAGATAACTGTATCTTACTTGTAGATACGTATGATACGTTAAGAAGTGGTGTACCAAATGCAATTAAAACATTTAAATATATGGAAGAAAATGGAATTAGTACAGATAAAATAGGTATTAGAATTGACTCTGGGGATTTAGCTTACTTATCTAAAGAAGCTAAAAAAATGTTAGTAGAAGCAGGATTCCCACAAGCAAAGATTTGCTTAAGTAATGGTTTAAAAGCTGAAACAATTGAGTCTTTAAAACAACAAGGTGCTGTATTTAATAGTTTAGGTGTTGGAGATAATATTTCTAAACCAGAAGGAAATGTAGGTTGTGTATATAAAGAAATGGCAATAAATCAAAATGGAATTTGGGTTCCAAAGATTAAATTAAGTAATGATACTATTAAAATTACTAATCCAGGATATAAAAAGTTATATCGCGCATACGATAGAAATACTGGTTATGCTTTAGCAGATGTTATGGCACTTAAAGATCAAGAAATACCAAAGAATGATTTAACAATAGTATCTGTAACAGATCCTTTAAAAAGAACAGTTATTACTAATTATGACCTTGTTGAAATTCAACAACCTATATTTTTAAATGGTGAATTAGTATATGAAGATAAAGATGTTATGGATATTCAAAAATACTGTAATGAACAAATGGATACTATTTATCCAGAAGTTAAGAGAACTTTAAATCCACATGAATACTATGTAGATGGTACAGAAGAGTATATGAATTTAAAAGTTGACGAAATACATAAGGCAAAACAATTAGTAAAGAAGAGGGAACTATAATATGGATTCCAAAAAGTTAAAACAATTTAAAAAAATAGTAGAGGAATTCAAAATAAAAGAGAAGGAAAAAATTACTCCTACATTTATAAAAACTGAAGCTTATAAATTTACTCTTAATAATGGTAAAACATTAAATAGAGAAAAAATAATAAAAGGTAATAGAGATGGTTCTGCAGTAATAATTGTACCTTTTATAAATGATGAATTATTACTTGTAATTGAACCTAGAGTATTTACTGAATTAGGTGTAGGAGTAGGATTTCCTGCTGGATATATAGAAAACTTAGAAGATCCAAAAGAGGCAGCTTTAAGAGAACTTAGAGAAGAAACTGGATTAGTACCTGATTATATAGAAGAAGTTGATTCATTCTATCAAGATGAAGGTTGTTCAGCGGCTTATAATCATATATTTATCGCATATAACTGTAAAAAATTATATGATCAAGAACTTGATAAAGATGAATATATAAAGTATATGCAATTTACTGTCGATGAGGCTCTTGAACTTGAGAATGAAGGATATATAAGTGGTTGTAATACTAAATTAGCTCTTCAAAAGATAAAAAAACAATAATAATTATGTTATAATATATATGGAAAGTGGAAGGAAAATAATTATGTATGAATTTGATGCAAAAAAAACAACAAAAGAACTATTAATATGGTTAAGAGATTGGTTTGAAGTAAATGGTAAAGGTTGTAATGCAGTACTTGGTATATCAGGTGGTAAAGATTCAACTGTAACTGCTGCTTTATGTGTAGAAGCACTAGGTAAAGATAGGGTAATAGGTGTAATGATGCCTAATGGTGAACAAAAAGATATTAGTGACTCTATTAGAGTATGTGATTTATTAGATATTAAAAATTACACATTTAATATTAAAGATGCTGTAGATGCTGAAATAGACGTAGCAAGAAAAATAGGTATAGAGCCATCAGAGCAAGCAATTATTAATCTACCACCTAGACTTCGTATGGCAACTTTATATATGGTTAGTCAATCAAATAATGGTAGAGTAATAAATACATGTAATTTATCAGAAGACTGGGTAGGATATTCTACAAGGTATGGTGATAGTGCTGGCGATGTTGCGCCTCTTGCTAAGCTTACAGTAGATGAAGTAAGAAAAGTAGGACTTGAATTAGGTTTACCATATGACTTAGTATACAAAACTCCATCTGATGGATTATGTGGTAAAACAGATGAAGATAATTTAGGATTTACATATGCAGCTTTAGATAAATATCTAAGAACTGGCGAATGTGATCCAAAAATAAAAGAAATAATAGATAGAAAACATTTATTAAATAAATTTAAGATGGAATTAATGCCTTCTTATGAATATGGTGAAATAAAAGCAAACGTAAGGTGATAATATGAGATTAGGAGTATATGTAGGAAGTTTTAACCCTCCTCACAATGGACATTTAAAAGTCGCAAACTTTTTATTAGATAATAATTATGTGGATAAGGTAGTAATACTTCCTGCTCCTAATAATTATAATAAACAAGATTTAGTAGATGTAAAATATAGAACAGAAATGCTTAGAATATTTGAAACAGATAGAATAATAATAGATGATGTCCATAATAAAAAATATACATATGAAGAATTAGATGAAGTAGGTAAATACTATAAAGATGCAGTTTTATATTTAATAATAGGTGCTGATAATTTAGCAGAACTTCATTTATGGAAGAACGTGGAAGAAATACTTAAATATAATATTATCGTTTTAAAAAGAGGTAATGTTGATATAGAAGAATGTTTAGAGAAATTTGACCGTAGTAAATTCACTATTGTAGATAATTTTGAATTTATAGATGTATCTTCTACCAAAATTCGAGAAGGTAGTGATGACTTTTTAGACCCTAAAGTGTTACAATATATTAGGGAGAATAAATTATATGGAAGGAAGTAGTTATGGAAGATTTAAAGTTAATTGTTTTTGATAATATTAAAGAAGTAGGGGAAGAAGTAGATAAATATTTACAAAAAATGAATAAGACAAATAAGTCTTATATAATGGATGTTAAAAGAAGTAGATTTAATAATGGTGAAGGAAAAATACGTATAGAAGAGACTATAAGAGATAAAGATGTATTTATCCTATCCGATATAGGTAATTATGATATTACATATGATATGCATGGTATGACTGTACCTATGGGGCCCGATGAACATTTTCAAGATATTAAAAGAAGTATAAGCGCACTATCTGGATATGCTAAACGTATTACAGTAGTTACTCCTCTTTTATATCAATCAAGACAAGATAAAAGATGGGGTAGAGAATCACTTGATTGCGCTTTAGCTCTACAAGAACTTGAAAGACTAAAGATAAACCATATAGTAACATTTGATGTACATGATAAGAATGTTGCTAATGCAATACCAAATTTACCATTTGAGAATTTTTTCCCAACAAATATTATTCTAGAAGAATTAATTAAAGATGAATCCATAAATAATATGTTAGTAATAAGCCCAGATATGGGAGCTATGGAAAGAGCGCGTTATTACGCAGATATGCTTAAATGTGATGTAGGTATGTTTTACAAAAGAAGAGATTTAACTAAGCTTGTTAATGGTAAAAATCCGATTGTAGAACACGCTTATATGGGTGCAGAAGTAAGTGGTAAAACAGTACTTGTAGTAGATGATATGATAGCAAGTGGATCTTCTATGATAGAAGTAGGTCAAAAGCTTAGAGAAAAAGGAGCTAAAAAAATATTCTTTATTACAACTTTCGCACTATTTACAGAAGGAATAGAAAACTTTGAAGAAGCATATAAAAATAAATATTTTGATAAACTATATACTACTAATGTAAGTTATATACCTAAAAAATATAATAAATATAAATGGTTAAAAATTGTTAATTGTTCTAAACGTTTAGCAGAAATAATTGATTATATACATGAAGGTAAATCACTAAAGAAAATAGTACATGGTAATGAAAAAATAATAGAATTACTTGAAAAAGCTAAGGTGAATAAATAATGCAAGAAATAATAGAAGAATTAAAACGAAGAGGCAAATTAATTAGTACGATGGAATCATGTACTGGTGGTGGTGTTGCAAATGCTATTACTAATGTATCTGGCTCTAGTTCAGTAATTAGAGAAGCAGTTGTTACTTATGCTAATGAAGTTAAAATTAAATATGGCGTAGATCCTAAAATAATTGAAACTTATACTGTATATAGTATGGAAACAGCTAATTCAATGAGTAAAGCTATTACAGAATGGACTGGTAGTGATTATGGTGTTGGTGTAACTGGTCAAATAAATGATCCAGATCCTGAGAATATAGTAGATAATTCTAATAAAATATATATAAGCGTATATGACAAAGAAAATGATAAATTTTATAATAGGTCATTGACTGCTTTAAATGCTAAAAGACAATTAAATAAAGACTATATTATTGATACAATTATAGATATCATGAAAAGTGAAGTGTTTAATTATGGTAAATAAAATTAAACTATTTGTAAATGAAAATCCTAAAGCTATAGAAATTGCTGAAAAAGTAAAAGATGAATTTAATAAAAAAGGTTTTACAATAACAGAAGATGAATTTGATCTTGGCATCGCAATCGGTGGAGATGGTTCATTTTTAAGAATGGTAAATGAAAATAATTTTGATAGTGATGTATACTATGTAGGTATAAATGCAGGAACACTTGGATTTATGCAAGAAGTAAAACCTGATAGTGTTAATGAATTAATAGATGAATTATTAGAAGAAAAATATATAATAGATAAAATTGGTATTCAAGAAACAACTATAAAAACTGATACTGAAGAAGAAAGTTTTTATAATTTAAATGAAATTTTAGTTAGAGATGAAAATTTTAGAGTTATAAATGTAGATGTTAATATTGAAAATGATTTACTTGAAAAATATACTGGTGATGCTTTACTTATCGCAACATCTTATGGATCAACTGCTCATAACTTAAGTTATGGTGGTAGTATTGTATATCCTAATTTTTCAACACTTCAAATTACATCAGTAGGTCCTGTAAACTCAAAAGCTTATAGGACACTTCCAAACTCAATAATAGTACCTTCTAACAAAGAAATTAAATTAATACCAAATACTAAACACAGAGATTATATTGTCACTGTAGATGGGAAAAACAAAGTATATAATGATGTACAAACAATTAGTACAACTATTAAAGATAAATGTATTAATGTTTTAAGATTTAGTCATTATAACTTCCCACAAAAAATTAATGAAAAACTTTTATCAAATTAATGTTATAATTATATAGAGGTGTCATATGAAAGAATATAAAAGTGAAGCAGAATTCTTAAAAGACTATAATCCAGATGAATTTAAAAGATTATCACTTACAACAGATATTTTAGTACTCAGTGTATCTAGTAATGATAATGCCAATTATCGTAAGACAGATGATAAAAAAATGAGTATATTACTTGTTAAAAGAGATAATTATCCATTTAAAGATAAATGGTGTTTGCCTGGTGGATTTGTCGGATACGATGAAGAATTAGATGAAGCTCCTAAACGTATATTAAAGAAAGAAACTAATTTAGACAACATATATTTAGAACAATTATATACATTTGGTAGTATTAATAGAGATCCTAGAATGAGAGTAGTATCTACATCTTATATGTCATTAATAGATAAAAATAGATTAACTGAACACATAAATAAAGATGCTTCTTGGTTTGATGTGACACTATATGAAGAAAAAAATAATATAGTAACAATAGTACTTGATAATGGTACTGATACTATATCATTTGAAATAGAAAAAATACTTAGAGAGCAAACAACTGATAGATATTCATTCCATATTAAAAAGAATGCTTCTATCGCATTTGATCATCCACTTGTAATACTCGCAGGATTAGAAAGACTTAAAAATAAATTAGAATATACTGATATAGTATTTAATATGATGCCAGAATACTTTACTTTAGGAGAACTTCAAAAAGTATATGAAGTAATACTAGGTAAAAAATTATTAGATCCAGCTTTTAGAAGAATAATTAAAAATAAAGTAGTTAAAACAGATAAAATAAAAACTGGAGAAGGTCATAGACCAAGTTATTTATTCAAATATAAGAGATAGTTGTAATTTTTAATAAAATGTTATAAAATATTATTTCACAAAGAGAAGGTAATAAAATGGAAGAGTTAATTAAAGAATTACAAGCACAAAATAAAACGTTATGCCTTATAGAGGCAACAGATGGTGTTGAAGTTTCACGTATATTTCAAACTTTAAAGGATAAAGATAAAATATTCGATTCGATTACTATCGCAAGCGTGGATTCAGTAAAAAGGCTTATTAATTCAACACCAGAGAGTTTTGATTCACTTGATCAATATTATAAATTTTTGACTCAAGTATTAGGTAAAAAATCTAGTGACTTTTTAAATAGTGATTATGGTATAGGAATAATATGTACTAAAGAAGTAAAAGGCCAAACTGGTAATGGCTTAGTATTTATAAGTATATATGATTCTGATTTCTCAAAACAAATCTCATATAATTGTTCACCTATACCTGTAAATTGTAATGATGCAACTATGGCTACTATGATATCAACATATATTATAAAGCAATTAAAAGCAATTATTAGTATGCAAAAACAGAATCAAACTCAAAAAATAAACAAAAAAAGATAGTTTCTATCTTTTTTTATTTATGTTATAATGAATTAGGTGGTTTTATGAAACAGGAAAATATTAGAAACTTTTCTATAATCGCGCATATAGATCATGGAAAAAGTACTCTAGCTGATAGAATACTAGATGTAACAGGTGCGATTACAGAAAGAGAACAAAAAGCGCAACTACTTGATAGTATGGATATTGAAAGAGAACGTGGTATTACAATTAAACTTAATACTGTTCAACTTAAATATAACTATAAAGGTGAAGAATATACTC
>JAEEGL014984307.1_pt1 | contig 10499 bp, 12 predicted proteins | sample 9134231 | NCBI WGS metagenome assembly JAEEGL01 (sample SAMN16246548, study PRJNA631951) | gut metagenome | biome: gut microbiome; feature: rumen; material: fiber-attached | host: Bos | place: Iran: Karaj | collected 2018-10 | reverse complement strand
GCAATTGACTCCTGAGGAACAGGAAGCAACCGGTGTAACACCTGACTTCATCAGGCTTTCCATTGGTTTAGAGGATGTCAATGATTTGATTGATGATTTAAGTCAAGCGCTTGACAGCATCTGAGTAAAGTAACCCTTTACCCACTTAAAATTTATGCAAAAAAATTTTCTATAAAAAAAGACAATTGGGAGATAAAGAATGTATTTGGATAACTCAGCAACCACACAAGTTAGTGAGGAAGTTTTTGAAGAAATGAAACCATATTTCACTGAAGAGTTCGGAAACCCTTCAACTCTTTATAAAATTGGTCGTGAATCAAAAAAAGCATTAGATCAAGCTCGTCAAAGAGTGGCTGACGCAATAAATGCAAAGCCTGAAGAGATCATATTTACAGGCGGGGGTTCAGAGTCTGATAACTTGGCAATCAAGGGAATAGCCTTCAAATTCCTCAACCAAGGCAAGCATATAATCACAACAGAATTTGAACACCCTGCCGTTAAAGAAACTTTAGCATTCTTGGAATCACTTGATTTCAAGGTCACCTACTTGCCGGTTTATGAAAATGGTATAATCAAAGTTGAGGACTTAAAAGAGGCGATTACTGATGATACAATCCTCATTACCATAATGCATGGTAACAACGAAATCGGTACAATCCAGCCTATTGAAGAGATAGGCCAAATCGCTCGTGAAAAAGGAATCATATTCCACACCGATGCGGTACAGACCTTCGGTAAAGTCGAAGTGGATGTTGAGAAACTGAATGTGAATCTACTTTCTTTGTCTTCTCATAAGATCAATGGTCCAAAAGGTGTTGGAGCGTTATACATCAAGAAGGGAACTCGCGTAATACCATTGATTCATGGTGGAGGTCAGGAAAGAGGAATCCGGGCCGGAACCGAAAATGTTGCCGGAATAGTCGGATTCGGAAAGGCATGCGAACTGGCCAGCGAACAACTCGAGGAACACCATGAAAAATTATCCGCAATCAGGGATGAGCTGATTGAAAAGGTATTGGGCACAATTCCCGAATCCTATGTGAACGGTGATATGGAACAAAGGCTCCCGAACCTTGTTAACTTCAGATTCAAAGCTATTGAAGGAGAATCATTAATTCTTCTATTGGACGCCCAAGGATATCAGGCTTCAACAGGTTCTGCATGTTCCTCAAACAAGCTCGAGGCATCACCTGTGCTCACAGCATTAGGCCTCGACCCGGTTGATGTTCACGGATCACTGAGGATTTCCCTTGCTCCTGAAAGCGATGCTTTTGATATTGATGAATTTGTAGAGACTTTGGCAGGGGCTGTTTCAAGACTTAGGGAAATGTCTCCTTTATGGAATCAGGATTTAGATTATGATGGCGTTATGTGCGCGAAACACAGAGATAACTGTAGGATGTGTTAATTATGGATTATTCAGAAAAGGTAATGGATCACTTTGCAAACCCTAGAAACTGTAGAAAAATGGAAGATGCAAATGGAGTTGGAACAGTAGGAAACCCTACCTGTGGAGATTTGATGACAATTTACATTAAAGTAAACGATGATGATGTCATCGAGGACATCTCATTCCAAACATTCGGCTGCGGGGCAGCAATCGCTACAAGCAGCATGATTACTGAAATTGCAGTTGGAAAAACCGTGGAAGAGGCTTTAAAAATCTCAAGAAATGACGTTGCTGAGGAATTGGATGGTCTTCCACCAGTCAAGATGCACTGTTCAAACCTTGCGGCGGATGGCCTTCAGGCTGCAATTGAAAACTATAAGGAAAATAATCAATAAGAATGAAAACAATCAATAATAATATATACTTTGTTAAATAAATTATCTTTAACTCAATAAGGAGATGTTTATTATGGCAAAAATATTAAAATGTGACGACTGTGGAAGTATTATTCAAGTTTTAGCAGAAGGCGACGAAAAAGTATGTTCTGACCACATGCTTGAATTCCCAGTACAAACCGAAGGAGAAAAAGCTCCTAAACACAAACCAGTAGTTGAAATCGATGGTGACAAAGTAACCGTAAAAGTCGGTGAAGCAGCTCACCCAATGGATGATGATCACTATATCCAATTCGTGATTGTTGAAGCTGGTGGCGAACAATACGCAAAATGCTTTGCTCCAGGAGATGTTGCAGAAGCAACCTTTACTGTAAACTCCGCTGATGATGTTAAAGCATTAGCATTCTGTAATTTACACGGACTCTGGTCCAGCGAATAAGTTTAAAATACTAATTTTAAACTTTCTTTTTTTCTTTATTTTTTCTATGACAAATTTTAATAAAATCTTAATATATAATTTATTACGTTTCTAGTTATATCAACTTAATAATTTTTATTGTAGTTTTGCTCATAATTTCAGCGTCCATTGTCTTTATTGACAGTTCTATGGACAATATCAATCAATCAATGCCTTCAATCAGCGAGGGTATTGTCCAGGGAGACAAGGATTACAATGAATCCGTTGAATTGTTGAACAGCAGGTATTTTTATGATGCCAATGATAAGGCAATATCTGCCGGAGATAACTATAACAATAGTTTAAAAAAGCTAAATGATATTAAAGACAAGTTTAACAAGGATTTAAATGAAGTTCACAAGGATTATATTGATGCAGCCATCAATGAATTGGAATTGAAGCTTCGGGCCGTTGATGAGCTTAAGGAATCAATATATTATTTGCAGAATTATTATAATTACACCGGATCGACCCATGGGACTCAGGCCAATGAGTTAATGTATGATGCAGTGGAGTATCAAAATCAAAGGAACGGCATTGTCCAGGAGAATCCGGATTTATTCAATTAGTGAGAGGTTTTTAAATTGAAAACAAAATGCCCAAAATGTAAAGGAATAGGTTCCGTTGTAGTGGACTATAAGGAATGTGACGCCTGTGGGGGAACAGGCTTTGAAGATGATGCTTTTGATATAGGGAACCATTTTAAAGGCATTAACAGTAGAGCACGTGACAAATTTGACCTTGGAGGTGAAGAAGACATTCCATGTGAGGCATGCAATGGAAAAGGTCAGGTTGAAGTGTTTGAGGAATGTCCTCAATGTCATGGAACAGGCCAGATAAATGTCTGTAGGGATTGTGGCAAACTGCTCGATGAAAGGTATGACATTTGCCATGAGTGCGGCGAGAAGAGAAAGGCTGAAAAGGCAAGGCATGAGGAATTTGAAGCCAAAAGAAACGCTGCCCGTGACGTTTATGTTTTAGATGCGATTTGCAATATGCGTGATGTTGACAAGGATAAGTTGTACAAGGGTAAGATTACCAGAATCGAGAGATACGGCGCTTTTGTTAGCTTGAACAACAATGTTTGGGGACTTATGAGAGGAGATGTCTCAGAATATAATGTGGGTGAAGAGGTAATCGTATTCATAACATCCATCAAGTCAAGGGAAGGAAAAATAGATTTCGCACCAGCTTACGTTGATTCATATAACCTTAAAAGATTAACCAAATCAATTCCAAGAACTCTGATAGGCAACCTTGATGAAAACAAGGGCAAGATGGTTAGAATCGATGGTGAAGTTCAGCAGATTCAACAGACCTCAGGTCCGACAATTTTCATAATCAGCGATGAAACTGCAACCACTGAAATAGCCGCTTTCGACAAGGCGGGCGAGAGGTCCTATCCTGAAATCGAGTTGGGCGATGCGGTTCAGGTCATCGGTGAGGTCAACGAACACGGCGGAAAAACACAGATTGAGTCATCTTCAATGATAAAACTTGATGCCGAAAGCACACAACAACTACATAAGTTAATTGACGAGGCATTAAACAGGAAAGCAAAACCTAAAGATGTCGATTTCTTGGTCAAAAGTGACGTTTTAAACAGACTTAGACCTAAGATGTATGAGGCCGCCCAAAGAATAAGAAGGGCAATACTTGATGGAAGGACAATATTGCTCAGACACCATAACGATGCTGACGGTATCGTTTCAGGGGTTGCAATGGAAAAGGCTATAGTTCCATTGATACAGGAAATAAACCCAAGCAATGATGCCGAATACTATTACTTCAAAAGGTCACCGAGTAAGGCTCCATTCTATGAGCTCGAGGATGTTGTGAAGGACCTGTCATTTGCGCTGGAAGACCAGGAAAGGCACGGTCAGAAACTTCCGTTGATAGTGTTATTGGATAACGGATCTACAGAAGAGGATATTGTCGCACTGATGCAGGCTAAAATATATGATATAGAAGTTATCGTAATAGACCACCACTCTCCAGGAGACCTGATCACCAAGGACGAGCGTGATGGGGAGATTTACGGAGCGACAGTGGCTGTGGATGAGTATGTTGACTGTCATGTGAACCCGTATCTTGTAGGTGGAGACTCACAACTGACAGCGGGATGCCTTGCAACAGAGGTGGCACACATCATCAATCCCGACGTGAAAAGACTGATTCAGCACCTTCCGGCCATTGCTGCATTGGGAGACCGTTCCGAATGCGGTGAGGTATACCAATACCTAAAATTGGCGGCCGTGAAAGGCTATTCACAAGAACATTTGGCGAAAGTGGCTGAATGTGTTGACTTTGAAGCTTATTTCCTAAGATTTATGAACGGTAGAGGAATCATGGACACCATTCTGGCAGTGGACAATATAGATAAGCATAAAAAAATGATTGAAGCCCTATACAAGGAATATCAAAAGAGAATTGACACTCAACTGAGAGCTGCCCTGCCAAACATTAAAAGGACACAACTTGAAAATGGAATCTACTTCAACTTATTGGACGTGGAGAAATTTGCACACAAGTTCACATTCCCTGCACCCGGAAAGACCTGCGGATTTGTGCATGACCATGTGATTAAGGAATTGGGAGAGGACAAGCCGATTGTTACATTGGGTCATGGACCTGATTTCGGTGTGTTCAGGGCAACAGATGCCGTTAACGAACAGTATGGATTCAATGTCAATGACATTGTTGCAAAAATGATTGAAAAGGTTCCTCAAGCAGGTGTGGACGGCGGAGGCCACGAATGTGCAGGCTCAATTAAATATATCGAAGGGCTTGGCCAGGAAGTCCTGTATAAGGTTGTAGAGGAAATTCAATCACTATCTAAAAAATGATAAAAATGCGTTCAGGGAATTATTGTAAAGTTTGCGGGCACAGAATATTGCCCAATGAACCGTACTGCACTGGATGTGGGGCTAAAACAGGTTTCGATGCGAGCGATATCGATTGTGTTTTAACACCACCAATCCACAATATCGGTTTTTTTAATTTTCAAATTGATTTTTCACCATATATCATCACAAAAAACGATTTCAAATATGAAATTTGCTCTTGCGGGTATTTAAATGATGTAAACAATGAGTTCTGTTACATGTGCGGTGCCAAAAGGTCCGAAAGCAAGTTGGCAAAGATTCTAAAGAGAAAATCAAAGCCGAAATTCTCTGTTGACAATGTGTTGTGCGAATGCGGTGCCGTCAATTCAAAGGAGAACGTCTACTGTGAAATGTGCGGCAAGCAGCTGAAGGAAGATACGATCAATTCAAATGACAATTACAGCAATTTCAACCTGCAGTTTAAAAACTCAATTTTCTGCTTTTGCGGTGAGGAAAATGAAAAGTTCGCACAGTTCTGCCGTAACTGCGGATTGCCGTTAAGCAATTATGGTGCTTTAAACGACATGGCGATATTATGCACATGCTCAACCCTTAATGAGGTCACATCAGACTACTGCATAGGATGCGGCAACAATCTTAAAAGAGAGGACAGGAAGATAATTTGCGTATGCGGCCACAGGAATTCCCCAAACTTAAGGTTCTGTGAGAATTGCGAAAGGCCATTGAATCCTCAAAGAAACATCAAAACAAGGATAGTCTGTTCCTGTGGAGAGATTCTTGATTGGGATAGTGATTTTTGTCCAAATTGCGGGAAAAATGTTAAATTAACAATAACCCGTAGAAATTCAGTTGATTCGGCTGTCAAAAGTCTTAAGAATATGTTCAGGCAGGGATTGAAATGAAGACATGCGATGTTTGCGGAACAAGGAATTTCAAGGAAAACAATTATTGCACTCATTGCGGCAACAAGTTAATCCTGGAGCACATATGTCCTGTCTGCGGTGAAATCAACAGTGATGCCGCCACACATTGCATCAAGTGCAACAACCAGTTGAATCCAATAAGCATTGATGATTTTGATATACTCTTCAATGACTTCAATCAGAACCTATTGGCAAATGCAAATGTTGATGATTCAGAATACCTTGAATTGCTGTCAAATATCTTTGTCCGTGCCGATTACATTGACATTTGGGGTGAAACAACCAAAAATAAGATACTGAACCTTGCAAGCATATTCACAGAATGCAAACCTAAATCCAGAGGCTATGAGAGAGGGTTCATATTCCTTGGAACCTGCATCTATTATGAGGACAGGTTGGCGGATTCAGTTCAGATAGCCACAATCATACATGAATTGGCCCATTACTTTTTGTTTAACATAATCGAGAGTTTATTATGCGATATCCTAAAGGTCAAGCCTTCATCAGTCATTCAAAGTTTTGTGTGGTATTTCCTAATGTTTCCCGAGTTTAAGATCATGAGCGAATACTGTGCCCACACCGTTGAGGGAAGATTCATTCCATACGGCTATCAGAATTACGGATCGTTCAACAGCCTGGTTGAAAATTGCGGTTTTGATGAGGAATCACTTCAAACTATGATTAAGTTGGGAAATTCATTTGCAAATGAGATAATCGTCTATCTGGAAAAGTATATTGACGATGATTTGAGAAACGAGATAAAACTGCAATATCGCAAGGACTTGACTCCTCCAACAAACGAATCAATATTATCTGAAACTGATGATTGCTTCAGCATAACTCTAAAAAATAAGCTTTTAATCTCAATGTTGGGTGATGTTTTAAAAGAAGTTTCAAATGATAAAGGTGCCCGAAAAGAATTAGAAAGTATTAAAGATGGAATAGAACTAAGTTAGCTATTCTTTGTTTTCTTTTTCTTTAATAGTTTCCAATACATCTTTACCAGTATCGGTTAATCTGTATAATCTTCCTTTACGAGCTTCTTCGTTTATACATTCAACTATTTCTTTACTTTTCAATTCGCTTAGAACTTTTGAAATATGATTTGTTCTAATTCCACTGTCTTTTGCGATGTTAGTTGGTATCTTAACTTCGTCCCCAATGGATTTCAATGTCTTTTCTCTATATTTTGATATTTGAACATAGGAAGTTAATTTCAAAAGCTCATCACTTCTGTCGACCATGATATGTTATTATATTTCTTATATTATAAATGTTTTATAACACGGTATAATTATTTTAAACACCTTTTTAATTACTTTTTATAAATCCTTAAGATTATTATATAAGTTGTGTAAAATATATTATTATTGATAACATGAAATGCAGTAAATGTGGTTTTGAAAATAAGGACAAGGCAAAGTTCTGCACTAAGTGTGGAAACCCATTGGCCGTAGAAAGTCCTCAGCAGAATGTTGCAAGTTCCAATAACTCAAAATATATCATAATTGCATTAATTGCAATTATTATTGTTTTGGCTGGTGTTTTTGGATATTTTGCAATGAGCAATGGTCAGGATTCTGTTCAAAGCAATGACGCTTCACAGGAAAATGCCTCACAGCAAGCCGAATCAGCAGATGATTCTGCCAGTGAGGATGATTCCGCAAAAACTACAACAACATCCTCAAAAAAGACTTCAGAAGTTGCAGACGAGAAATCGTGGGAGTCCATTGGTAGTTATTCCGGTTCAGGTTCAGGTTCTCAAACCATTAGCGTTCCTGAAGGTAAGATAATGGTTAAACTATCCGCTTATCCTATCAAGAATTATGCAACAAACCACTTGTACGTGACCGGTTCAAACGGTCAGTCCGGTGGAGTGGATTGGGGTTCAAAAAGTGCTGTTGAGACAAGATCCGACTCATTCACATACACTTCCAGTTCTGAAGAGACATTCGTAATAGATTATTATGAAACCGTCAGCTGGGAAGTAGAATTCTTTAGATATCAATAGTGATTGTTTTCAATCACTTTTTTTTCTTTTTTTAGATAAGTTATTAATATATTAAACAATAAAGTAATTACTATGTTTTTTGATTTGAATGTTAAAGGGGATAGCTTAGAGAATAATGTTAAACTGGCTATTCAGGCTTCCGATTATGGATGGGAGCATATTAATTTTTCATATAATCAAAATGATTTTAAAAATGCGTTGACATTGAGGGATGAGCTGAATGACTCCCTTGAAGGAATAATTGATTTTGATTTCACACTGGAGATTAAATCAACCAACATCAACGAGATTAGAAAGCATGTCAATAATTTTAGAAGTAGGGCATCATGCATAAGTGTCATCGGCGGGGATTTGAAGGTCAACCGTGCCGTTTTGGAAAACATCAAGATAGATGTGCTTTCAAGGCCTTATCTCAACAGGTTTGATTCAGGCATCAATCAGGTTCTTGCCAAGGAGGCCGTAAGAAACAATGTGGCCATAGAATTGTGTTTCAAGGATGTCCTGAGGACCTATCTCTCTCCAAGGGCCAAGGTCATTTCCAATTTCCGTGATATTTTCGCATTATATAGGAAATTTGATTTTCCGTTAATATTATCCTCAAGGGCCGAAAGCGTCTTTGACATCAGGACAACCCATGATTTCTGTGAGGTATTCAAGCAAGTGGGTCTGGGTGAAGATGATATCGCCAGGTCATTCGACACCGCAGGGGAAATTCTTGAATATAATGGTAATCGTGAGAATCTTATTTTTAAGGGTGTCAGGAGGGTTGATGATGAAGCTTAAGGTCTTGCCGCCTACATTAAGGAAGAACAATCGTTATCTGACTTTGGACATCAAGATAATGTCTGAAATCGATAAGGACGATTTGGTCAACATCATATGGGATGCATGCATCCGCTTTAAGGGGGAGTGCGGCACATCCAATTTTAACCTGTGGGTTATGAAATTCTATGAGATGGACCAGACAGAGGACTATTGCCATTACAAGGCCATTGTAAGATGCCAGAGGGATTTTGTCGGTGAGGTAAGGTCATCCATTGCCCTTGCAACCAAGTACAATTCCAACGATTTGGCGATTTCAACTATCGGTCTCTCAGGCACCATCAAGGGGTCACAGAAATATATTTAATTACTTTTTGTAAGTTTAAAATAGAAAACTTTATAAATAAATATATTAATAAATATCAATTGGATTTATGGAAAAAGAAATAAAAAACAATTTTAATTTTCTATATGTTAGGAATTAAAATTAAAAATTTGCCTTTTCACGGAGATTTGGTTTTATTTTTTTATGTAGTCGAATTAAATTTAATATTTATAAAAAATATGAGGTATTAATATGCAACCTTTACAAAGTGCAGGATATGACAGGGCTATTACTGTCTTTAGCCCAGATGGAAGACTTTTCCAAGTAGAATATGCAAGAGAAGCTGTTAAAAGAGGAACTACATCAATCGGTGTAAAAAGTTCAGAAGGAATTGTTTTAGCTGTAGACAAAAGAACAACTTCAAAATTGGTTGAAGCATCATCTATCGAAAAGATATTCAAAATAGATGAACATATCGGTGCGGCTACTTCTGGTCTTGTAGCAGATGCAAGGGCATTAGTAGAAAGAGCAAGAGTTGAAGCACAGATTAACAAAATCACTTACAGCGAACCAATCCGTGTAACCAGCTTGTCTAAAAAACTATGTGACATGTTACAGTTATACACCCAAAATGGTGGAGTAAGGCCATTCGGTTCTGCTTTAATCATTGGTGGAGTATACAACGGAAAATGCAAACTATTCGAAACCGACCCAAGTGGAGCCCTAATCGAATACAAGGCAACCGCAATCGGTTCTGGAAGAAACGCTGCAATGGATATTTTCGAAGAAAAATACCAGGATGACATGACATTGGATGAAGCAATTGAATTGGCTTTGACCGCAATCAATGAAGCAACTGACCATGAAACCACATCCAACAACGTTGAAATTGCAGTTATTAAAATTGAAGACGAAAAATACGTAAAACTTCCTCAAGACAAAGTACAAGAATACATTGATGCAGTGCTTGCAGAAAAAGAAGAGGAAGAAGCAGAAGAAGTTGAAGAATCCGAAGATGATTCTGAAGAAAGCGAAGAATAATCATTATTCTTAAATTACAAGTTAGGGGATGCTTTGATGGTAAATGTTGATGAAGCTATTATTGCTAAATACGAATACATGGGTGAACACTTTGAAATATTGGTTGACCCTGATTTAGCGGCAGATTATCGTAATCCTGATGGCCCAGATGTTGCCATCGAGGATCTTTTAGCTGTTGAAGAAATTTTTAAAGACTCCAAAAAAGGAGACAAGGCTTCCGAAGAAGCCATGAACAAGATTTTTGAAACTACCGATCCTATCGAAGTTTCTAAAATAATCCTTGAAAAGGGTACTGTTCAATTGACTGCCGACCAGAAAAGGAAGATGCAGGAGGATAAAAGAAAACTGG
>JAEEGL013469022.1_pt1 | contig 10499 bp, 8 predicted proteins | sample 9134231 | NCBI WGS metagenome assembly JAEEGL01 (sample SAMN16246548, study PRJNA631951) | gut metagenome | biome: gut microbiome; feature: rumen; material: fiber-attached | host: Bos | place: Iran: Karaj | collected 2018-10 | reverse complement strand
TCCGTTGAAAGGGCTTTTATAATTTCAATAAGTTCTGTTTGAAAGGTAAGGGCATCTTCCATAGAAAAATAAAGCAGAAGGCTTGCACTGGATCTGTTATCTTCAACATTTTCTATAATGATATTGTAAGGGAAATAATTCAAACCATTGGAAACCAGAGGTTGGGTGCTTGTTTTAATTCCATTATGCACAAGCTGACTGTTTACATAATCACACAGCTCAAAGCCGGCTTTTTGAACAGCAGAATTAGTATTTACGGCTGTATTTTCTGTGCTGAAGAGCCTGAAAAAAAGAGAGAATAAAAAAAATATAGCGAACAGTTTTTTTTCTGGTGATTTCATCCGATAATAGTTTATAAAGTAAGTGTTTACAATGCAAGTGGCATTGTGTATAATGAGATAATACAAAAAGTGTATTACACGGGGAAACTAATGAGCTCAGATAAAAAATTCATAATTGAATTGCCTCTGAAAGTCATACTTACGGAAAGCGGAGCTTCAAATTTTATGAGCCACAACAAAAAGCTCATAAGGTTTAGACTTGCTGATAATGCAGATGAGTATGGTATTTCTTTAAATAAATTTTCACCACAGTCAATTCAGAGCATGATACTTGTAGACTATATTTCCAAAATAGAAATATCAATGTCTGAGTTCGTCTCTTCAAGACAGGAAGTAATGGACCTGTCTAAGGTAATTGTTTATTCTTTGCTTTACAAGCAGTTTGACCGTGAGGTTTATGCTGCACTCATTCAATGTGAATGTGTAAGAAAGCACAACAGAAGCAATCCTTCAAAGCTCATTGATGAACAGACAAAAATGAGCGAACGCCAGTTAAGATCAATTCTTCAAAACAAGGAAAGCATTATTCAGTCAACAAGAAAGAATATTCTTGATCCTATCTGGAAATCCATTATGAGCAATAAAGATTATTCTGCAGAAGAAAAAAATATCTTTTTGCTTATGTCAGAGAAGTTTATGAACAGGCTTGGACTTATGAACTGGTATATTATAACTTTGTTCTATAAGTCAGACGGTAACAACGAAATGTTCATAGCCATCCGTAATCTTCTTAATTCTTACATGGAAAAATCAAAGGTTGCCGAGTATATTTCTGTAATGGTTATGGAGCTTGCTCTTAATAACGAAAACTCCAATATCAGAAACGAGGCTAGAAATATGTATCAGGGAATAGATGATATTAATTCCCTGATTTTTGATCCGGAAATCAGAGCTAAAATTGTCCAGGAGCTTCAGCGCAAGCACGAACTTGTATTCCTTTCATGGAAGCTTGGCGGTGGTTCTTCATCAATCGGAAAGCAGGGAAGGCTTTCTATTACACTTTATAACAAGGATGATGAGTTCCAGGAAGTTAAGGAAAATATTGATAACGCAAAATCTTCAAATACTGCGAAAAAAACGCTTATTGATTTTTACCGTGAGTTACCGGAAGGTCAGGAAGGAACAGATTTGGGTCTGTATTATCTTTCTTACCTCGATGATGCTTGTAAAAAGGTTAATGTTAAGTTTGAATCTTTAGTTAATCAGTATTCCACAAGCGACCTGACGGTTATCACTTTGAACTTTAATTTCTGATATGGGTAAGATTTCTTCAAAATCATTCCATTTATTCTCTTTTTTTAGTGTAGTATTATGCATTTTTATGCTTTTTTCAGTTTCGTGCACCCAGGTTGTTCCGGAAGTAAAATACTCAAACTTATCGGTTGTCTTTGATTATAAGAATGATAATTCCTTGCCTACAGCCCGGCTTTGTGTTTTTGTTGAATCAATCAGCGATGCAAGAAGATTTGAAAATATAAATGTAAAGGCTGTAGAAAACGGTTTTTCCTGGGATATTTCTGATGTAGTAAAAATTAAGAGCTACGAAAGAATGTATGCAGGAAATACTTCTCTTGTTGTGCCGGAAGGAGAAAAGATTCCTGCCGGTGAATACAATATCACTTTTTATAATGCAGATGCAGAAAAAGTTGAGTCAAAGACTGTTTTAACTTATGATTTAGAGTTTTACGACAGCAAAAGCGGCGATATTCCAGAAATGATGAGAAAAAGAGGCGGAAAAAAGAATATTGCTATTTACGACAAGGAAGGAAGACTAATTTATTACGGTGAACGAACAGACAAGCTTGATGATACAAGAAAAATCTGGAATAAATACAGGAACGCCGGCAGTTTTAATGAAGTCTGGAAGCTGCCAAATAATTCGGTAATTTGTGTAATGCCGCTAGAACAGGTTGTTCCTTCAAATGACTAAGCTTTTGGAAAAAGCTAAAAGGTGTTGCTATGAACGAAAAAATTATAGAAGAAAAAGACTGTGCTGTAGAAAGCTCTGAACCTTTGCCTGAAGACCCTTATGGTGGTGATGATTCCTTAAAGAATAATTCTTCAGAAATTGACAAAATCAGACGCGAAGTAAAAACTTACGTGCTCAGAATTGGTAGAATGACTGCAGCTCAGGAAAGAGCTTATTCCGATTTATCTGCAGCCTGGTGTATTCCTTTTGAACACAAAAAAATCAATTTTGTAGAAATATTCGGAAACACTAATCCTATAGTCGTAGAAATTGGTTTTGGAATGGGTGACGCAACAGCTAAAATTGCCGCCGCAAACCCGGATATAAATTACCTTGGAATTGAAGTTCATCGTCCTGGAGTAGGAAAGCTTCTTGGTGAAATTAAACGCCGCGACCTTAAAAACCTTTTCATTATTGAACACGACGCTCTTGAAGTCCTTGAATACATGATTGGCGATAATTCAATAAATGGCTTCCATATTTTTTTCCCGGATCCATGGCCTAAAAAACGTCACCACAAAAGAAGACTCGTTCAGCGACCGCGCACAAATCTTATGGCGCAAAAGCTCACTCCGGGCGGTTACCTTTATTTTGTAACAGATATAATCGAATATGCAGAGTTTGCACTTGAAGAGCTTACGGCTACTGAAATGCTCAAAAATAAATACGAAGGCTTTGCTGAACCACAGGAATGGCGAAGTCAGACTAAGTTTGAGCGAAAAGGCTTGCAGGCAGACCGCGTAATTACAGAGCTTTATTTTGAAAAGCTTGACCCTGACGAAGCTTAAGTGTTCAGCTTAAACCTTCAGTAAAAAGCTAACAGAAAAGGTAACAAAGAAAACGGTTATATGGCAGAAGAGAATAATAAAAACCGAATAAAAGAACTCGAAGAACTAATCGTAAAATATCAGAAGGCATATTACGACGGTGAAGGCATAATAAGTGATGCCGAATTTGACAAGCTTTGGGATGAATTAAAAGAGTTAGATCCAACTAACATAATTCTGCAGCGCGTTGGTGCAGATTCCGGAAACTTTGCAAAAATAAAACACATTATGCCTATGGGCAGTCAGGAAAAAGCTGCAAATCCTGAACAGTTTCTTGCCTGGGCGGAAAAACATAAATACGACAAATATCTTGTAGAATATAAGCTTGATGGCGCTTCGCTTGAGCTTCAGTATGAAAATGGTGTTTTTGTAAGAGCTGTCACCCGTGGGGATGGAGCAATCGGTGATGATATAACTGCAAACGCACGGAAGATGGGTGGTGTACTGCCGGAAATCAGAAAGGACGGACAGCTTATTCCGTTTACAGGTGGCATTCGTGGAGAAGTAATAATGACTCACGAAGTTCACAAGCAGTATTTTTCCGATAAAGCAAACTGCCGTAACGCCGCTAATGGACTTATGAAAAGAAAGGATGGAAACGGAAGCGAGTATCTTAAGCTTATAACTTACGATGCGCTTTCTACCGACGGTAAAACCTTTTTTACAAATGAGCAGGAAAAAATCAAATGGCTGATTGACTGCGGTTTTAATGTTGTAAAGCTTGTAATCTGTCTGAATCCCGAACGTGTAATTGCGTACCGGGCTAAGGTTATGGAGGAGCGAAAAAATCTTGAATATGATATTGACGGACTTGTTGTAAAAGAAAGTGCCATCAATTATGAAGATGCTTCCCGTAACAGGCCGGATCGCCAGATTGCATTTAAGTTCAGTCTGGAAGAAGCTGTAACTACGCTGCAAAAGGTTGAATGGAGTATAAACGGTGGAACCTATACACCGGTTGCAATTTTTGATGAAGTTGAACTGAACGGTACAAAAGTACAGAGAGCAAGTCTTGCAAATCCAGATACAATGAGAAAGCTTGGAGTACAGATTGGCAGCCATGTAGTTGTTGTAAAGCGCGGAGAAATAATTCCAAAAATAGAAAGTGTTGTTGAAGAAAAGGGACTTGAAACAAAGCCTGTCGAAATGCCTTGTACGTGCGAGGTTTGCGGAACAAAACTTGTAGATGAAGGAAGCAGACTTTACTGCCCGAATAAAAAATGCTCAAAGAGGATTCTTCATCAGCTTTTGAAGTTCCAGCAGGTTGTAGATATAAGAGATTTAGGCGAAACACTTATCACTCAGCTTTTTAAAGATAAAAGGCTGCAGTCAATATCAGATATTTATTCCCTTAGCGTAGAAGATCTTGTACCGTATTTTTTAAACGAAGAAAGCATAGAAGCAGAAAAAAAATCGCTTGGGGCAGAGAAGGTTTATAAAAGCATTCAGGCTCACAGAAGAATGAGACTTTCTGTTTTCCTTGCCGGCTTTGATATTGAAGGCTTTGGCGAAACTCTTGCAGAAAAGCTCGTTCTGTCAGGTTATAACACTCTGGAAAAAATGCTTTCTGCAACTCAAGATCAGATTGCCGGAGTTTATGGTTTTGCCGATATAATGGCCCGCACCATAAAGGAAGGACTTGATGAAAACGCTGAGGAAATGCGCACACTTGTTGAGTCCGGAATAATTGAAATTGAAAGTGTTGTCGGTGGTGCTCTTGCAGGACTTTCCTTCTGCTTTACCGGCGAATTAGTTACAATGAAGCGTGCAGATGCCGAGCAGCTAGTAAAAAAGGCAGGCGGCAGTACAAAGTCTTCCGTTACAAAAGATTTAAGTTATCTTGTTACAAATGATAAGGAAAGCGGCTCCTCTAAAAATGTAAAGGCTGCTAAGCTTGGAATACCGGTAATAGACGAGAAAGAATTTCTCAAACTTGTAGAATCGAATGAAAAATAAAAAAGGCCTGATTATCTTTCTTTCAGTTTTATTTTCCTGCGCAGTAATTTTTGTTATAAGCTTTTGTGTATACAATTTTGCAGGTTATTATTCCTGTTCTTCTGCTATTGAAACAGTTCCGGAAGTGAATCTTGAGGAATATCTTAGAATTACAATTTACGGAACAACTTATTCCGAAGACGAAAAAACTATCAGCGGAACGTTCTCCATAATGAATACGAACGGGAACGAAATTGCTGTTATAGAACGTTCCTGGAATGGAGCTTATCTTGCAGTAGATTTTATCCGACTGGAAATGAAAAATAAAACCTTTGTTTTCCCGCTTAGAATCTATGGAAAAAACGAAATCTTTGAAACTCATCCCGACAGTAAAAAAATTACAACTCTTGATAAATACTATAATGACGGCGGACAGTGTCTTCTAAACGGTGTTTATTCAAGCATGGAAAACAGAAAAAATCTTTTTAAAATTGCAAGGTTTGCCGTAAAACACTATATGTTTTTTGACCGGAAATATAAGCAGAAAATTACAGTTGATCTTTCCGCCTGTAAAACCGGAAAAAACTATTCAATTATAAGAAACAGTTCCGGCGGTCTTGATGTTGTTGAGCTGTAAAAAGTTTTTAATTGAGTTTGCGGTTACTGAAGCTCAGTTTTTGCAGGCTCCAGCATAAAGTTACTCATAAAGAACTCCGGACGTACAGCCTCTCCGTTGAGTCTCATTTCCCAGTGAAGATGCGGACCGGTTGCAAGCCCCGTTGAACCAGATTTTCCAATTATCATATTCTGAGAAACAAAATCACCTTCTTTTACATTCATTTCCGAAAGATGATAGTACAAGCTGTAAAGACCAGGCAGATGCTCTATTACAATGCTCCAGCCTGTAGAGATTCGATTCTCTGCCATAACAACCCGACCGTCTGCGCACGCAATAACAGGAGTTCCTTCAGGAACCCCATAATCATTACCGTTGTGAAGGCTTGTTTCCGATTTTCCATTTGTATAAGTGTACGTTCTTCTGTCGCCAAAATACGAGGTAAAATTGTCAGATTGAACAGGCTTTACAAACTCCTGGTTTGTGTAAGTGTCTGCCGGGAAGGTTGTAAAAAGGATATTGTTCAGCTTTTGAATCTGTGCAATTCGTTCAGGACTGTTATCGTTTTTGATGTTGGAGTTCTTTTCGTCAAAATCAATTGTCTCGGAAACAAAGGTTCGGCCCTTGTAGGTTAAAGGCAGCGTAAACTCCTTAAGCTCTTCGTTTTCAAAAGAATAGATGACTTTTATTGTATAGGCATCGTTTTTAAGCCAGGTGGAAAGAGGAAGACCGCAAAGCAGCTCTGTAGTATAAGGCTTTTTATTTTTTTCAAGTGGATAAAAATCTGCCTTTTCAATTACTTTTGTGCCCTGATAAAGTCTGAGTGTTGCCTTTCGTTCCGGTTCAACAAACTTTTCTGTTTTTTTATGAGACTTAGGAATTGCATTTTTAGGAATTGATACTGTAAGTCTTACAAAAATTGCATCACCGGGAACGAGTGTTTCATTGTAGCTTACATTCAGTATATAGTTTTCTGTCTGATAAACTGCAGTTTCTGCAAAAGTAAAAGTTGAAAAAAGTGTTAAGATAACTGCTGCTGTAAATAGTGTTTTAAATATTTTTTTCATATATATATCCTTTTAATCGTAAGATTGCTTAATATCAATAATTTCAAACTGTTGTGTAATAGTTCCGTTAAAATAGTTTCTGCTCATATTATACAGGATATCATAGTATTGACCAACAATAATTTCTGTATTAAGCAAGTCTCCTTTTCCCCAGAAGAGGGCAGGAAACTTATACTTTCCGCAGTCCAGCAGGAGCTTAAGGCTGCAAGGTTCCTTTTTTCCAACTTTTACCGCATCAACAACCTTTACCTTAGAAGTCTTAAGAATTAAATCGCTGTTCTGGCAGCCATACGGTTCAAGATTGTAGTAAATTTTAAACGTTGATGGAGAAAGATAAGCCTGAGGAATCTCCGCATCAATAATAATTTCATTTTTTTCGGGCTCCAGCTCCAGTTTAGAACAGCTTTCCTTTATTTTTTGAATGAAAGAATCATATTTTTCTTCTTCAAAGCTAAAGCCAGCTGCAAAATTGTGACCACCGTGATTTATAAAAAAGTCACCAAAGCTGTCCAGAAAATCTGTGGCAATAAGTCCGCGACAGCTCCTCATAGAACCAACGTAAAAATTATCGTTTTTAGTAAAAACTATAGAAGGAACTCCAAAATCCTGCATAAACCTGTTTGCAAGATTTCCAGTTAATCCTTTGTCTATTGTTTCATCAAAAATAACGCACATTTTGTTCTGGTATTCAGCCAGACTTTCCGTTGCAATATTTTTAATCTGACCGGAAATACTCACAAGCCGAGCTTTTCTTTCTTCGTTTAGGTTAAAGATTTCCTCCGCCTTTTTCTCTCTGGTAGGCGCATCCTCTGCAAGTAAAAGCTCAAGCGCACAGTTTGCCTGTCCAAGTCTGCCTGCCGCATTTAATGCCGGTGTAACAGTCCAGGACAAATCCTTTGCCGTAAGGATTTCTGTATTTATCCTAAGGCGGGAAAAAAGCTCCAGAAGTCCAGGACGCGGAGTATCATGCATTAAAGAGTTTACGCCAGCTCTTACAAAAAGTCTGTTTTCGTTTTTAAGCGGCATAATATCTGCAATTGCTGCTAGTGCTACAAGCTGTAAATCTTTTTTTTCTTCCTCTGCATTTTCAGGAAACTTTCTTGCAATCATCAAATTAGTATAGGTTATGTACAGATTGTAGAGACAATTTATTGTTGTATTTTCCTGAGGATGATATTTTGCAATAAGCGACTGACTCTGTATATCTGCAATTGATTTAGTACTAAAGGACGGAATAAGCTTTGAAACCTCTCCGCGTAAATCATAAAGATAAAAATCTATTCCGCTGCCAAAAAGTTCTTTCAAAAGCTTTTTTGTTCCTTCACAATCCCACGCATAAATCATCTGGCTCTGCAAAAAAGAAGGAAGCTTTAAATCATAAAAAGATGTTTTCTCCGGAATGATTGTTTCGTGAAGCTCTTTTATTTTAATGAGATTTTTTATTTTAACGCAGTCAACGGAATATGTACCGTCATCTTTTTTTGCAATGTCAAGAATACAAAGCTCTGCATTATAAAAATCTGAATTAGCAAAGCGCAGGGCAGAAACAAGCTTATACGCCACGGCCGCACCGGAAATGTCCTTAAAAGGGTAGCCTGAATCTTCTGTTTTAGGGTCAACTATAACAACAGCTTCCGGCAGCCTTTCCGGCGGATTATGATGATCTGTAACAATTACGTCTATATAATTATCATTAGCGTGTTTAATTTCTTCAAAGTTTGAAATGCCGCAGTCCACAGTGATGATGAGGCTTCCACCTTCAGCTGCAAAATCATCTATTGCCTGAATAGAAAGCCCATAAGTATCATTATCAACAGGGACACGCCACTGAACGTCAATTCCCATTTTTTTAAGACAATTGTGAAGAATTACTGTACTTGTAATTCCATCAACATCCTTGTCTCCAAAGATAAGAACCTTTTCGTTTTCTTCTGCTGCCTGAATAATTCTTTCAACTGCATCTTCCATTGAAGAAAACAAAAACGGATTATGCTGGAACCTCAAATCATCCTCAAGATAAAAAAGAATATCATCTTCCTGAGGAATGTTACGACGAATGAGAATTGTTGAAAAAATCTGTGATAAAACAGCAGCTTCTTCGGGAGGTAAATCTGAACCGAAAAGCGAATTGATTTTATTTTTTATGTGAGGGGTGCAAAACGCATCTATCTGCTGCTTACTGACCGGTGTTTTTACCGGCTGTTTAGCCCAATCCCTCATTTAATTTTATTTCCCTTCATAGAATCCCCTTCCCAGTTTCTATAGAGTATAACTTAGATTCAATACTGTTTTCAATCAAAAAAAAGACAAAGTTTCTAATCTGTATGTAGCTTTCTTCATCAAGCTCCATTTTCCGTGATTCAGACGGTGCCAGCAGCGAGGTAGCAGAAAGATAATGAACAGCCTGCATCTTCAACGGAAAACCAGTACTCTCTGCGGCACACTCAGAACAGATAAAACTGTTGTCCAATACATTATAATAAGTTTCTTTCTGAGGTGCAAACTTCTGTGTAAAAAAGGATTTTCCGCACGAGCCGCAGATTGAAGCATCAGGCTGAATGCCAAGCAGCTCCAGAAAGCGCCACAAAAATCTGAGCAGACCGGTTCGAGCCTGTTCCTCAGTGGCAAGCTCAAGTCCGTCAAGAAAACCAGAAAGAAGCTTCCAGCACTGTTCACTGTTTCCGGCACTTCCTGCACATTTTGTTTTAAGCGCAAGCTCTGCTGCCAGAGAAGCCGCATAAAACTTAAAAAGATTCTGTCCAAAGGTAATGTGGTAATTCTTCACGTCAAAATCACTTATCTTAATCTGATTATGCTCAGGATTTTCGTAAAGATAAACAATTCCCGAATGCCATTGAGAAACTAAAGAACGGAGCTTGCTTTTTGGCCCGCCATATAGTGTTGCATAAACAATTCCACGTGCTTCTGTAATGAGCGTAACATTAGAATTGTTTTCGCCGGAAGGCTTAAGAGAAACTACGACGGCGGGTGTAGAAAAAGCTCTGTTCATTGGTTTGCAGCTCGTTTGCTTGCGGTAAAGGTTTTATAATCCTATTTTCCCTGTCCGTAATAAGCGTTAGGACCGTGTTTTCGCATATAGTGCTTGTTTACAATATAATCTGGAAGCGGAGTAGCCTCTGGATTAAGGGCAAGCGTATTCAAAGCCATCTTACAGATTTCTTCAAGTACGGTTCCGTTGTAAACTGCCTTGTCTGCATTTTTACCCCAGGCAAAAGGACCGTGGCCACCACACAAAACCATATTTACTTCGCTGGGATTAAGTCCCAGGTCTGCAAAATGTTTTACGATTAAAAGACCTGTTTCTTTTTCATAATCGCTTTCTACAGCTTCCTTGCTAAGGTAAGGAGTGCAGGGTACAGCCTTTTGAATGTGGTCTGCGTGAGTTGTACCAAAAAGCGGAACCGGCATTACAGCCTGGGCCCAGCTTACCGCATAGGTAGAGTGGGTGTGAATAATTCCGCCAATTTCGGCTCCTTGTTCCATTCCAAACTTTTTGTAGAGAATTGCGTGAGTTGGAGTGTCGCTGGAAGGATTAAGGCTTCCGTCAACCTTTTTTCCTTCAAGGTCAATAATTACCATGCTTTCTGGACTAAGCTCCGGGTAAGGAACTCCACTCGGTTTAATTGCAAAAACGCCCTTGTCCTTATCAAAGGCAGAAACGTTTCCCCAGGTATAAAGTGCCAGATGATTTTCCGGTATTTTCATATTGGCTTCGTAAGCCTG
>JAEEGL012441343.1_pt1 | contig 10499 bp, 8 predicted proteins | sample 9134231 | NCBI WGS metagenome assembly JAEEGL01 (sample SAMN16246548, study PRJNA631951) | gut metagenome | biome: gut microbiome; feature: rumen; material: fiber-attached | host: Bos | place: Iran: Karaj | collected 2018-10 | reverse complement strand
CCATAATCATCTGTAAGTGTAATCGTTTTAGAAACATTACTGTTTGCTGCAATATCAGGATCTATTCCAGACATATAGTAAAGCGGAATATAACCATCAGCGGCATTCATAGCTTCGAACGTCTGAGCATTACTGTCAATATTAAAAAGTTGGTCAGGAGCTGCCGTTCCAAGTTTTGATACTTCACCATCAGGGCGAGAAATAGTTACCTTAGTTGATGAACCAGAATCCGTAAATGCAAGATTATAAATTTCTGAACCGATAGAAAGTTTTTTAGTATCTTTTTCGTGAACCGTGCCGCTAAGAATCGGAACATTAAAGCAGATTACAAACTGAGCAGTCTCTCCATTCTGTCTTGCATAGTCCTGAGTTTTATTCCTCTGGAAAACTGCTCCGCGGATTCTTGGAGGAGCTGAGTTTACGATTACAGAAATGTGGAACGACTCAAAAGGTCGTCGTACACTATCGTCAGTGCAGATCTTTATCGTTCCTGATAAATCTTTCTGCGCCCCTATTACAGTTCCGCCTTCATCTTTTATAGGATAATTTCCCATCTCGACATCATGTAAAAAAGACTGGCTAAAGGTAAGCGTAATAACATTTTTGTCCTGAGACTGAATAAAAGAGACGTCACCGGGTGAAGCTGTAATTTCAGGATTATCAAAAACATATTCGCAGGCAAGCGAATAACCGATTGGGTTCATAAGATAAAGCTTGATATCTTTATTGTCATTACTTTCTATACATTGGATTCCAGAAGAGGATGTTCCGACAACTTCTACGATATCATATTTTCCGATTGTAGCGTTATCTGTGTAGTATTCAAACCAGGCGCGGACAGGCTTATAAAACATGTCGCATGAGACAAAAGAAAAAATAGAAGCAAGAATCACAAAAGCTGAACAAACAAAAGCCTTGTTTCTTTTACGTGCCTGAATATCCAATTTAAACCCTCAAAAAACGGAATAAAACAATTAGAAAAAACTTGGCATTAATAAATAATTATACCATATTATAGTACACTTTGACTAGAGAATTTTGAGTTTTTAGGTTAAAGATCTTGATTTACGCTTTTTTCTTATCGTTTTCGATCAATGTTTTAAGGGCTTCGACTGCAACTTTAATTGCAAGTTCTGTGTCATGAGCCTGCTTGTTGGAAAGTCCTTTTTTTGCTCTTTCCTGGTTTGCAACGACTAAAAAGCACGAGCCTACCCTTACGCGTAAAAACTGGCCTGCAATAAAGAGTGCTGCACTTTCCATTTCTGATGCAAGACATCCCATTCTTAACCAAGCCTGCCATTTGTTTTCAAGTTCATAGCTTACAGGCATTACTTCTGGCTCGTGCTGGCCAAAGAAAGAGTCCTTACACTGAACAACGCCCACGTGATGCGGCGCGCCAAGTTTATCCGCAGCGCTCTTGAGCGCATTGACGCAGTCAATGTCGGGAACTGCGGGGTATTCAATTGGTGCAAACTCACGGCTTGTACCTTCCATTCTTACTGCCCCTGTTGCGATTACGATGTCACCGCCCATTACTTCTTCCTGCATGCCGCCGCAGGTTCCGACGCGGATAAACGTGTGCGCGCCGCATTTTGCAAGTTCATCAATTGCAATAGAAGCAGATGGTCCTCCGATTCCGGTAGAAGTTACGCTCACTTTTTCGCCGCAGAGAGTTCCTGTATATGTAACATATTCGCGGACATCAGCTACAAGCTTTGCATTTTCAAAGTGTTCAGCAATTTTTGCACAGCGTTTAGGATCGCCTGGCATGATGATGTATTTTCCAATGTCATCAGGACCAACTCCCGTGTGATACTGCTTTCCAGAACCTTCTGTGTAATCTACCATAACTCTACCTCCAGTCGTTTGGATCCTTATCTGACGGAACAAAACAAGGAATATTTAAAAGTCTTCTTTTAAATGCAAACGCATCAAAACGACTTTTTATTTTTTCTGCAGTCTGTGCATCAACAGAATCAAGTTTTCCGCGTGCAACATTTTCAAGCTGTGCATATGAAAAACCGAGCTTATCTTCATCTGTCATTCCGCACATACCGTCACTCGGCGCCTTGACTACAAGCTCTTCAGGAAGTCCTAACTGGCGGCCAAGCTCAATAACTTCATTTACAAACAAATATGCAAGAGGAGCAAAGTCTCCTGCTCCGTCTCCCCACAGCGTAAAAAAACCTGCAAGCCTTTCACTTAAGTTTCCGTTGCATGAAATACGGCAGTTTCCTATTGTTGCTGCAACAGAATAAAGTGTTGTCATTCTAAGGCGTGCCGGTGTATTTGTATTAAACTGTTCTGTAGTATCATTTACTCCAAGCGAAGTTTTTACGCTGTCAGAAATACCCTTATATGCATCTGCAATGTTTACCGTATAATTTTTAATTCCGAGAAAAGAACAGAGTTTTTTTGAGTCATCAATATCTTTTTGAACACCATTAGGCATAAGAACACCTATAACGCGTTCTTTTCCAAGAGCTGCACAGCAGAGTGCTGCAACGGTAGAAGAATCTTTTCCGCCAGAAATTCCTATTACGGCTTTTGTATTTTCGTCTCCGTTATGAAGAAAATAATCTTTTATCCATTCAACAGCTTCTTCTTTTAAAACACTCATCTGTGATTAATTCTCCACTCGATTGTCTTTTTAAGATATTCAACATATTCATCGTCTTTACACATTGTCTTTCCCATTGCGTTAGAAAGTTTTGCTACAGAGCGGCCGTTACATTCAGAAACTTTCATTACGATGTTAAGAGGCTCTACATCAGTGTCGTTTGCGATGTATGTTCCGATTCCAAAAGCAACTTTGATGCGGTCTTTAAAATGCTCATAAAGTTTAGAAGCACGTTCAAAATCAAGGCTGTCGCTAAAAAGCAGTGTCTTGTTTTTAGGATTAACACGTTCGTCCTTATACTTATTGTAATAAGATTCGTAATGTTTAATCCACTCTTCGCCCCATTCATACGGATCGCCAGAGTCGTGACGCACACCGCTAAAACAGATCGAGAAAGTATAGCCCATATCCATGTGGGTTGTTTTATCACCGATTGTGTCAGTTAAGTAAGTTCCGTTTAAAACACCGTACTCTTTTGTCCATGACTCCATTGCAAGCTTGTTTGAATAAGCCGGATTGTACATCGGATTTCCCTGCCCTACACACATGATGTATTCGTGCGCCATCGTGCCGACAGGTTTTACGTTATATTTTTTTGCAAGGAATACGTTTGATGTTCCTACGCAGAATGAGTCTTTGTATTTTCCGTTTGCATCACACAGTGTTTTTACTGCAAGATCCTGCGCTTCTGCACTCAGGCGGCGTCGAAGTCCAAATTCAGAAAAGCTTCCGAGATTGTAAGTTCCATCAATGAGCCAGTTTTTCTTCTGTTCAAGCTTTCTTTTATACTGAACAAACAAATCGTCGTAGTTGTATGTCATTCTGAAAAACACTTCGTTAATGATTGCAAGAATCGGTATTTCATACATCGAAGTATTTAACCACGTTCCGCTTGCCTCAAGAAAAAGTCCTGATGGAGAATCAGAAGAGATTTCAAAATCTTCATAGCGCGGTTTCCAGAGACGAAGATGGTCAATATAATCTTCGTGGAGCCACTCGATTTTGCTAAGGTAATCAAGTTCTTCTTCCTTAAAGCGTATTGTACAGTAGTGTTTTATCTGCTCTTTGATTTCCTCAAGCATTTCTGATGTAAATTTTACGTTTTCATTGCGGCATTTAAATGTCCATCTTGTTTTATATGAAGGAAACTGATGATAAATGGCCTGTCCCATTGAAAATTTATAAAGGTCAGTCTCTAAAAGGCTTTCGATTACGGGGTTTAATTTCATGACGTACTCCATGTTTACGCATTTTTACATAATTATATAAAAAACTGCGTTTTATACTCTCAGGCAATATGATAAACCCCTGACTGAATTTTTGCAACAAGCTCCTCTACCGGCATAGGACGTCCAAAAAGGTAACCCTGCATGTGTTCGCAGCCTATAGATTTAAGGAATTCTCTGGCTTCTTCTGTCTCAACGCCTTCAGAAAGGGTTTTCATTCCGAGATCTTTTGCAAGTATTACGATATTTTTAAGAAGCGTCTTTGCCTTTTCGTTTGAATCAAAATTAGAAAGGAACTTCATATCGATTTTCATCATGTCAAAGTCATATTCTTTAAGAACATTAAGGCCAGAGTAGCCCGAGCCGAAATCGTCAAGCCAGAGCGAGTGTCCTGAACTTCTTAATTCGCGAAGTGATGTCTGTAATCCCTCGCTATTTTCTGTAAGCGCACTTTCTGTAATTTCTACATGAATGCAGCCCTTATCGATTTTGTGCTCACTTACATTCTTCTCTACTTCCTGAGCAAGATCGATGTATTCAAAATCGAGTCGTGAGAAATTAAGTGACACAGGAACAATCCTGTTATGTTTTTCCTTTGCTTCTGCAAGATCGCGGCAGACCCTTCTTACGACAAACATGTCAAGCTTGTGAATCATGTGATATTCTTCGAGAGTTTCGATAAAGTCTGCAGGAGATAAAAATCCGTAAGTAGGATCATTCCACCTTGCAAGAGCTTCTGCTCCACAGAGATTTCCACTTACAGCATCAATTACAGGCTGGTAATAAACCTTTATGTATTCGTTTTCGATTGCGGCATCAAGATTATTTATTATGTACTGCTTTCTGTAAAAATCTTTTGCCATCGATGAGTCATATTCACAGTAATCACGGTCGTAATGTTTTTTTATGCTGTAACATGCATAACGCGCATGATCGCATGCAACGACAGGAAGACAGTCACGGCTTTCTGGTCTGTATGCGCCCGTCTTTAAAGACATTTTAATTTCAAAATCCGGATTGACGATTTCTTTTCTAAGCACATCAAGTTTTTCCTGAATTCCGTCATCATCAGTAAAAATAACAAAGTTGTCATTTGAAAAATGTGCAACAATCGAGCCTGAAAATGTTTTTTCTACAAGCTGCGCAAAATTCTTTAAGAAATTATTTCCTTCCCAAAAACCATATTTGTCGTTGTAATATTTAAAATGTTCAATATCAAGAAAAAGGAAAATCTTTTTTGTAAAATCAATCTTTTTATTTTTTAACAGCTCGATTGTCTGACCGCGAAAGTAAGTCATGTTTGAAATTCCGGTTACTTCATCGCTTATCGAAAGTTTTAACAAAAGATTATTATTTGCTTCTAGCCGTTCATCTTTATGTGCTTCCTTTATCTTCTGGTGATATGCACTTATTGCAGACATTAAAAGTGCAATCCAGATAATAAAAAGATTTACTTTTGTTGCATAACTTGCAGGAATAACTTTGTGACATATATTTACAAAAACCAGGAATGCAACTGTAAGAAATGAAATCGTATGAATCGGACGCCAGACGATAAAGCAGAAAACAAAAATCGACATCGTAATGAGCGTAATGAACTGTTCACCCTTTACATAATCAAGATACGAAATATAAATTCCAAATCCGATTGCAATTACAGAAAAGAGCGCATAAATTATTCCGCCTGCTTTTTTTACCCTCTTTTTATTTTTAATATAAAGAAGAGCATAAATAAGCATGATAAGCCCTGCTGCAAGCAGGACAACATATGATGTAAGGTGTTTAAAAAGCCACTCAGGAGTTCTGCGGGAACTTCCGCTAAGATGACGAACGACAGCGCTTATTATCATCCATAGTTCAAGCGAAATAATTACACACGAAAGATATATGCTTGAGCGGACATTGGAAAGTTCAAAATAATCTTCTACATAAGAAGAATAGTGTTCTATGCCTAAAAACTGTTTTACTCTATCACCGATTTTCATACCTTCCATTATCTAGCCAAAACCGTAAAAAGTAAACGAAAAAAAACGCCCCGGCCACTGCCCCCAGCGTGTCTGCTCCCCAGTCAAAAAACGAGCACGAGCGACCAGGTGTAAAACTCTGATGGATTTCATCTATAATTCCGTATACGCTTACGATAACAGAAGGAATCCAGACCCTTTTATAAGTCCTTATATTACAAGCGAATGCAACCCAGAATGAGAGCATCGAAAAACAAAAAAAATGTACCACTTTATCAGCATTCCTGAATGTGGGTAAATGCGTAAGGCGCGGTTTACCCGATAAATACCAGCTTATGCATACGATTATCACAGCCGGAATCCACTTAGCAACTTTTATAATATTCCGCGAAGACAAAAAACCGTGCGATTTACACTGTTTTTTATTAGAATCTATATCCAAGTCCATATACTGTCTCTATCGAATTTTCGGGGAGTTTTTTCCTTAATCGCTTTATGTGGCAGTCAATCGCCCTGTCATTAAGATATGTATCATCGGGATACGAAATCTCAATAAGCTTATCGCGCGTTAGGACACTCCCCTTGTTTTTTATAAATGCTTCCAGAATGCGGAATTCTGTTACAGTAAGCTCAATTTTTTTCCCGTCGACATATGCACTGTAAGAACTAAGATTGAGAGTTATATTGTCTGACGAAATGATTTTATCTTCTTCCTGTGCTGCAGAACACCGTCTTAAAAGCACTTTTACCCTTGCGATAAGTTCCCGAACCGAAAAAGGCTTACACAGATAATCATCTGCCCCAAGTTCAAGTCCTAAAACTTTATCAAACTCTTCATCGCGGCTGGTCAAAAACATCACGGGAGTTTTTATTCTGAGTTCACGAATTTTTGTAAGAAACGAAATACCGTCCATTACAGGCATCATGATATCAAGAATAAAAATATCCGGTAAAATATTCTGAGAAACCGCATTAAGGGCTTCTTGTCCGTTTGAAAATTCTGTAACTTCAAAGCCCTCCTTTTTAAGGGCAGTCTTTACAGACAAACGGACATTTTTTTCATCATCTACAAGTGCAACTGTCATTCTTCTATTAAAACTGTTTCTTTAGATTTTTTCAAGGACGCCCAGTTAACATTTCTTGTAACAAACATTATTGCAGCAAGTACTATGAATGCAAAGATTGAACCAAACAAAAGCGCATAGTCTTCTGACTGTAAGCACACGTAAAGGTAACCGTACAAGAGTGCAAAAAGCAGAGCCATTATTCCGCCGAGATTTATTTTTTTACAGATTAATGCTATGTAAACCGAAACTAAAAGTCCTGATGCAATGCTTCCGAGGAAATATGAAAAACCAAAATTAATATGTTCGCTTAATGCAAGAAGCAAAAGAAAGAACAATACGCTTGCAGCTCCCGACAAAAGATAATTTACCGGATGAAGATTTATTCCCGCAAAGATTTCAAGTAAGAATAATGCTATAAACGGAACAACTATAAAAAGGAATGCGTAATTAAATGCCCTGTGAAGCTTATTATAAATATTTACCGGCTGAATATAATCAAATCCGATTTCATTTCTTGCATCACCTGAGTCAAACGGAATATACCACGAAGAAGTAAAGCCTTCTTTTGTAAGTTCTCTTTCTGTCGGAATATACGAATAATCCGTAAATCCCGGGCTTGGCCAGTCAGATTTAATATCAAGCCTTGTTTCCTGCGAAATAAGTTTTAAAGAAAATTTCTCTGCTCCACGAATTTTATAATCTGATTTAAATACAACCGGACTATTTCCCAAAGGAATTTTTGCTGTGATGCATTTACTGATTTTTGCACTTTTTGACATTGAATATGCTGTGGCATAATCGATTTCTGTGTATTCAACAGGATAAACCTTATCACCAATTTTAAAAACCGGTTTTTCCATTAAAGAACGGTCAGAAACTTCTACGCAGAACATTGCGTTTGCATAGCTGTAAGTATTCCGTGTCTTTGTTTTAAGTTCACTAAAATCAAAAGTTGCCTCATATGAAACATCTCCTGAATAAATCGGGAAAGAATATATTCCGATATTTCGTTCCTGCGTTTTAAGATCCGCACTTGATTTAACAGAAGATGGACGTATATATTCATTTGCCCAGACTGTTTCATAATATATCTGGTCTTTTGAATTACGTCTTTTCTCCTGATATGAATAAGGAATTACAAGAAATACATCTTCGATAACAAAATTTCCTCCTGCTCCATTGATAATCGAAGACTTTGCATGATTGTATTCATATTCACGGTCAGAAAGTTTTGAACCTGTAAACAGATTTGCGACAATCAATACGATTACAATTGCAAAGATAAATACAAGCTTTAACACAATTGAATCTGCCTTTAGTGTTTTTTTAACCATAATTTTACCCCTTAAGTAATTTATTTATGGTTAAACTGTAAGATAGAATTGTGTCAAAAATGTGGCAGAATTTTGTTATTTTAATTCGCCTTCTTTACAATACCGGAACTCTAAATACAAACTTTGCGCCGCCAAGCTCATCACTGTTTCCAGCCTCGATACTGCCTTCAAGCGAATCTGTAATTGCCTTTACAATCGAAAGTCCAAGTCCAGTATGGCTTGATTTCTGCGCTTCTTCACGCTCAGAATAGAATCTGTCAAAGATTTTTTCAAAGGACTCAGCAGGGAGCCCGCGGCCGTTATCTTCTACGGTCATGACAAAAAATTCTGCATTTCGGCCTAATTTTTCTGCCGTATTACGTAAAGCGTTCTCGACACGCGCTGTAACCTTGACCTTTGTTCCAAAACTCAACGCATTGTCGATAAGGTTTTCTGCGACACGCTCGATGTAATCAGAAGGAATTTTTATATCAATATTTCCCTGCTGCGGCAAAAAAATGACTTCGCGGTCCGGATAATTTTTTTCAAGCCTTGTAATTATATTTTTAATGAAAGAATTTACTTCAATAACTTCTGCCTCATCGTTAACTGACGCATCTCCCTTTTCTACTCCGGCATCGATTTTAGAAATATTCCGTATTCCGCTTAAAAGATTTTGAAGATGAGAAACTTCATCGATAACGGCGCGGCTTAATTCTTCCTGCTCTTTTTTATCAAGCTCGCCGGAACCTAAAAGCTCTGCAGAAGTTCTTATTGCCGTAAGAGGATTTTTAAACTCGTGCGAAATATCAGAAGAAAAGGCCTGGGAAAATTTTATGCGTTTGTTAAGACGTTCAACTAAAAGAGTAAATGAGCGCGAAAGCTCTCCTATTTCGTCGCGGCGTTTTTTACCGGTAAAATCTGTAAAGAAAATGCGGCCTTTTTTATCGGCGCACGAGTTTGCCTCTTTTGAAAGCCGCTTTAACGGATACGAAATCCTGAACGCTAAAAAAAGCGCTATGAGAACGACCGCAATAAGCGATTTTACAAAAATGCGCGCAAGGTCCTGTCTTAATTCATAAAGGTTCTGAAGGATTTTATAAGTTGAACGGCTCACTAAAACTACACCGATTACATCATCCCCGTTTTTTACAGGAATAGCTGAATAAATCGTAATCGAAACCTGTCCGCCGGAAGAAAATCGCGTCATTGCGCCGTAGTTTCCGTTTAAGGCTTTTAAAACTTCGGCTCCGTCGAAAATTTCTTTATTTATGTAAAAATCAGCCGTGTCATAAAGAAGAGCTCTGGGCGGCTTAAAAAGCTTTCTGTAAATACGGAACGGAATAGAAAACAGGCGGTAGATAAAAGGTTCTTTTTCACCCGCGCGCGACTGTTGAATCTGTTTTTCACTCTCGCGCGATTCTTTATCTTGCAAGTCTTTATCAGAAACATCACCCGGCTTAATATCCATCCGGCTTGAATCTGCAATTAAAGTTTTGTCAGGCGCAATTATTCGTATACGGCAGTCAAACTGGCCGTTCATATTTTCAAGCAGTTTATAAGCATAGCCGGCATCAATTTTGTTTTCGCCAGCATCCCCGGCACTTACCGCGATGTTTGAAGATCCCGCAGCGTCTGAAGTGATGACAGCCGAAACAAGAGCAGACGCAACAAGACGTCCCTGCTGAACATTCGAGCGCTCCATCATATCAAGCTGCTGCTTTTCATAAGTCTTTAACGCCATCATTACCGCAACCGGAATAAAGGCAACGATTATGAGGAAAACCGAAATCTGTAAACTTATGCTTATAAAAAATTTCTTTTTCATATCGATGCAAGAGTCTTTTCGATTCTTGCAAGTGATTTTTCTTTCCCGAGAACTATAATCGAACCGATTAATGGAGGTGAAACACGGCTTCCTGTTACTGCCATACGGATCGGCATCATAAAGTCACCGAGTTTAATTCCAAGAGCTTCGGCCTTTGACTTAGCAAGGTTTTCTGCTCCTTCGTGGTCAAGTGTAAAGCACTGTTCAACAAAGTCCTTTGCAGCTTCTAAAACTTCTTTTGTCTTTGCAAGATCAAGCTTTTTAGGAACAATCTGTTCAACAGGTGGAACTGCAGGTTCTGTAAACATAAAGTGAACCATTTCTGCAGCTTCTGTAAGGAACTTAAGGCGTTCCTGAATCAAAGGCATAAGTCCCATCAATGTTTTTTCAACATCTTCGCTCGACATATTCATTGATTTATCAACGCAGTAAGGCTTTCCGTCTTCTCCCATTGCAACACCAGAGAACTCAGGTCCTACAT
>JAEEGL011287312.1_pt1 | contig 10499 bp, 9 predicted proteins | sample 9134231 | NCBI WGS metagenome assembly JAEEGL01 (sample SAMN16246548, study PRJNA631951) | gut metagenome | biome: gut microbiome; feature: rumen; material: fiber-attached | host: Bos | place: Iran: Karaj | collected 2018-10 | reverse complement strand
TGGGAAGCCAATATGGATCTTCTGGAAACTCCGATGCCCATCGATATGCATGACAAGAGATGGCGTATATTTGCCAAGAATCCCGGCATGGCTCCGCACTATATCGCCAAAGGCGCTACGGTGAAGGATTCTCTTATTACTGAGGGCTGCGAAGTTTACGGAAATGTAAACCATTCTGTCCTTTTTGCCGGCGTAATTATCGAGGAAGGTGCCAAAGTGGAATCCAGCGTTATTATGCCTGGCAGCGTAATTAAGCGCGGCGCAGTTGTTCGCAGAGCTATTGTAGCCGAAAATGCAGTTGTCGGACCTGGTGCATTTGTGGGTGAAGAAACCGGCAATATTGCGGTAATCGGTACCGGCATTACACTGCCTGCCGGAGTAAGCATTCCAGCAGGTCAGCAAGTGGACGAAGAATATACTTTCTGAATAACTGTTAGAAAGGACGAAAAAAGATGAAAGATGTAATGGGTCTTATTTATACAGGCGAAAATGATGCCAGGCTTCGCGAACTGACCGTTACGCGCGCTATCGCAGCCATGCCTGTTGCGGGCAGATACCGTGTGATTGACTTTCTTGTTTCCAGTATGGTTAACGGCGGAATGAAAAATATCGGTGTAATTACTCAAAAGAATTATCACAGCCTGATGGATCACCTCGGATCAGGAAAGGAATGGGATCTTCATGGCAAGAACAACGGCCTTCATATTCTACCGCCTTTCCTTACAAGAGAAAATGTAGGTTTGTATCCGGGACTTCTGGATGCACTTCGTTCCAACAGCAATTTCCTGATCCGCAGCAAGCAGGAAACGCTGGTTCTCAGCAACAGCAACATTATTTACAATGCTCATCTGGATGAACTTGTACAGTATTATCGCGATACCAATGCAGATATCACGCTTCTTTATACAAAAGATTCATCCATGAAACGTGATGAGTACGGAACATACCTGGCAATCGATGAGAGCGGGAATGTGACAGATATGGAAGTGCTCCCCACACATCCCGGGTATGATAATGTTTACATGCAGGTACTTGTTATCAAGAGAGAGCTGCTTCGCGATCTCGTGGATAAAGCCGTTTCTCATGGCCTCCATTCCATGGACAAAGATATTATCCTTCGTCTTGTTCAGGATAAATCTGCAAAGATCAATGCTTATGAGTATAAGGGAAAGTGCTGGCAGATCGATTCTGTACAGAGCTATTTCAAATTCAATATGGATATTCTGGATCCGGAAATGCGTAAAGGCCTGTTCCGTGATGACCTGCCGGTATTCACAAAAGTCAGGGATGAAATGCCGGCCTGTTATGGTGACAATGCAACCGTGATAAATTCCCTTGTGGCTGATGGCTGCCAGATTGACGGTATAGTGGAAAACAGTATTCTTTTCCGTGGCGTAAAGATTGCTCCTGACGCGCATGTCAAGAATTGTATTATTATGCAGGATGGTCAGGTTCATGAAGGCGCTTATATTGAAAACTGTATTCTGGACAAGCAGGCTGTTATTAAGCGCAATGCACGTCTGATCGGTCCCGATGCTTATCCGATTGTAATTGGAAAAGATGTCGTAATTTGATTCGGAGGATAAATCTGTGAAAATTCTTTTTACAGCAAGTGAAGCGGTTCCCTTCGTAAAAACAGGCGGCCTTGCCGATGTTGTAGGAGCTTTGGCACCCGTTCTTGCGAAGGAAGGTCATGATGTTCGTGTGATCATTCCCGATTTCAGTGCAATCCCACAGGAGTATGTCTCCCAGATGTCTCATGTCTGTGATTTTGAAATACAGCTTGGATGGAGAAGGCAGTACTGTGGTATTGAAAAGCTCGAAAAAGACGGCGTAATATGGTACTTTATGGATAATAAGTACTATTTCGGACGCACATATATATACGGCATGGGCGGGGATGAATACGAACGATTTGGTTTTTTCTGCCGCGGCGTGCTGAATATGCTGCCATTGATCGGATTCCAGCCGGATGTGATTCACTCACATGACTGGCAAAGCGGAATGATTCCGGCACTGCTGAAAATTCAGTATGCGCATCTTCCGTTTTATGCTCCGATCAAAACTGTATTTACCATTCATAATTTACAGTACCAGGGAATTTTCGGAATTCGTGAAGTGCAGGATATTCTTGGCCTGGGGGACAGCCTTTGGACAGATGATCAGCTGGAATGCTTTGGCTGTGCCAATTTTATGAAAGCGGCGCTTGTATACGCTGACATGATTACGACGGTCAGTCCTTCTTATGCTGAAGAAATTCAGACTGCCTATTACGGAGAGCGGCTGGACGGACTGCTTCGCGCACGAAAGGCAGATCTTCACGGGGTTCTGAACGGAATTGACATGGAAGAATACAATCCGCAGACAGATCCGATCATTGCGGAACACTTCAGCTCCGAAAACCTGAAAGGAAAAGCCGCCTGTAAAAAAGCGCTGCAGGAAGAACTTGGCCTGGATGTAAATCCTGATATTCCGATTATCGGTATGGTTGGCCGCCTCAGTAACCAGAAAGGTCTGGATCTTGTTGATTATGTGATTGCGGATATCATGCGGCAGGAAGTGCAGCTCGTTGTCCTTGGAATGGGTGAAGGAAGGTATTTCAACCTGTTCAGCTGGGCAGAGGGAGAGTATAAAGGTCGTGTGGCAGCGCGGTTCACGATGGATCACAACCTTGCGCACAAGATCTATGCGGGAACAGATATTTTTCTGATGCCCAGTCAGTTTGAACCTTGCGGACTGAGCCAGATGATCGCCATGCGGTACGGTACAATTCCAATTGTCCGTGAAACAGGCGGTCTGAGGGATACGGTACTGAGTTATAACGAATTCAGCGGCGAAGGAAACGGCTTTACATTCTTTAATTACAACGCACATGATATGCTGCATGTGATTGAGCGATCCATCGGCTATTATAATAACCGGAGAGACATCTGGAACACACTGCAGCAGCGCGGTATGAATGGCGATTACAGCTGGGCGCATTCTGCAAAAGAATACATGAGGCTGTACAAGTCCCTGATTGAACCGAAAACGGATGAGGCTGTATCAGCCGGTGAAACGGAAAAACAGAACCCGGTAGTTGTAGACATTAACGATTAAGTCAGGAAAAACAGACGTCAGGGGATGTGCACAAGCACATCCCTGTTTTAAAAACGGGAGTCTTATGATGAATAACACAGAAATTCACGAAGATGAAACGCTGGAGGATCTTCAGATAGGAGGCCTCAAACTGCTGCAGAAGAAAAACGGGTTCAGGTTTGGGATGGATTCTGTTCTTCTGGCTCATTTTGCCTTTATACATGAGAATGATACGGTTGCTGACTTTGGTACCGGAAGCGGAGTGCTTCCGTTATTGCTGATCGGCAGAAAAAAAGGCGCAACTTTTCAGTGCATTGAAATACAGGAAGAAATAGCAGAAATGGCGAAAAGAACTGTCCGCCTGAATCATCTGGATCATCGGATCAGGATAATCTGCGGAGATGCAGGGAACGCTGATCGGTGGATTCAGGATTGTTCAGTTGATGCAGTAATCTGCAATCCACCCTATGGGACACCCGGATCTTCTGTGATCAGCCCGTCTGAAACAAGAGCTGTTTCAAGAAACCAGCAGGAAAACACACTGGCCGGCTTCTTTCGCAGTGCTTTCCGGATTTTAAAAGGAAGAGGAAGACTTTACATCGTTTATCCGGCACCGCAAATGCTGCAGATCATGAAACAAATGCAATCGTTTCATCTGGAACCAAAGCGATTCCAGCTTGTTTACCCTTATGAAAACAAGCCGGCCAATCTTGTCCTGATTGAGGCGGTGAAGGATGCACGGCCCACACTGCATCCAATGGATCCTATGATAATTTATACTTCTGATCGGCACTTGACAAATAGACTGAAGTCTGTTTATCATATTGAATAGAATCTGGTCTGTTAATGGCAGGTGATGAACGTATGCATGAAATCTGGGATTTCGCAGTAATCGGAGGAGGAGCATCCGGTATGGCTGCTGCGATTACAGCGTCCGGACTTCATGATCATGTTCTGCTCCTTGAAAAATCGTCTTCTCTTGGAAAAAAAATTTCAGCTTCCGGAAACGGAAGATGCAATCTGTTGAATCTTTCGAAACCTGTCTATTACGGTGACGAAATATTCGCAGAAAACGTGATGAAACAATTCGGCCAGGAGAGACAGCTGCAATTTTGGCAAAATCTTGGCCTGCGCTTGTCGGAAGATGCTGAAGGCAGGCTGTATCCCTGTACATTTCAGGCTTACAGCGTACTGGATGCATTGAAAAGCAGACTGAAAAAGAATCATGTGGACATCTTTCTGCAAAAGAAAGTTATAAGCATTAAAAAAAGGAATCATTTATTCTGTATCAAGACAAATGAAGAAGAGTATACGAGCCGGCGTGTTCTGATTGCTTCGGGAGGGGCTGCAGCACCGAAACTCGGAGGAACAACTTCAGGATATGAGCTTCTTGCAGACTTCGGACATCACATTGTTCCGGTTTTTCCTGCGTTATGTCCGCTTGTGACAGACTCCAGAAGCATTTCCGGGCTGAACGGAATTCGGGTGAGATGCATCATCTCAGTTTTTGACCGGAATCATATGATGCTTCAAAAGGAAAGAGGAGAAGTTCTTTTTACAGATTACGGAATCAGCGGAATATGTGCCATGCAGTGTGCAAGGTTTATAAAAGAAAACGGTTGTATCGCGGAACTTGACTTTGTCAGCAGAATTTTTCCTGACAAATCAGATCTGATTGCTTATTTAAAAAATCGCAGACATGATATCAGTTTCCTGCAGCCGGAACAGATTATGTCCGGTTTTCTGCTTCCCAGATTATCCTTTGCTGTAATGAAACAGGCTGGTATCAATATGCACAACAGGCTTGCCGGGGACCTGACCGATGATGAACTGAGCGCGGTTGCGGACCGGCTGTATTGTTATACGCTGCAGATAACAGGTGCAAAAGGGCTTGAAGATGCACAGGTCACAGCCGGCGGGGCTGACTGCAGTGAATTTGATCCGAGAACGATGGAATCGCGGATTGAAAGCGGTTTGCATGCTGCCGGAGAGCTCCTGAATGTGGACGGAGACTGCGGCGGATTTAATCTGATGTTTGCTTTTTCATCCGGTATTCTGGCTGGACTGAACGGCAGAGAGGAAGTAAATTTATGAAAAAGGGTGAAATTAAAAAGCAGGAAATCCTGCGTACTGCTGAAGCACGGTTCTGTCGTTATGGATATGAAGAAACCAGCATTCAGGATATACTGGATGATCTTCATACCAGCAAGGGAAGTTTCTATCACCATTTTACAAGCAAGGAATCGCTGCTCGAAGCAATTTGCAGGTACCGGGCTGAGTCTGCCTCAGATGAAATTCTTGCCTCTGTTCCTGCAGACGCTTTACCGGTTGATATATTGAATTTACTCATATCAGGATTGATTCCTTTTTCAGGAGAGAAACTGTCATTTTTACTGATGATTCTTCCTGTTTTTTCCGGACCACAGGGTGTACAGCTGAGAAATGGATACATGAATGAACTTTCCTCGATATATCATGATCCGATTCGTGAGTGTATCAAAAAAGGAACCGAAGCAGGGGACTTTTCCTGCTCCGATCCCGATTTCTTTGCAACAATGATCCTGTCTGTCGTTCATCATTACTGGATAGGGGTATGCGATTTGATTCTGGCGGATCATCATGGCGGAGTCCGTACTGACCCGTCTGAACTGGTTTCCATGACGGAACAGTACAGATCCGTTATGGAAAGAATCCTTTTTGCGCCTTTTGGATCGGTGACGCTGCTTTCTCTTCCGGAACTGATCAATCTGACAGACCGGATACATCTTCATCTGAAAGCATTATGAATGATGCGCAGAAGCATGTCAGGACGGAAGTCCCCAGGCAATATACTTCTTTTCTGATTCTCCGAAACTGATTTTCCCGTCCGTTTTATCTGTCAGAATCCGGACCGTGTTTTCGAAGTCTTTTGTCCGCGTGTCCAGAAGAAACTCAACCTTGTCGTGATAAATAACATCGTGAACCTTTACGTTCATTTTCTGCAGGACGAACTGAACTGTATTCCAAAGAGAATAGGAGACCAAACAGCGGGTTTCAGAGGATAATTCCATCTGTACAAGACCGGCTGCATCCAGTGCGATTTTACATCCCTGTGAATATGCTCTGGATAACCCACCGGTACCGAGGAGCACCCCGCCGAAGTATCGCACAACAACCACACAGCAATTAACGATCTTTTCATTTTTCAGGACATTCAGGATCGGAAGACCGGCGGTACCGTTTGGTTCTCCATCATCACTGTACCGGATAATACCGCTGTTCATTCCGATTATATAAGCAAAACAGTGATGCCGGGCTTCACGATGCATCTCTCTGATCGTTCTGATGAACTGAATTGCTTCTTCTTCGGATGAACACGGACAGGCATACCCGATAAAACGGCTTTTCTGAATTACGATTTCATCACTGGCCTGTTCCGGCACGGTTATATAGGATTCATTCATCCGAGAATCACACGGCAGAAGCCTTTTTTACCTTTCTTCAGCAATATACCCCCGGTTCCGATTTGTTCTGCGGTCAGGACAGAAGAAACATCCGTGATTTTTTCGTTCTCAAGTGAGACGGCATTCTGCTCAATCTGCTTGCGTGCATCACTCTGGCTCTTGCAGAGGCCTGAACGGACCAGCATTGTGGAAATGCGCGCATCTTCGGCCAATTCCGCAGATGTTACGGTCAGCGTAGGAATGTTTCCGCCGGAAGGACCGCCGCTGAAAAGAGCCTTAGCGGCAGCCTCAGCCTGAACTGCAGCTTCTTCACCATGAACGAGTTTTGTAACTTCAAAGGCAAGAACTTTTTTTGCTTCGTTCAGTTCAGCACCCTGCAGGGCACCCAGCCTGCGAACTTCATCCATTGGCAGGAAGGTCAGGAGAGCCAAGCATTTTTCAACATCCTTGTCATCCACATTTCTCCAGTACTGGTAGAAGTTGTAGGGAGAAGTTTTTTCCGGGTCAAGCCACAGAGCACCGGATTCGGTTTTTCCCATTTTCCTTCCGTCATGAGTCAGCAGAAGCTGGAAGGTGCATGCAAAGGCTTTTTCCTGCTCTTTTCTGCGAACGAGATCAGCTCCGCCAAGCATATTGCTCCACTGATCGTTTCCTCCCATTTCAAGACGACATCCATAGCGATGAAAAAGTTCAAGAAAATCATAGCTTTGCATCAGCATATAGGTGAATTCAAGGAAACTGAGCCCGTTTTCAGTTGCCATTCTGGCTTTATAGCATTCAGCAGTCAACATTTTGTTGACGGAGAACATGGAACCGATATCCCGCATAAATTCAATAAAGTTAAGATTCCGCAGCCAATCCGCGTTATTGACAATAATCGCTTTGTTATCAGAAAAGTCGAGGAAACGGGACATCTGTTTTTTGATGCATTCAACATTATGGTCAATTGCGTCGGTAGAAAGCATCTTGCGCATATCCGTTTTGCCGGAAGGATCACCGATCATAGCTGTTCCACCGCCCATGAGTGCAATGGGCTTATGGCCGGCGCGCTGCATATGTGCCATAGCCATAATTGGAATATAATGACCAATATGAAGACTGTCGGCAGTCGGATCAAAACCGACATAAAAAACCGTTGGGGATTTGAGCTGTTCATACAGTTCGTCTTCAAAAGTAGTCTGCGCAATAAATCCACGATCTTTCAGTATGTCCAGAATATGCTCCATTTCAATCATTCCTCCTAATATCAGATGTTTTCAATAACAAGATTTTTCAGTATGTTCATTCCGGTTTCAATCTGTTCCAATGTACTGTTGGAGAAATTCAGCCGGATCGTATTTGTGTGCCCACCGCCGACACAGAAATGTGTGCCGGGAACAAAAGCGACTTTTTTCTCAATTGCCTTATCCAGAAGATCCTTTGCATTCAGATTCTCCGGAAGTTCGGCCCAGATGAACAGACCGCCCTGCGGTCGGGTATACCTGACACTTCCGGGGAATTCATCGAGCTTGGAAAGCATGAACTTCATTTTTTCTCCGTAATTCGCACAAATCTTCTGAATATGGGCGGGAAGGAGACCCCTGCGGAGGAATTGATCTACAATTGCCTGGTTAAGATTAGCCGTATGCACATCTGAGGATTGTTTTCCAATTGTGCACTTCCGGATAATTTCGGAATCCCCTGCAATAAAGCCGACGCGAAGACCGGGGGAAATGATTTTACTGAAGCTTCCGAGGAAAACAACCCAGCCATTCCGGTCAAAGCTTTTGATGGATGGAAGGGAGGTGCCGTCATAGCGAAGATCCCGGTAAGGATCATCTTCAGCGACAACCATACAATACTGGTTGGCCAGTTCTGCAATTTTCCTTCTTCTTTCCTCCGGAAGTGTCTTTCCGGAAGGATTCTGAAAAGTCGGAATTGTATAAAGAAGTTTGGGATGGTACTGACGGATTTTTGCTTCCAGATCTTCCATAAGCATGCCATCCGTATCACTCTGAACGGGGACAAGATTGGCCTGATACAGTTTCAGGCATTGCATATTGCCCAGAAACGAAGGATTCTCGATCAGCACATTATCGCCCGGATCAATGAGCGCTTTACACAGCAAATCCATGGCCTGCGTGGAACCGGTAACGGGAAGAATGTCAGGAATGCTGCATTTAAGCTGTTTCTGTATATAATCCTTCAGGCTTTCACGAAATGGGGCATAGCCTTCTGTAGCACCGTACTGGAGAAGTACTTTTCCATTGTTATGCAGAACTTCATCTGCAATCTTACGGACGAGATCATCCGGGAGGGCTTCCGGCGCCGGATTTCCGCCTGCAAAAGAGATCATTCCCGGCTGTGCGATTACTTTGAAAATTTCACGGATCGCGCTCCCGGAAACCTGATCAAACCGGTGAGCAAAAGGATACCTGGATGTGCTCATTTTCTTATCTCCTTTCAACAAAAAAACGGTTCAGCCGGGAAGGCGATGAACCGCGGTACCACTTCCATTCTGCGGGGAATACACACCCCGCACTCAAAAAGCTGTAACCGGCAGACCGGATTTGACCTAATCGGATCTGATCCTTTCAGCCAAATAGCTCCGGGATGTACTTCCCCGCAGACGCGAATGCTTTTTCCCACCAGCCAAAAGCTCTCTGAAAACGCAGTCAGGGGTACTCTTCCCTTCATTGCAGATAAATATATTATGCGGTCAAAGTCAAGTTCTGTCAAGCGATTTTCAGCTTGATTATATATATTAAATCTTGTATAATTATTTGAATCCTTTTTCATTTTCCGGACTGCGTTTGCAGAACCGGAATGCACGGGAGGAATGATTTCATGGAATGCAAGATTAAGAATGATCTCGGAACAATCTATATTGCAGAAGATGTCATGATGAAAGTAGTAGGGTACGCAGCCCTTGAATGCTATGGGATCGTTGCCATGTCCGGCAAGAAAGCCACAGATGGAATTGTGGAATGGCTTGGCCGTGAAAATCTTTCAAAAGGCGTCCAGATCCGTAATGTCGGAGATATGCTGGATGTTGACCTCTATATTATTGTCGAATACGGAATATCGATTTCTGAAGTCTGTAAGACAATTGTCGAAACTGTTCGTTACAAACTTGAGAGTATGACAGGGGTAAAGGTCCGCAAAGTCGGTGTTTCCGTCGAAGGGATCCGGATCTGATTCTTTTTCGACATAAATCTGTTAATTGACGGAGGAATTTTCCTTTGATACAGTTTAAAACAATTGACGGTCTTCTTTTGCGGGATATGATCATGGCGGGCACAGCTCTGCTCGAGAAAAACCGTGAAGCAGTAGATGCGCTGAATGTTTTCCCGGTTCCGGATGGTGACACCGGAACAAACATGTCTCTTACCATGCAGTCTGCTTGCCGCGAAGTTAACAGCAAGGAATTCCTGCGCGCGGATGAAGCCGCCAATGCGCTGGCCAAGGGGGCACTGAAGGGAGCGCGTGGCAACTCCGGCGTTATAACCAGTCAATTGCTCCGTGGCTTTGCAAAAGCATTGAACGGCGTTGAAAAAATCACTCCCGTACAATTTGCCCAGGCGCTTTCCAAAGGATCAGAAATGGCTTACAAAGCGGTTATGAAGCCAAAGGAAGGAACGATTCTGACAGTTGCACGCATTGTTGCGGAAGATGCGCTGAAACAGGCAAATAAAGATCCGAATGATTATGATAAACTCTTCACGGTGATTCTGAAAAGCGGTGAAGCCATCCTAAAAAAGACTCCTGAAATGCTTCCTGCCCTGAAACAGGCTGGAGTAGTTGATTCCGGCGGGCGGGGACTGATGCTGATCTATCAGGGATATGCAGCGGTTTTACGCGGTGAGGATATAAATCTTACTGAAACCGGTATGGAGAATGACTTCTCCGCAGTATCAGATGACTGTCATGATCTTGAAAAAGACTTGACATATTCTTACTGTGTGAATTTTACCCTGAGTCATTTCCGGGAAGACTGTG
>JAEEGL011229966.1_pt1 | contig 10499 bp, 7 predicted proteins | sample 9134231 | NCBI WGS metagenome assembly JAEEGL01 (sample SAMN16246548, study PRJNA631951) | gut metagenome | biome: gut microbiome; feature: rumen; material: fiber-attached | host: Bos | place: Iran: Karaj | collected 2018-10 | reverse complement strand
TATCTATATTAAAATGTGATAATAAATTTAAATAATCAATATTATTAAATTGATTATATGCAAATGCAGAATATATTAAAATTTTTTCTTTTTCAAATGGTATTGGAAAATATAAACAAGTATTAAAAAGAGGTGAAGGAACAGATTCAATTAAATAAATAATAAATTCATTAATAATCTCATTATCAAATTTATGATTATTTTCGATTAAAAGATAATAAATTGAATATAAACATTTTTCAATTTGATTAATATAAGGATACCTTGAAATTAATGCAATACAATAAGGAACATATACATATTCACAAAAACCTAATTCTTGGCATTCTTCTAAATCCATTTCTAATTTTTCTTTATCTCTTCTTGTATGATAAATATTTTCTCCAAATTTTTTTAAATAATTTTTTAAAGGATGATTAGAATAAAGTTTATTATAAACACATGATTCTATTTTTCTATAAAAATAAAACATAATCATATAATATCTTTCACCAAATTGATTAGTAATTTTAGTTGAAAAATTTTTTGGTATTCCCCTTTCATTTTGATTATAACAAACTTTAATTCCACTTGGAAAACAAATTGAAGCATTTAAATTATTTAATTCTAATTTTTTTGTATCTTCTAATGGATATCTATAAATTATTTCTGGCTCCATTGCACTTAATTTACTACATTTTATATGATTACAAAGTGATTTTAATGGTTTACTATCTTCCATTATTTTTCCTTTTTTATATGGAAAAGATGATATAAAAAATCCAGAACAAAATGAATTAAAAGGATTTTCTTCTTTTAATATATCTAATTTTTCATATTTTAATATTGTTTTTGATGGAATTGTTTCCATATAAATATTTTCGTATTTTTTTTATGTTTAATTTTTAAAAAATTGAAAATTAATGTTATTTTAAATTATAATTTTTAAATTAATCATATTTATATTCATTAATATTTTGATATCCATTTTTATTAATTTTATATTTTGGAGATTTTTTTATAAAGTAAACAATAAATATAAGTATAATTGAAATTAAATGTGTAATTTGAAAAGAATAAAAATTTTTATTTGAATTTTTTTTATATGAAAAAAAAATAATAGATAATTCTTCAAAAAGAAAACTTATTAAATTAATTAAAATGCAAATCCTATGAAAAATGTTTATTGATTTTATGAATTTTTTTTTTCTTTTACAATTATTAATGATTATTAATGGAATTAAAAAATTTCCTATTACTCTTATTAATCTAAAATATAAAAATAATTCATTTATTTTTATATCACAATTTAGAAAATCATTTTGTAAAAAAAAAATAATTAAATCAAATAAAGAAATTCCCATAATTAACAAATACAAAATTATTGGAAAACAAAAGTTTTCTTCTTTATTTTTTTTCTTATCATCAATTAATTTAATATCACTTTTAACCATTTGATTATATGGGAATTCATCATTTTTATTTTTTTTAATTTCAACTAACAAACTTTTTAAAATTTCATCCCAATCATTTTGTAATAAAATACTTTTAGATAAAATTGGAAAATTTTCTTGTAAATTAAAATTTTGTTCATTTAAATTAACATAAACTTTAGGATAATATTTATTTCCAAAAATTGTAAAAAATTTTTCATCAAATTGTCTTAGAAAATCAAGTGAATCATATGAATCAAAAATTTCAACTATTCCATCATATTCAATTTTACTATTAATATTAGTATTATTGACAAAATAAAAAATAAACAAATATGATTTATTTTCATTTTTATTAAATTTATAAATAAAATTTGATTTAAATTCTGTTCTATCTTTTTCCATTATAGTATTAGGAAAATCTAATAAAGGGAAAAAATATTGTGATTTAGATATATATTGTGAACACACTACTAAAATATTTTTCTTTTTTATTTTTTGGGACATTTATTTTTTTCTATTTTAAAAAATTGAATTTTAATAAATGGATGATACTATTCAAAGTTTAAAAGATTCAATAAGACAAGAAGTTATTTCATATAAAAAAAATGTTAAAAATGAGAATAAGTATTCAAATAATAAAGGATTTAACCAAAATAAACAAAGTTCAAAGGCACAAATTTCTGATTATTTCAATAAAATTAAACACAATAACAAAATAAATTTGAGTAATACTCTCTCAATAAATGATAATATTAATTATAATAAAAATGAATTAAGTTCTTTAAATTCTAATGATAATTTGGGAAATATAAATAATAAACAACATGAACAAAATTACATAATTTTTGAAACCTTTAAAAATATATTAAATAAAAATAACAATAATAATAATAATAATAATATTTTTAATAATAATATTCCTTCTTCTCATAAAACAGAAACAGGTAGATTCAATATTATTTCAGAAGAAAAAAAAGAGACAAATCCAGTATTTGATTCAATATATTTTGATAATATGAAATATGATAATTATATTCCAGATATAGAAGAAAGTAATACAGAAATAATACTTGAAAATGAAATACAGAAAGAAAAAAAAATTTCTAATAAAAAAAAAGATAATATAAAATATAAAAATAATAATAATGACAATGAAATTGTAAATTCATTTGATCAAACATCACTTTTAAATGATATAAATCAATTAAAAAATATAAGAATTGAACATTCTAATAATTATTTAACATCAAATACTAATACAAATACAAATCCATATATAATTTCAAATGGATTTAAAACTACATATTATCCAGAAAATGTCACATCATTTTCAATGATAAATGAAAATAATCAAAATACAAATTCATCTTTTTCAAAATCATCAAAAAAACAAAAATTAAAAAGAAATGATTATTATAGGACAGAATATTTTAAATTAAGAAGAAAATATTATAATATTTTATCAAAATATGAAAAAGGGAAAAAAGATTCAGAATTATCTAAATTAAAAGGCTTTTATGAAGCACATAAAAATGATAAAAAATATAATTATTTAAAAGAAATAAATGAAAAATTAACAAATCAATTAAATGAAAATATAAAAATGTTTGATTATATTGAAAATAGAATTCAAAGTAAAGAAAAAGAAATAGAAGAAAAAAATGATTTAATTACAAAACAAAAAATATTAATTGATAGATTAATAGAACAAATTAATATAGAAAATATAAATAATAATAAGAGAAATCAACAAAACAATTTAGAAAATTATGATACAATGTCAAATGAATTTAATTATCAAAATTATAATAATACAAAATAAAATAAACTTTTTTTATTTTAATTTATATATTAAAATAAAATAAATATTAATTAATACTTTTATTTTAGATATTAAAGAAAAATATCTTTAAAAAAAGATTCATCATTTGTTTCTAAATTTGAAGAATGAACAGTTGTAATAAAATATTCAACATCTTCTTCAATAAAAATTCCATGATTACGATAACTTTTTGTTATACAAATAAAACAAGAAATAAAACAAATAAATATAATTATCATCCAAACAATGACATAAAGAACGTTTTTATATTCATTATTTTTATTATTTTTTATTATATTATTTCCTTTAAATGATGTTTCATTATATTCATTTAATTCATTTTTTATTCTTTCAATATTTTCTTTATAATTTTCATTTTTTGATTTATCTTCTGAACCTATTAATATTTGAATTGTAAATATTAAAAAGAAAAAAATAAATACTGTTAATTGTCCATTATTTTTAATTTTGTCTAAAAATAATTTCTCCATTATAATTTTATTTAAAAAATATATTTTTTAAAAATATAAAAAAATATAAAAAAAGTGTTTAAATTTTAAATAGATAAAATGAATTATATCAAATTAATTTTCTTCAATTAAGTTATCCATTTTACTAATTCTTTGATTTGGTAACAACTTTTGATTTCCATCTATATAAGACACACTTCTAAATAAATCTTTATTAGTATCAATATATAAAAAATTTTGAAAAAACAAATAATCTTTTTTTCTAAAATATTTTCCATAAATAAACAAAATAATAGCATAAATAATAACAATAGAATTTAAAATAATCATTAAATAATGATTTTGTTCCATTGAAAAAAAAATAATATAAAAAAATTTTATTTAAAAAACAATAATTATTTTTAATTAAAATATAATTTAATTACTACATATATAATATTTAAACCTTTGATTTTTATTTAATAATTTAAAATACAAGATAATAGAAAAAAAATAAAATAAAAAAATAAAAATCAACCAAAGAATAACAATAAGTAGAATAAAAATACCAAAAAAAAAATATTTTTTTAAAATTCCTCAACCCAATTTTTAGGATAACTAATACTTCCATCATCATCATATGAACTAAGCAAAGTTTGATTTTGTCCTCCTTTTTTAATCATTTCCATTTTTAAATGTTCAACATAATTTTGAGTACATTCATAGAATTTTTTCAAAGGATTAACCTTAGGAACAAAAGGAGGAACAGCTTGAAAATCAATAATATCACCCCAATTAAATCCATTAAAAAAAGGATGTTTTTTAGCAGAATCTAAACTACATAATCTCTTAGAAACTTTTTTTTTTAATAAATTCCTAATAAATGAATTAACAACAGGATCACCTTTCATAGGTAAATTATCTTCTTTTTTTAAAACTTCTCTATAAACTTCCATTGGATCAGTTGCATCATTTCCAAAAGGATAATAATTATAATATAATTCATGTGTTATTATGCCAACTGACCAATAATCACATGAATATGAATATCCTTTTCCTATTAAAACTTCTGGTGCAATGTAATGTGGTGTTCCTGTTATTGTTGATGTGAAATCTTTTATTTTAATTGCAGTTCCAAAATCTATTAATTTTATGTATCCTTTATCATCAATCATTATATTATCTGGTTTTAAATCTCTGTGGATTATATTTTTTGAATTTAAGTAATCTAAAATTATAAATAAGAATGATATGTAAAATTGTGTTTCTGGTTTATTGTGAAATTGACTTTGTGGTTTACCTTCTAAATATTTTCCTAATACTTTACCATTTATGTATTCTGTTAAGTAAAATACATTTTCTGTATTTTTAAATGTACGTACTAATTTCATTACAAATGGATGATCTAATTTTAATAATACTCTTCTTTCTTCTAAAAAATATTTTATTAATATTTTTTGTCTTTCTGCTGCATTTCTACTTACTGCTTTTATTGCATAATAATTCTTTTTATCATGTACTAATGCAACATTACCAAATTTTCCTCTTCCTAAATTTTTTACAAAATATAAACAATCTAAAGTCATATTAAAATTATCTTGTAATGCTATTTTTTTTTGTAAATAATCTAACATATTTTTATCTATTGTTTCATCAAAATCTTTTTTTGTTAAAACATATACTGTACATTTTGTACTTGCTTCTATTGTTGCTGATCTTGGTTCATGTATTAATAATGCCATTTCACCAAAACAATTTCCTTCTTCTATTTCTCTTATTACTTTTTTATCTTTTAATACTTTAACTTTACCTTTTTTAATTAAATAAAATTTATCTCCAATTTCACCTTCTTTAAAAATTGCTTCTCCTTCTTTATATTTCTCTTTTGTCATTAAAGAACATATTTTCATTAATCTTTGATCAGAAGTATTTCTAAACATTTCAGTTCTTTTCATATATTCTAATTGAGAAAAGAAAGATAATGTTTTTTTACGACTCATTTTTTGAGTTACTCCTAATAAATCTTCAATATTTTCCCATATAATTTCTACTAATCTACATTCACCTTGTGCATAAATATCATTTCCTAATGTAAAACTAGTTTTTAAAAATTCTTCTCCAAATAATTGACCTCTTTTACAAATAATTTCTGCATTATTACTATTTCCATAAGTTAAATTACCACATATTACAACATATAATTTTTTCAATTCTTCTTTTGATTTATTAATTTCTTCTTTTTTTAATATTAATTCCTTATCATTAAATAATTTAATTTCACTTTTTAAAAATAAAGGTTCTAAATAAGTTTCACTAGCAAATAAACATAAATGCTTACTTGATTTAAAAGCTTGTTTAATAATTGATTTTAAAATAATATATTTATAATCTTTTCCTAAAGTTTCAACCAATTGAGTATTTGAAATTTGAAAACAAGTAACTTTCGTTTTAGCACAACAAGAAAGTGATCTAGGAATATCAAATAAAACAGCATATTCTCCAAAAATATCTCTTGACTTTAAAACTCTAATAACTTTATTATTTTTTTCACAATCAACTTCTCCAAATTTAATAATAAATAAACTATCTCCAATATCACCTTCTTTAAAAATATTTTGTCCAATATCAAAAGTACATTTATACATTGAAGAAGCAATAGAATTTAATTTAACATTTTCCATTGATTCAAAAATTGGAACTAATTCAATAAATTTTAATCTATCTTCTAATTCTTGTTTATTAATAGTATTAACAACATCTCTAAAAATTTTACCATCTAATTCATAAAGTAAACAATAATCAACAGTTGATGCAGTCTCAGCTCTTTTTTTTCTTTCTAATAAAGCCAATTCTCCAAAAGTGTCTCCTGCTTTATAAAATCTTTTACCTTGCATTTTTTCACTTGTTATTTGAATTAATCCTTGTTTAATTAAATAAAAATAATCTCCTTTTTCACCTTCTTTATAAATATTTGTATTTGGTGGTATTTTTATTATTTCTATTTTATTTACTAATAAATCTATTGTATCTGGACTTTTGTCTTTAAATAAAAAATGTTGAGATAATGTTTTTTTTATTTGTTCTTTTTCAGAATTTGTTAATTTTTTTCCTAATTTTGTTCCTGGTGATAATCCTGTATCTAATTGAGTTGAAATTATTTTTGATGATTCAATTTCTTTATTGTTATTATTATTTTCCTCTTTTGATTTTCCTTCGTATATTATTATTTTTTTATTTTCATCTTCTAATGGAGGGTTGTCTATGTTTTCATCAATATTGTTTTTTGATTTACCCATTTTTTGGTTTACTATTATATTCTCTATCGTGTCAATTATTTATAAAAAAAATTCTTACTTTTATTTGACATACATCCCATGATTATTAATTGTTTAATAATTATTATTTTTGAATTTTTAATATATTTTGGTTATTTTTTTAAATGGTTTTTATTAATCTGTTTTAAAAAATAAATTTAATGTTTATGTTATATTTTTAAAAATTAAATTATTTAAATAAAATAAAAGTTATAGAATTAATATTTATTAATAGTTTTTTTTTAAAAGAAAAATAAAATTTAATATAATTAAAATAATAATATAATTTTTCAAAATTAAACTAATTCTTTTTTAATTTATTTTTATTGAAATTATAAGTTAATAATATTATTGAAAATATATTATTATTTTTAATTATCTTATAATATTTTTCTATATAAATTCAATTAATACTACATCAAAATATATATTTCAATTAAAAATAATTTAATATTTATCAAATATTTACATAAAAAATAAATCTTTTAACAATATTTTAATCATATAAAATATATTTAAAAAATAAAAATATAATTTATAATGAAATAATATTAAAAATTTTAAAACTTTATAATAAAATAGGTTTTTAAATTTTATATATTTTATTTATAAAAAATATATAAAATAATTTATTTTTTTAACTAATATTCCTTTTATTCATCCAAATATTTGTTGTTCAGAATAAGTAAGATATAAAAAATTATCTTCTTTGTCTTTATATGTAAAATATAATTCAGAAAGTAATTCACTACCAGTAACAGCATATTTTTCATCAATAATAAAATAAATAGCATCATAGTAATTATTTTCTAGATGATTTTTCTATTATAACAGGTATTTTATTTGAATAATTTTTATTTATTTTTTCAAAATCTTTTTTCCTTTCTTCTAACGAGTGTTCTTTTTTATATTGAGATTCCTTATTCTTTTTCATTGTTTATTTTATTACTTGATTTTAATAAATATTAAATTTTGGAATTATAATTTTTATATAATATATTTATTAATTAAAAATATTATAAAATTATTATTTTTCTATTTCAAATATTTCCATAGATATTTTATAAAAAATAATTGAAATAATTTTAAAACAAATAATTTTATAAAAAAAAATCGATTAATGTCAAATTTTTTTGTGTCTTCACTAAAAATAACAAATAAAAACGAAACATATGAAGATAATATGAATAACTATAAATATCAACAAATTCCTAAAATTAATTTTAATAATATAAAGTTAGGTTCAAATAATAAAAGTAATGATAATATAAAAAATTCAAAAGATATTAAATTATATAAAAATTATATACCATCTCAATTAATAATAAGAAAACACCTTCAAAACAATGATGATTCACTTATTAAATTGTTAATTTTAGAAATTCAAAAAGAAAAAATCCCAAATAAAATTTTATCAAAAGAAATAAATTTAAAAAATTCAAATAAAATTAATTCATCCTATAGAAACATTCCATTAATGTCAGAAATAATAAAAAGAGTATTTTCTTTTCAAAAATTTTTATATATAAATAATATTAAAGAAAAACATTTAAATAGCATATTAAATAATTTTGAATATTTACAAATACCAAAAAATAAATATATATTTAATAAAAATGATTTTGTGGATTATTTTTATCTTATAATTCAAGGAAAAGTATATATTGAAAGTTTAACATTTGAAAAAAATGAATATGAAAGAAAAATATCAGTATTAAAAGAAGGAGATTGTTTTGGTGAATGGGAATTATTAGAAAATAAAATAATAAGAACTTCTTCTTCTTTATGTCTTGAAAATTGTGATTTATTTTATTTAACGAAAGATAATTTTAATTTATATTTAATGAATTTAATGAGAAAAAATATGAATTTACAAAGAAATTTTATTTTTCAAACTATTCCTCCATTTAATAAAACTAATTTATTAGAAATTATTGATAGAACTTTAGATAAAATTGTTTTAAAAAAAAATGATATATTATATTATGAAGGTGATCCTGCTAAATATTTATATATTATTTATGATGGTGAATTTGCAGTTAAAAGAGATTTTTTTCAAAAAAAAGAAAAAGAAAAAGAAAGAAATTTTAATTTTTTAAGAAAGTGTTCTAGTTCTTCAAATTTAAAATATATTAATAAAATAAATTTTGATGTTATAAATTTAAAAGAAAAGAATAAAAAGTATGAATATTATTTAAAACTTCCTATTATGTTAAATTTAAATAAAGGTGAATTTATTGGACTTGAATCAATTAAAAATTATAAATTATATTATGAAAAAGTTAAACAAATTGAATTAGAAAATAAAAATAATGAATTAAGGAAAATATTATCTTCTAATTATATAAATTATTTCGAAAAAAAAAAATCAAGAAATATATTGTTTAACACTAAAATAAAAAATAATCTTATAAATAATCACAACAATAATCTTTTAATTAATTATAGTCAAGATGATATTAATTCATTTGAATTTAAAAGAAAAAAAATGTCCAATAATAAAAATAATAAAAATGAAATTGATATTGACATAGAATATAAATATAATTATAATACAACAATAATAGCAAAAAAAGATTTTAATTTAGTATATAGATTGAAACCAAAAGTAATTGCACATAATGTATTTAATTTTATAAATAAACATTTTAATAAAATTCTAATAAATAGAAATTCAATAATTGATTCTTATTTAAAAAATTATCATGAAATTTCAAAAAGTACTCGAATTATTTATAGAGAAGAATTAATTCATAATAAAATAATTGAAGAAAAAAATGGAATCAAAAAATTAATAAAAAATATTAATTTTAAATCTCAAAAAATAAAAGATAATAAACCAAATTTTATTAAGACATTAATTACTCAATTTAAAATAAAATCTACTAATAATATAAAAAATAGTAGTAAATTAAATGAACAAACAAATAATGAAAATATCAAAAAATTATTTTTAAATAAATTAAAAAATTTAACTAAAGAAAATGAAAAATTAAATGATTCATCAACAAGAATATTAATGAGTAAGAATAAAATAAATAGAATAAGTAAAAGTAATCCAAAAAGAAATCATAATAAATCTTCAGAAATAAAAAGTTCAATAAATAAAAGTTTCAATAATAATTTTAAAACTATTAAAATTAGAAATAAAAGTTTTTTTTTTAATTCAGGTAATTATTGTTTACCATTATATTCAAATATTATTAATAATAATTAATTTAAAAGTAATTTACATTATATTTAATAGAAATGTTTGTGATTATTAGTATAAATAATAAAAATTTATCTGTTATTTTCTACAGGAAAAATTTTTAAAAAAACTTTTAAATAAATTAAAAAAAAATAATAATAATTTTTTAAAAAAATTAATTATTAAAAAATTTAGGAACTTCATCAAAAAATTTAATCATCCATTGATCAAACTGATCTTCTAAATTATTAGAATCATCACCTAAAGTTAAAGGAATTAAACTTTGAAAATATTTAGAAAAAATTTTAT